>JAABUQ010005141.1_pt1 | contig 21324 bp, 20 predicted proteins | sample 5560001 | NCBI WGS metagenome assembly JAABUQ01 (sample SAMN10711888, study PRJNA513371) | rock metagenome | isolation source: Antarctica rocks | place: Antarctica: Victoria Land, Finger Mt nord | collected 2015-12-18
GCCCGTCCCGCATCGAGGAGGCGCTGGCCTTCGACGACGTGCTGATCGTGCCCGCCTACTCCAAGGTTTTGCCGGCGAGCGTCAGCACCCGGGCCAGGCTGACCCGCACCATCAGCCTGCACATCCCCCTGATCTCGTCGGCGATGGACACCGTGACGGAAGGGGCCATGGCCATCGTCATGGCGCAGCTCGGCGGCATCGGGGTGATCCACAAGAACCTCGATATTGCCGAGCAGGCGGCGCAGGTCCGCCGGGTCAAGAAGTTCGAATCCGGCATGGTGGTGAACCCGCTGACCATCCATCCCGACCAGACCTTGGCGGAGGCTCTGGCGCTGATGGCGCAGCACCACATCAGCGGCTTTCCCGTGGTGGAGCGCGACACCGGGCGGCTGGTCGGCATCCTCACCAACCGCGACGTGCGTTTCGCCACCGACCCCGGCGTGCGCGTGTACGAGTTGATGACTCGGGAAAATCTGGTCACGGTGCCCGCCGACGTGGACCGGGAGGAGGCGCGGCATCTGCTGCACCGGCACCGCATCGAGAAGCTGCTGGTGGTCGATGACGCCTACCGCTGCATCGGCCTGATCACCGTGAAGGACATGGACAAGGCGCAGGCGCACCCGCTGGCCAACAAGGACGAGCTGGGCCGACTGCGCGCCGCCGCCGCGACCGGGGTGGGGGAGGACGGCTTCGCCCGCGCGCAGGCGCTGGTGGCGGCGGAAGTGGACGTGATCGTGGTTGACACGGCGCACGGGCACTCCGCGGGCGTCCTGGGGTCGGTGGAGAAGATCAAGCGGCTGTCCAACGCCGTGCAGATCATCGCCGGCAACGTGGCGACGCCGGAGGGCGCCATCGCGCTGATCGAGGCAGGCGCCGACAGCGTGAAGATCGGCATCGGCCCCGGCAGCATCTGCACCACCCGCGTCGTCGCCGGCGTCGGGGTGCCGCAGTTCACCGCGGTGATGGAAACCGCCGCCGCCTGCCGCGAGCGCGGCGTGCCGGCCATCGCCGACGGTGGCATCCGCACCTCGGGCGACCTGGTGAAGGCCATCGGCGCCGGGGCGGACTGCGCCATGGTCGGGAGCCTGCTGGCCGGGACGGAGGAGGCGCCGGGCGAGGTGTTCCTGTATCAGGGCCGGTCGTTCAAGAGCTACCGCGGCATGGGCAGCATCGGCGCCATGGCGCGCGGCTCGGCCGACCGATACTTCCAGCAGGAGATCAAGGACACGCTGAAATTGGTGCCGGAGGGGATCGAGGGCCGGGTCGGCTACAAGGGGCCGGTCGCCGCCGTGGTGCACCAACTGGTGGGCGGTTTGCGGGCAGGCATGGGCTACACCGGCAGCGCCACCATCGACGAGCTGCAGCGCAACGCCCGGTTCCGACGCATCACCGGCGCCGGGCTGCGGGAAAGCCACGTGCACGACGTGGCGATCACGCGGGAGTCGCCGAATTACCGGCAGGAGCCATGAGCGCCACGCCCATGAGCGCCACGCCCATGAGCGACCCATCCATGAATGATCGGGGCGGGGGTGGCATCCGCGCCGCGGTGTTCGACGCCTACGGCACCCTGCTCGACGTGCACGCCGCCATGCAGCGCCACGCCGACCGCCTTCCGCCGGATTGGGAGCGGATCAGCGCGGAGTGGCGGAGCAAGCAGCTTGAGTATACCTGGGTCCGCTCGCTGATGGGCACCGCGCACCACCGTACTTTCTGGCAGGTCACGCAGGACGCCCTGGCCTTCGTCGCCGCCGGGCACGGCATCACCGACCCGGCGGTGCTGGACCTGCTGCGCGACGCCTACCGGCACCTGCCGGCCTATCCCGATACGGTGCCCATGCTGCAAGCCCTGCAGGGACAGGGCCTGCAGACGGCGATCCTGTCGAACGGCGACCCTGCCATGCTGGACGCCGCCGTGCAGGCCGGGGGCTTGGCGCCGCTGCTGGACGCCGTGCTGAGCGTCGAGGACGTCGGCGTGTTCAAGCCGGACCCGCGGGTCTATGCCCTGATGACCCGGCGCTTTGGCGTGGCCCCGGCACAGATCGCCTTCGTATCGTCCAACGCCTGGGACGCGCAGGCGGCGGCGGCGTTCGGCGCCCGGGTGTTCTGGTGCAACCGCAAGGGCCAGCCCAACGAGTATGGCCTCGGCGCCGTGGCGACGGTGATCTCCGGCCTCGACGCCTTGCCCAACCTCCTCAAATGATCCTGCCGGCGTGACCCCGGCCGCACGCCTCGCGGCCTCGATTGAGCTGCTGACCGAAATCGACGCGCTGCCTCGCCGCCCGGCCGACGCCGTGGCGAACGACTTCTTCCGGGCACGGCGCTTCATCGGCTCCGGCGACCGGCGGGCGGTGTCGGACCGGGCATGGCGGGTGCTGCGGGCGCGGCGGCGGCTCGCCTGGTGGACCGAACGGGCCGGGACTGCGCCTACGCCGCGCATGCTGGTCGCGGCGTCCTTGCTGCTGGAAGGCTGGACCCTCGCCGGGGTCAAGCAGTCCTACTCCGGCGGCCAGTATGGCCCGGCGCCCCTGCTGCGGATCGAGGCCGACGCCGCCCGCGCGCTGGAAGGCCGCGCGCTGCACCATCCGGACATGCCGGAGGCCGTGGCGCTCGAAGTGCCCGACTGGCTGCTGCCGCACCTGCAAGCCCGCTTCGGCGAGCGGCTCGCTCCCGAGATGGCCGCGACGCTCGACCCGGCGCCGCTCGACCTGCGGGCGAATATCCTGAAAGGGACGCGGGAGGAGGCGCGCGCCGCCCTGCTGGCCGAGGGGTTGGACAGTGAGCCGACGCCGCTCTCGCCTTGGGGCCTGCGCATCGACGGCCGCCGCGCGGTCACGTCCGGCCCGGCGTTCCAGGGCGGCCTGGTGGAGATCCAGGACGAGGGCAGCCAGCTCGTCGCGGCGCTGGTGGGCGCGGCACCGGAGATGCGCGTGGTCGATTGGTGCGCCGGGGCCGGCGGCAAGACGCTGGCGCTCGCCATGCTGATGGGCAACCGCGGCCACCTGATGGCCTGCGACGTGTCCGCCCCGCGGCTGGACGGTGCGGTGCGCCGGCTGCGCCGGGCCGGGGTGCACAATGCGGAGCGGCATTTGGTCGCCTCCGGCGACAAATGGGCCAAGCGGCGGGCCGGCGGGTTTGACCGGGTGCTGGTCGATGCCCCCTGCACCGGCACCGGCACCTGGCGCCGCAACCCGGATGCCCGTCTCCGTTTGCGCCCGCTTGATCTTGACGAGTTGGTGCCGAAGCAGGCGGCAATCCTGGACGACGCCGCCCGGTTGGTGCGGCCCGGCGGACGGCTTATCTATGCAACGTGCTCCCTTCTGCTTGAGGAGAATGAAGCCCAGGTGGATAAGTTTCTCACCCGTACCCCCGGCTTCGCCGTCGTGCCGCTCCCGGCCGCCTGGACCTTGCCGGTCCCAGCGCCCGGCCCGGGGCCATACTTGTCGCTGACCCCGCTGTGTCACGGCACGGACGGCTTCTTCGCGGCGGTGCTGGAGCGCGCCGCGTGATCCGGGTGCGCCGCGCCTTTCTCGCCGATGCCCCGTCCATCGGAGCTGTGCACGTCACGGCCTGGCGCAATGCCTACGCCGGCATCCTGCCGAGCGGATACCTCACCCGGCTGTCCACGCCGCGCCACGCCGCCCAGTACGACGCATCGATCCGGGCCGGCCAGGGCGTTTATGTGGCCATCGCCGCGCGGCCCGGCGCTTCGGCCGGGGTGGTCGGCTTTGTCACCGTTGGCCGCCCTCGTGCCCGCGGCTTGGCGGATGGCGAGGTGCAGACGCTGTATGTCCTCGACGATTGGCGGGAGCACGGCCTGGGCCGGCGGCTGCTGGCGGCAGGCGCCGCGCACCTCCAGTCGGCCGGCTGCCGCAGCGCGTTCCTGTGGGTGCTGCGCGACAATCCCAGCCGCTGGTTCTACCAGCGGCTGGGCGGGCGTCAGGCCGCGGAGTCGGATACGCGGGTGGCGGGCGTCGCGATCCCCCAGGTGGCCTTCGTGTGGGACCCCATCGACCCGCTGCTCGCCGGGGCGCCCCAAGCATGACATGCGCCATAATGCGCGCCGCTTGCCGTCCGGCTCCCGCCATGCTGGAACCCGCGCCATGACCCAGTCCGCCCTTGCGATCCCGGTTCAGGACCGGGTGCTGATCCTCGATTTCGGCAGCCAGTTCACCCAGTTGATCGCCCGGCGCGTCCGCGAGTCCGGGGTATACTGCGAAATCCTGCCCGCCGATGCCGACGCCGGGCGCATCGCCGCCTTCGGCGCCCGCGCCTTCATCCTGTCCGGCGGCCCGGCCAGCGTCACGGAGGCCGCCGGCCCCCGCGTGCCGCAAATGGTGTTCAACGCGGGTCTGCCGGTGCTCGGCATCTGCTACGGGCAGCAGGCGATGTGCGCGCAGTTGGGCGGCGAGGTCAGCATCAGCGACCACCAGGAGTTCGGCTCTGCGGTGGTGGATGTCACGGACGACTGCGCGTTGTTTCACGGCGTCTGGCCGCCCGGCGCCCGCGAACAGGTATGGATGAGCCACGGCGACCGCGTCACCCGCTTGCCGCCCGGCTTCCGCGTCGTCGCGCGAAGCGAGGGCGCACCCTTTGCCGTGATCGCCGACGACGACCGCCGGTATTACGGCACCATGTTCCACCCGGAGGTCGTGCACACCCCGCACGGCCGGCAGTTGCTGCACAACTTCACCCACCGCGTCGCGGGGCTGTCAGGCGATTGGAGCATGGCGGGCTTCCGCGACGCGCAGATCGCCCGCATCCGCGCCCAGGTCGGCGCCGGCAGGGTGATCTGCGGCCTGTCCGGCGGGGTCGATAGCTCGGTCGCCGCCGCGCTGATCCACGAGGCTGTCGGCGACCAACTGACCTGCATCTTCGTCGATAGCGGCCTGTTGCGGCAGGGCGAGGCGGATGAGGTCGTCAAGACCTTCCGTGACCGCTTCAATATCAAGCTCGTGCACCGCGACGCGAGCGGCCTGTTCCTGTCGCAGCTTGACGGCGTGACCGATCCCGAGGCCAAGCGCAAGGCCATCGGCCGTGTGTTCATCGAAGTGTTCGAGCAGGAGGCCGCCCGCATCGGCGGCGCCGACTTCCTGGCGCAGGGCACGCTGTATCCCGACGTGATCGAGAGCATCAGCGCCCATGGCGGCCCGAGCGTCACCATCAAGTCGCACCACAACGTCGGCGGCCTGCCGGAGCGGATGCGCATGAAGCTGGTTGAGCCGTTGCGGGAACTGTTCAAAGACGAGGTGCGGGCGCTCGGCCGCGAGCTGGGCGTGCCCGAGCACATCGTGGGCCGCCACCCGTTCCCTGGGCCGGGCCTCGCCATCCGCATCCCCGGCGCCGTCACGCGCGAGCGGCTGGACATCCTGCGCCGGGCCGATGCGGTGTTCCTGGAGGAGATCCGCACAGCCGGGCTGTACGACGCCATCTGGCAGGCCTTTGCCGTGCTGCTGCCGGTGCGGACAGTGGGGGTGATGGGCGACGGGCGCACCTACGACAACGCCTGCGCGCTTCGCGCCGTCACCAGCGTGGACGGCATGACGGCGGAGGTTTACCCGTTCGACATGGCGTTCCTGGCGCGTACCGCGACCCGAATCGTGAACGAGGTCCGCGGCATCAACCGCGTGACCTACGACATCACCAGCAAGCCGCCCGGCACGATTGAGTGGGAATGAACTGAAAGGCTACTGCTTGCTCACGAGCGGCTGCAGCTCATTGGGCACCCGGCTGTAGTCGGCGGCGCTGGCCACCGGCGGGTTGATCGGGGTAGGGCCAAGGGCTGCCTGCAACGCGATCCCCTGCGGACTGAACAGCAATTGCAGAAATTGCACCGCAGCCCTGTAATGCGGAGCGGTTTGCAGGATCGTGAGGCCCCAGACCGCGTGGGTGGCGGGAATGGCGACTTTTGACGCGGTGTTGGGCAGCCCAAGGCCTGGGACCACGGTGAACACCTGGCTGTAGTGCCTGTTCCGGCGGGCATCCCCGAGGTTGACGGCGGGCGGCAGCCTGACGTAGCGGAAGGTGGAAGGGTTCGCCTGATAGGCCGTGTAAGCGCTGCTCTCAAAGAGGAGCTGATAATCGTAGTTGGTGCCGAGCACGTCGGCCGGTCGGGTGATCGTGTAATGCTCCAGGAACCTGTTGTACAAGGCAGGCATGGAGTACCGTAGCGCCGAGAGTTGGAAGATCATGTCCGCCCGGTAGCCCGTTGGGTCGAGAAAGGGGTTGGTGTCCCCGATCAGCATCCCAGGCTGCAGTATCTGCTCATACCAGTCAGCGGCGGCCGATGGGATCGAGCCCGGCGGGTTGAACGGCGCGTCCAGCCCGGCGATGGTGCCCGCGTTGCGGCTGTCCGTGGAGTAGGCGAGCACCAAGCTGCCCTCGGCGAACGCGACCGTGTAGTTCGCCAACCCCGCCGGCTGCAGCAGCAGGCTGATGTCCAAATAATCGGCGGCGGCGAAGATGTCAGCTGGCTCCTGGCCGACGCTGATCCGCCGCGCGGCGTCGAGGCTGCCGGCCGCCACGTCCGTGACGCAGATCCCTGTCTGCTGGGTGAACAGTTTTTCAACGGCGGTGAACTCCGCCGACAGACTGCCGGCGTGATAGATGATGAGCGAGTTCGGATTGGAGGCGCAGTCCGTCTGCGCACGGGCCGGCTCGGCCCCAAGCGCAAAAGCGGCCAAGCCGCCGAAGGCCAGTTTCAGCATCGCGTTTCGGGTCATGGTGTTTTTCCGTCGATGAGATGGGGTTGCCTGGACTTCGCACGCGCCCTGGCGTGCTGGAGCGGAGCATCCGGTGCGGCAAGGTCACGGCTGCGTTCGCGCCTGGCTAGCCGGCAACGCGACCGGGATCAGCCCATGCCGCGCCAGAATGGCCTGGCCCGGCCCGGACACGACGAACAGCGCGAAGCGCGCCGCGGCCGGGTTGGTGGACAGCACGGTCATGCCGTACTCCGGGCCGACCTCCAGCTCGGCCGGCAAGGGCACGGCGGCGAGGTCCGGCACGGCGCGGCGCAGCGCGTCCGCGCCGCTGCAATAGCCCAGCATGACGTCGGCGCGGCCCGACAGGAACACGCCCTCGCTCGGCCCCTGGCCCGGTACCAGCGGCGCCATGCTGGGGCCGCCCACAAGCTGCTGCGCCTTGCCTTCCAGCGTGGCGCGGGCGCCGGGGCGCACCTGCTCGGCGCGGGCGAACACCGCAAGCGCGTAGTCGCCGCCGGGGTCCGCGCCCGGCGTGCTGGTGGCGAGCTTGACCGCGGGGTCGAGCAGGCGGTCGAGCAGGTTGGCCGGTGTCAGTCCCAAATTTCCGCGGCCCAACGCGCACATGCGGTTGCGCGCGAACAGCACCACGGGCGTGCCGCGCCCGGCGTCGGCCAGGCGCTGCGGCTGGCCCATGTCGGCCGAGGCGAACAAGTCCGCCGGTTCGCCCCGCTCCAACCGCTCACGCAGCACGCCGGACGGGCCGTAGGTGGGCCGCGCCGCGGCGCCCGGCGGCGTGCCGAACGCTTGCAGCAGCACGTTGAACGCCCCCGTCAGGCTGCCCGCCGCATAAACGCGCAGCGGCGCTGGCACTTCCGCGTCCTGGGCCAGCGCAGGGATGGCCGCGGGTAGAAGCAACGCGGTCCCGAGCAGAACCCGGCGCAAGGCACGCATCAGTTCAACGCCCGCGGCGCCGGGGCAAGTGCGATTGCCGCATCCGGAATGCCTTGCATCGGCAGTCCTCCCAATTCCAGGGCAGCGTCATATTCTGCCAAATATAACGCAAGGGCCAATGTCAAACGCGTGTGCGCCAACGGAGGGACAAGCAGTGCGCCGCAGGGGAAAACGATCTGCATGAACCCTCGCCGATGGTGGAGGAGAGGGCGGGGGTGATCCTCAATCAACGCGCTTGCCGGTCAGCTCGGCATCGGCGCGGTCAGGTCGATGATTTGGAGGTCCGCCAGATTGGAAACGTATCGGCCGCCCGCGTGGTCGCCTGGCACGACCACGCGGGCCAGCCCGTCGCTGCCGGTTGGGCCGAGCTGTCCGGCGGTGTCCGAGGTGGCGACTAGAACGGGTTGGGCGCCAAACTTCGGGTCGATCTCGCCGAGCGAGAACGCCGCCTTATACCCGTCCGCGCCCGTGGCGACGACGAACTTGCTCAGGACGTCGTTCTTGGCGCTCGTCACATCGACGCCGCCTGCAGCGTCGAGCAGGCTGCGGAGGGTGATGCCGGCATAGGCGTCACTGACGGGGGCGCCGCCCGCCGAGTAGGTTGCCGTTTCCGTCGTGACCGGCGTCAGGCCGGGCAAGTTGTAGAGGCCAGGGTCGGCGACGTCGCCGGATACCGCGACGGGCGAAAATGGGATGCCGAGTGATCCCAAGACGCCGTTGAGCGCCTCCTCATAGGCGTAGAGCCTCTGCAGCAAGCCAACCTCGGCCAAAAGACGGCTCATGCTCCGCTCCCATGCGCTATGTTCATGCAGCTACAACGGGCCGCTTTGCCCGGCAACCCCCAGGCATGCCATGGCCGTGCCGCCGGGGCGATTGCGGCCGTATCCAGGGCGCCTTCATCGGCAGTCCTCCCAAATCCAGGACAGCGTCATGTTCTTTCGAATATAACGCAAAGACCAATGCCAAATGCGCGCGCGCCGATACGATGCTAGGATGCAGCCATGGCCTGGCTCACGATGTGCATTGACTGCGACGCAGACCCGGCGCCTGGCCTCGGTGAGGCGCGGCGATGTCGGCGGCGGAGAAGCGGCCTGTGCAAGCGACCGTGGACAGGACTCGACGTTTAAACAACTGATTGGAACGGATAACGATGACCAGGAAGACCGGCCGCCATTTCTTCGCCAATCCGGGGCCGACCAACATTCCGGACTCGGTGCTGCGGGCAATGGACCGTCCCTCGCTCGACTTTCTCGACCCCGAGTTCATCGAGGTGTACGACGCCGCGGTGGCCGGGCTGAAGCGGGTGCTGGGCACCTCGGGCGAGGTGTTTCTTTACACCGCGTCCGGCCATGGCGCGTGGGAAGCGACGCTCGTCAACCTGCTTTCGCCCGGCGACGCCGTGCTGATCCTCGAATCCGGCTGGTTCAGCGAGGGCTGGGCGGCGATGGCGCAGAAGTTCGGCTTGCAGGTGCAGACCGTCGCGGCGGATTGGCGGCGCGGCGTCGATCCGCAGGCGGTGACGGCGGCGCTGCGTGCCGACGCCGGGCACGCGATCAAGGCCGTGCTGGCCGTGCACAACGAGACGGCGACGGGCCTCGCAATGCCGCTGCCGGAGATCCGCGGCGCCATCGACGCGGCCGGCCACCCGGCGCTGCTGCTGGCCGATACCATCTCCTCCCTCGGCTCGCTTGAGTTCCATATGGAGGACTGGGCCATCGACGCCGTCGTGGGAGGCAGCCAGAAGGGCCTGATGCTGCCGGCCGGGTTCAGCTTCACCGCGGCGTCGCCCAAGGCGATGCAGGCGCATGCCATGGCCCGGCTGCCGCGCCACTATTTCGACTGGACGAACATGCTCGCCCGCCCGTCGCGCAGCTTCACCGGCACCATCCCGACCGCCATGTTCTACGGCCTGCGCGAAAGCCTGCGGCTGATCGAGCAGGAAGGGCTGGCGCAGGTCGTCGCCCGGCATCACCGCCTGGCGGAGGCCACGCGCCGGGCCGTGCGCGTCTGGTCCGGCAATGACGGGCCGCAGCTTTACTGCCTTGACCCGGCGCGCGTGTCGGACAGCGTGACCGCCGTGCTGATGCCGGAGGGCTTCAACGCCGACACGGTGCGGCGCACCGCGCTGGACCGGTTCAACGTGTCCACCGGCGGCGGCCTGGGCCGACTCGGCGGCACGCTGTTGCGCATCGGGCACCTGGGCGACCTGAACGAGCCGATGGTGCTGGGCACGCTGGGCGCCGTGGAGATGAGCCTGCGGATCAACGGCGTGCCGCACGGCAAGGGGGGCGTGGACGCGGCGATGGACTGGCTCGCCGCGGCCTGAAACACTGCTGCGGGCGCCGGCCGAGTCGCCGGCGCCCAGGGCATCGCTGCAGCCTGGGACCGTGGCGCAGTTGTCACGGTTGCGTGTGCCCCTTCGGGCGCATGAACACTACACTTAGTGGACTGCGTTGCGACTCGGCAGCTAGATGTTGTAGCGTGCGGAGCCGAAGCTGAACAACGCAGGAGTGTCCACGGTGCTTGACGCAGTGCAGATGCAGGGTCGCCATCAGGTGCGGGTGGACCGGTCCCGGGACCGCCTGCTCACGGATTTCGGGCGCGCGACGCTGGATGACCGTTACCTGATGCCGGGCGAAAGCTACCAGGACCTGTTCGCCCGGGTCGCCAGCTTCTACGGCGACGACGCGGCGCACGCCCAGCGCATCTACGACTACGCCAGCCAGATGTGGTTCATGCCGGCGACCCCGGTGCTGTCCAACGGCGGCACCACGCGGGGCCTGCCGATCTCCTGCTTTTTGAACGAGGCATCGGACAGCCTGGACGGCATTGTCGGCCTGTGGAACGAGAACGTTTGGCTGGCGTCCAAGGGCGGGGGCATCGGCTCCTATTGGGGCAACCTGCGCTCCATCGGCGAGAAGGTCGGGCAGAACGGCAAGACCTCCGGGGTGATCCCGTTCATCCGGGTGATGGACAGCCTGACGCTGGCGATCTCCCAGGGGTCGCTGCGCCGGGGATCGGCCGCGGTGTACCTGCCGATCTCGCACCCCGAGGTCGAGGAGTTCATCGAGCTGCGCCGCCCGACCGGCGGCGACCCGAACCGCAAGGCGCTCAACCTGCACCACGGCATCCTGGTGTCGGACGCCTTCATGCGCGCCGTCGAGGCGGACGAGCAATGGGCGCTGACGTCCCCCAAGGACGACGCGATGGTGCGGCTGGTGAGCGCGCGGTCCCTGTGGATTCGTATCCTGACTGCGCGGATCGAGACGGGGGAGCCGTATCTCGTGTTCTCCGACCATGTGAACAACGCCCGGCCGGAGCAGCAGAAGCTGTCCGGGCTTGAGGTCAAGACCAGCAATCTTTGCAGCGAGATCACGCTGCCCACCGGCATAGACCACCACGGGCGGCAGCGCACCGCCGTGTGCTGCCTCGCCTCGCTCAACTTGGAAAGCTGGCTGGAGTGGAAGGACCACCCGCTGTTCATCGAGGACGTGATGCGCTTCCTCGACAACGTGCTGCAGGACTTCATCGACCGCGCGCCGGAGGAGATGGAGCGGGCCAAGTACTCGGCGATGCGGGAGCGCTCGGTGGGCCTGGGCGTGATGGGCTTCCACAGCTTCCTGCAATCGCAGAACGTGCCGTTTGAGGGCGTCGTGGCCAAGGTGTGGAACAAGCGGATGTTCAAGCACATCCGCGCCCAGGCCGACGCCGCGAGCCGCATGCTGGCGGAGGAGCGGGGGCCATGCCCGGACGCCGAGGAGTACGGCATCATGGAGCGCTTCTCCAACAAGATGGCCATCGCGCCGACCGCCAGCATCAGCATCATCACCGGTAGCACCAGCCCCGGCATCGAGCCGATCGCCGCCAACGTGTTCCTGCAGAAGACCCTGTCCGGCAGCTTCACCGTGCGCAACCGGCATTTGCAGCAGCTCCTTGCCGCCAAGGGCATGGACACCGACGCCATCTGGTCGGGCATCACGCTGAACAAGGGCAGCGTGCAGCACCTGGACTTCCTGACCGAGCAGGAGAAGGCGGTGTATCGGACGGCGTTCGAGCTGGACCAGCGCTGGGTGGTGGAGCATGCGGCCGACCGCACGCCGTATGTCTGCCAGAGCCAGTCGGTGAACCTGTTCCTGCCGGCCAACGTGCACAAGCGCGACCTGCACCAGATCCACTACCTCGCCTGGAAGCGGGGCGTGAAGTCGCTGTACTACTGCCGCAGCCTGTCGATCCAGCGGGCCGACAACGTCAGCGAGAAGGTGGTGCGCCCGACCGAGATGGCGACCGCCGCCCCGAGCGACGCCGGGCGGATGTCGCTGGCCGGCGCCACGAAGCCGAACAACTACGAGGAATGCCTCGCCTGCCAGTAGCGGCTGCGAGCACCCCGGCAACAAAGGAATTCACCGATGGACGGCATGAACCCCGGCGGCGACCAGCCGCGCTTCGACCTGCTCACCGAGAACCCGGTCTATAAGCCATTCCGCTACCCGTGGGCCTACGAGGCCTGGCTGACCCAGCAGCGCGTGCATTGGCTGCCTGAGGAGGTGCCGCTCGCGGACGACGTGAAGGATTGGCACAAGGCGGTGACGCCGGCCGAGCAGAACCTGCTGACGCAGATTTTCCGCTTCTTCACCCAGGCCGACGTCGAAGTGAACAACTGCTACATGAAGCACTACAGCCAGGTGTTCAAGCCGACCGAAGTGCTGATGATGCTGTCGGCGTTCAGCAACATCGAGACGATCCACGTCGCGGCCTACAGCCACCTGCTCGACACCATCGGCATGCCGGAGGGCGAGTATACCGCCTTCCTCAAGTACAAGGAGATGAAGGACAAGTACGACTACATGCAGTCCTTCCGGGTGGACAGCAAGCATGAGATCGCCAAGACCCTGGCGGCCTTCGGCGCCTTCACCGAAGGCTTGCAGCTCTTCGCCTCCTTCGCGATCCTGCTGAACTTCCCCCGGCACAACAAGATGAAGGGCATGGGCCAGATCGTCTCCTGGTCGGTCCGCGACGAGACGCTGCATTGCCTGTCCATCATCCGGCTGTTCCGCACCTTCGTGCAGGAGAACCCGGAGATCTGGACCACGGCGCTCAAGCAGGAGATCTACGAAGTCTGCGCGACCATCGTGGAGCACGAGGACGCCTTCATCGACCTCGCCTTCGAGCAGGGGTCGATCGAGGGGCTGGCTGCCCCCGACGTGAAGCGCTATATCCGCTACATCGCCGACCGCCGCCTGGTGCAGCTCGGGCTGAACGCCTTGTTCCACGTCGAGGACAACCCGTTGCCGTGGCTCGACGACATGCTGAACGCGGTTGAGCACGCCAACTTTTTTGAGAACAGGTCCACGGAATACAGCCGCGCCTCGACTTTGGGAACATGGGAGGAGGCGTTCGCCAGCAATGTGTTCGAGTCGGAACAACCGCAGGGTGTAATCCAACTCGCAGTCTAAACGTGTTGAGTTCGTATCAAGCTGTAGGAAGTAAAAGCTCGTTACTTCTGTAGGAGGCGTTTGCACATGGGCGTTTGCGCCCATTTCGAGCCAGCCACGCATAATCTTTCGCGATCCGCCGGTTCCACCAAGCTTTTATCGGCAGGTTGATGCAAATTGACCAATCGACACGCCCTCGCATTATCGTGTAGTTGTCAAATTCGGCAATGCGAGGCGTGACGTGGAACACGATATTGAAGACGATGTGGAAGATTTGGGCGCCTCAAGGGATGTTGCGCGCGAAACGACGCCGACCGGACTGCCGCGGCACACCCGCAGGCTGTCGGACAAGGTCCTGGTCGCGTTTCACCATGCCTGCGACACGTCCGACCTGGAGATCGCCGAGCATCTCCTGAACATTCTCGAAATCATGCTGACCCGGCGTCCGACCCACGCCGACGGCAATCGCCGCCGCAGCATCGAGGGCCTCGTCGCGGCGCATGAACGCCTCTGGCACCTGCGGCACCCGACCATCGAGAAATAGGCCGCCGTCAGATCGGCAGTGCCGCGCCGTCACGGAGCAGGGATTGCGCCGCCCCGCTGAACCGGCCGTCGCCGTCGTGCAGCACCAAGCCCGGGGCGATGCGGCCGGGGCCGCGCTGCGCCGCATGCCCCCGCACCAGCGTCAACTTGGCGTCGCGGCCCGGTTTCGGCCAGAGCGGGAACAGGACGAGTCGTCCGAACCCCTCGGCCTGCAGCGCCGCCATCACCCGCGCGGCCTGGCGTGCCGGCGCCAGCACGGTCAACGAGCCCGTTGGCCGCAGAACCGCACGCAGCGCAGCGATCCACCCTTCCAGCGGCACTTCGCCCTCATGCGTGGCGAGACGACGCCGGGTGCCGGGCGGCAGCGTGTCCGCCGGGTCGTGCCAGGGCGGGTTGCTGAAGGCGTGGTCAAACATCCTGTCGCCGTGCCAGGCGCCGATGTCGGCGGTGGCAATCGAAATCCCGTCAATGCCGTTCGCCGTGACGTTTTGCCGGGCCAACTCGGCCATGGCCGGGTCAAACTCGATGCCCAGGCCCAGAACGCCCGGCACCCGGGCCGCAAGGCACAGCAGGCCGGCCCCGGCGCCCGTCCCGGCCTCCAGCACCCGCTCCCCCGCGCGGGCCGGGATGCTCGCCGCCAGCAGCACGGGTTCGATCCCCGTCCGGTAGCCGTCGACTGGCTGCGCATAGCGGACGCGCCCATTGAGAAGATAGCCGTCGGTGGTCAGCACCGCGTCTCGCCGGCCTCGCTCAGCACGCGCCGCGCCTGGCGCTCGTCTTCCGGCAGCACGGCGAGACGGCGGGGGATGGCGCCGATGCTGCCCTCCATGGCGCTCACGTGGTGGTCGAGCAGGACGCTCTCGATGCCGGCGTCGCGCAGGAGTGCTGCGAGGAAGCTGAGCCGGACCAGGTCGTTGGAGATCATGACGGTTCGCATGGACGCTTTCGGCTGTGTGCGGCGATGACGCTTAGAGCATGACTGCATCAGGTGGACTCACCTGATCGGTAAACATGCTCGCAAAGATAAAGGCTAGAGCGTGATCGGTGCATCTACCTGCACCGGTCACGCTCTAGACGGATGCGCCGGGATGCTGGACAACAACGCCTGGCGGGACAAGGGACCGCATCGCTCGCCTTGATCCATTTTCCAAGCCGCCGATATGCTGGCCATGGAGCCTGCGTGATCAATCAGGAGTTCAGCTTGGGCGTTGTCGCGAACCGAATGCCAACGCCTGGGATCAGCGGCGCCGCGGTGCCGGGGGAACCTGACGCCCTATCGACGTTGGTGACGCTGGTTGGCGCCGACCTGGCTGCCTGCAACCGCACCATCGTCGCGCGGATGGACAGCCCGGTGGCGCTGATCCCGCAACTCGCCGCCCACATCGTCGCAGCCGGCGGCAAGCGGCTGCGGCCCTTGCTGACGCTCGCGGCGGCGCGGATGTGCGGCTATGCCGGGCCGCGCCACGTCCACCTGGCCGCCTGCGTCGAGTTCATCCATACGGCGACGCTGCTGCATGACGACGTGGTGGACGAAAGCCTGCTGCGCCGCGGCCTGTCCAGCGCCAACGCCGTGTTCGGCAACAAGGCGTCCGTCCTGGTCGGCGACTTCCTGTTCGCCCGGGCCTTCCAGTTGATGGTCGAGGACGGATCGCTCAAAGTCCTCGGCATCCTGTCGCACGCCGCCGCCACCATCGCCGAGGGCGAGGTGCTGCAGCTTGCGACGCAGAACGACCTGTCCACGTCCGAAGAGCGTTACCTCGACGTGGTGCGCGGCAAGACGGCCGCCCTGTTCGCCGCCGCCTGCCAGGTCGGCGCCGTCGTGGCCGACCGGCCCGGGCCGGAAGAGGCGGCGCTGGCGGATTACGGCATGAGCCTCGGCATGGCGTTCCAACTCGTCGATGACGCCCTGGACTACGCGGCCGACCAGGTGACGTTGGGCAAGACGGTCGGCGACGACTTCCGGGAGGGCAAGATCACCTTGCCGGTCCTGGCCGCATACCAGGCCGGGGACGCCGAGGCGCGCGAGTTCTGGGTCCGCACCATCGAGGCCAGCAGCCAAACGGACGCCGACCTCGACCGCGCCATGCTGCTGGTGCAGCGGACCGGCGCGATCCGCACGACGCTGACCCATGCCGCCCGTTTTGCCGTGGCGGCGAAGGACGCCTTGTCGGTATTCCCCGACAGCCCGATGCGCCGCGCGCTGGCCGATGTCGCGGACTACACGGTAAGCCGGGTGAGCTGACGAGCTAGACGACCGTCAGCCGCTCCCGCCGCACCTGCACGGTCAGCTCATCAAGCGCCGGCTCGATCCGGTCCAGCATCTCGTCGATCTCGGCCGTGGTCATGATCAGCGGCGGGCTGAACGCCAGGCTGTCGCCGGGCAGGCCGCGGGCGATGACGCCATGCTGCTCGCACAGCTTGGCAAGGCGGCCGATGACCTTTTGCTTCGGGTCGAAACTGCGGCGCGTGTCGCGGTCCGCCACCAGTTCCATGGCGGCGATCATGCCGACGCCGCGGACTTCGCCGACCAACTCGTGCTCGGCGAAGCGGCGGCGCAGCTCCGATTGCAGGTGCGCGCCCACGGTTCCGACGTGATCGACGATGTTGATCTCGTCGTAGATCTTCAGCGCCTCCACCGCGACGGCCGCCGGCACCGGGTGGCCTGAGTAGGTGTAGCCGTGGCCGAAGGTGCCGATCTCGTGGCTCTCGCGCGCCAGGCCCTCGAACACCCGCTCGTTCACCATGACGGCGGAGATCGGCAGGAAGGCGGCCGACAGCGCCTTGGCGCAGGTGATGATGTCCGGCTCGATCCCGAAGGTTTGGGTGCCCCAGTAATTGCCGGTGCGGCCGAAGCCGCAGATAACCTCGTCCACCACCAGCAGCACGTCATGGCGGCGCAGCACGGCCTGGATCTTCTCGAAGTAGGTGCGCGGCGGCACGATCACCCCGCCGGCGCCCATGATCGGCTCGGCGAACATGGCGGCCACGGTGTCCGGCCCTTCCGCGACAATGAGCTGGTCCAGCGCCTCGGCGCAGCGTGTGGCGAAGGCCTCCTCGCTTTCGCCGGGTTCGGCGCCGCGGTAGTGGTGCGGCGTCATCGTGTGCAGGAAGCCCGGCAGCGGCAGGTCGAAGCTGCGATGGTTGTTCGGCAGGCCCGTCAGCGACGACGCGGCGATGGTCACGCCGTGGTAGCCCTTGATCCGGCCGATCAGCTTCTTCTTCCGGGGACGCCCCATGGCGTTGTTGAAGTACCAGACCATCTTGACCGCGCTGTCGTTCGCCTCCGAGCCTGAGTTGGCGAAGAACACCTTGCTCATCGGCACCGGCGCCCGCTCGATCAGCATCTCGCTGAGATCAATCAGCGGCTCGTGCGACTTCGCGGTGAAGGCGTGGTAGAACGGCAGCTTGCGCATCTGGTCATAGGCGGCGCGCGCCAGGCGCTCGTTGCTGAAGCCAAGGCTTGCGCACCACAGCCCGGCGACGCTCTCGATGTAGTCGCGCCCGGCTTCGTCCCAGACCCGCACGCCCTCCCCGCGGCTGATGATCATCGGCCCTGCTTCCTGGTGGGCCACGAGGTCGGTGTAGGGGTGCAGCGCGTGGGCGATGTCCCGCCCGGCGGCGGAGTTGGCGCGGACGGCGGAGGGGGGAGGGGTCATGATGGGAACCTGCTGTGGGCGGTCCTGCTATTCTAGGCTGTAACGCCCCCGGTTTGGAACATCAATCGGCTTACCCGGCCGCCGCCTTGCGCTCCGCCGCCTCCTCGGCCGAGGCCACGCCGCCGTGGGCTGCCGACCAGGCGACGGGGTTCTCCAGGAAGCGCCGCACCTCGGCCAAAGCGGGTTCCGCGAAGTACGGCCGGTCGCGGCAGGCCTCCAGCACGTCCCACCAATTGCATAGGTGATGCAGCGTGATGTCCATGGCGGCGAGCTTCTCGAAGCTGCCGGGGAACACGCCGTAGAAGAACACGACGAAGGCGTGGTTCACCAGCGCCCCGGCGTCGCGCAGCGCCTGGGCGAACTGGATCTTGGACGCGCCGTCGGTGGTGAGGTCCTCGACCAGCAGGGTGCGCAGCCCCTCCGGCACGTCGCCCTCGATCAGCGCGTTGCGGCCGAAGCCCTTGGGCTTCTTGCGGACGTAGGCCATGGGCGTCATCAGCCGGTCGGCGATCCAGGCGGCGAACGGGATGCCGGCGGTCTCGCCTCCTGCCACGGCCTCGATGGTCTCGTAGCCGACGTGCCGCGCGACCTTCTCGGCCGCCATCTCGCACACCTTGGCCCGGGCGCGCGGGAAATAGATGATCTTGCGGCAGTCGATGTAGACCGGGGACTTCCAGCCGGAGGTGAAGGTGTACGGCTCCTCCGGCCGGAAGTTCACCGCCTTGATCTCCAGCAAGATGCGCGCGGTGGTCAGCGCGGCGTCCCGGTCCCAATCCGTCATGTGCTGCGCCGCCATCTGGCCCGTCCCGAGTTCTTTGCCTGAGCTTCCTAGACCGCGCCGGGTCCATCGTCCATTCTGGCGCAAAGCATAGGGGAGACCAGCCCATGGACCGGACCTATAAGATCGCGGCGGTTCCCGGCGACGGCATCGGCAAGGAAACGGTGCCAGAAGGCCTGCGCGTGCTGGGGGCCGCCGCCACGCGCTTCGGCTTCACGCTGCAGACCACGGATTATGACTGGTCCTGCGAACGCTACGCCCGCACCGGCGCCATGATGCCGGAAGACGGCCTCGACCAGCTCCGGGCGCACGACGCGGTGTTCCTGGGCGCGGTCGGCTGGCCGGGCGTGCCTGACCACGTCTCGCTCTGGGGCCTGCTGATCCCGATCCGCCGCGGCTTCGACCAGTATGTCAGCCTCCGTCCCTGCAAGCTGATGCCGGGCGCCAAGACCCCGCTCGCCGGACGCACCGAGGCCGACATCGACTTCTACGTGGTCCGCGAGAACACGGAGGGCGAGTATTCCAGCCTCGGCGGCCGGCTGTTCGAGGGAACCGAGCGCGAGTTCGCCACCCAGCAGAGCGTCTTCACCCGGACCGGCACCGACCGCATCCTGCGATACGCCTTCGAGCTCGCGATGACCCGGCCGCGCCGCAAGCTCACCTCGGCCACCAAGTCGAACGGCATCACCATCACCATGCCCTATTGGGACGAGCGGTTCCGCACTATCGCCGCGCAGTACCCCGGCGTCGCCACCGACCAGTTCCACATCGACATCCTGTGCGCCCACTTCGTGCAGCATCCCGACTGGTTCGACGTCGTGGTGGGCAGCAACCTGTTCGGCGACATCCTGAGCGACCTCGGACCCGCCGTCGCCGGCAGCATCGGCATCGCGCCCTCCGCCAACATTAACCCGGAGCGCATCCATCCCAGCATGTTCGAGCCGGTGCACGGCTCCGCCCCGGACATCGCAGGGCAGCATGTCTGCAACCCCATCGGCCAGGTCTGGTCGGGCGCCATGATGCTGGAGCACTTGGGCGAGACCGACGCGGCGGCGGCGGTGGTGTCTGCAATCGAGACGCTGCTGCGGGACGGCGGCCCGCGCACCCGGGACATGGGCGGCCAGGCCGGCACGTCCGAGGTCGGCCGGGCGCTGGCGGAGATCGTGGCGGCCGGGTAGGCCATGCTTGCGCGCCCAATGCTTGTGCCCCTTCTGCTTGCGCCAGATCGCGCCTGCTCCTACATTACGGCGGCGTCTGCGAACGAGTCGCAAGTAGGGGTTTTCATTGGGCCGTGACACCAGCACCATCGCTCGCCGCTGCGAACGCGCCGTCGTGACGGCCTATCGCGAGCTACGGGTGCACGGCAACGCGGATCTTGACTCGTTTCGTGCGTGCACCACGCTGTACCGCATCCACCACCCGGAATCGTCGTTGAACGAAGCCCGGCGGCTGGTGGCCGAGTGGATCGACCACCATGTGGTCCAGGCCAAGTCCGGTCCCACGGCTGGGTGCGACTGCGACTAGCCTGGCCGTCTCGTCGCATTCTCGACACCGCGCTGCATGACGCCGTGATCTGACGCTTGTCAAAAATTTTACTGAAAGCAGGTCTCTCATGCCGAGCCTTCTCGCGATTGAAACCAGCCCGCGCGGCGATCACTCCGTTTCCCGCAAGCTCACCGCCAAGTTCATCGAGGACTGGAAGACCGACCACCCCGGCGGAACCGTGGTCGCGCGCGACCTGTTGAAGACGCATCTATCGTTCGTTGACCTGCCTTGGATCGCGGGCGCCTACACGCCGGCGGAGCAGCACTCGCCGGAGATGAAGGAGGCGTTGCGCATCTCCGACGAACTCATCGCCGAGCTGAAAGCAGCCGATCACATCGTCATCGGCACGTCGATGTACAACTTCTCGATCCCTGCGGTGCTGAAGGCCTACATCGATCAGATCGTGCGGCTCGGCGTCACCTTCACATCAAGCTATGAGGGGCTGGTGAAAGGCAAGAAGGCGACCGCCATTCTCGCGTCTGGCGGCGTCTATGCCCCGGGATCGCAGACTGAGGCCTACAACGTTGCCGGGAGCTACCTCAAGCAGATCCTCGGCTTCATCGGGATTACCGATGTGACCGTGCTGCTGGCCGGTGGAACCGCCGCCGTGGACATGGGCAAGACGACGCTTCCCGAGCTTCTTGGACAGTTCACCCCGGAAGTGTCGGCTGCCGCCCACGCCTGAGCCGATGCGGTGGCTGCCGGCTTGACGCGCGGGCTCAGCCGCCAGGCAGCCCGCGCGCCCAGGCGATGGCGGCGCGCGCCAAGGCATCAATCGTGTCAATGAGCGGCACTCCCAACGCCCCATGCGGCCCGGTCTGGATGCCCAACGGGATCTCCGTGCACCCCAGGATGATCGCCTGTGCGCCGCGGGCGCGCAGCGCCTCTACGGCCTCCGCCAGCGGCGCATAAGCGTCCGCCATGCGGTTGGCCTTCACGGCGGCAATGGCCGGAAGCACGAGGCGCTCCATCTCGTCTGCCGTCGGCGTGATGCAGGGCCAGCCGGCGGCAGCGAGGCGGTCCTGATACAGCCGCATCGCCAACGTGGCGGCGGTGCCCATCACTCCAACCAGACCCGGCGCAACCCCCTGGCGCCGCAAATCATCCGCTGCCGCCTCAACAATGTGCAGGATCGGCAAGTCCGTCGCCGCGCGTATCCCATCGATCCAGCCATGCGCGGTGTTGCACGGGATCGCCACGGCGCCGCACCCGGCCGCCGCAAGGCCCTGCAAGCCGCGGACCAGCATCGGCAGCGCGTCCGGCCCGGTGCCGCTCCATGCCGCCGCCCGGTCGGGCACGCGCGGATCGGACCACAGCACCGCCGGCACATGGTCCTGGTCGCGCTCCGCCGGGGTCAGCAGGGTGAGCCGCAGCATGAACTGCGCGCTGGCCAGCGGCCCCATGCCGCCCAGCACGCCCAGCACCCGATCCGGCTTCGCCCCGCTCATTCCGCCCCCGCTCACTTCATCAGTGTGCCCGATCCTAAGCAGCTTTCGGTAGGTTATGGCACGGATGCAAGCCGGTGCGTTCTTTGTTCAACGCGGCCATGGCCTGGTGGATGGCTTGGTCGAGGTCGTCCGTGTCGCAGAACGTGCGGTGCGCGAGGTGGTGGCGTTTGAGGTCGCGCCAGGTCGCCTCGATCAGATTGAGTTCCGGGGCGTAGCGGGGCAGCCAGTCCACCGTGATCCAGGGCCGGGCGGCCAGGGCCTTGGTGGTCGCCT
>JAABUQ010005143.1_pt1 | contig 21321 bp, 12 predicted proteins | sample 5560001 | NCBI WGS metagenome assembly JAABUQ01 (sample SAMN10711888, study PRJNA513371) | rock metagenome | isolation source: Antarctica rocks | place: Antarctica: Victoria Land, Finger Mt nord | collected 2015-12-18
GGCCGCCACCATCCACCCACCATCCTCCTCTCCTCCCACGACCTCGCCGAGATCGAAAACCTCGCCTCCCACGTCGGCTACCTCGACCGCGGCCGCCTCCTCTTCTCCGAAGACATCGCCACCCTCTCCGCCCGCTTCCGCGAGATCACCGTCACCCTCAACCCCCCGCCTATCTCCCCGCCGCACCCCGTCCTCCCGAGCGACCCCGAGCAAACCGCATCGCGCAACCTCACCACTCCCACCTACCCCGCCTCCTGGCTCCTCCCCGAGCCCGGCCCCTCCCTCTTCCGCTTCATCCACGCCCACGCCGACACCGAACCCATCCACGACCAGGTCGCCGCCCACCTCCCCAACGCCGCCGCCATCGACGCCCAGCCCATCAGCCTCCGCTCCATCTTCCTCGCCCTCGCCAAATCCAACCACACCGTCGCCGCGCCCCTCACCTCCGCCACCCAGAAGGGAAGCCGCCCATGAGCCTCGCCCTCCACATCCTCCGCAAAGACATCCGCCACCTCTTCCCCGAGATCCTCCTCACCCTCGCCCTCACCCTCGCCTTCGCCGCCACCGCCCAGTGGGGAGGCTCCATCGCGTACACTTTCGGAATCAGCGCTCTCGGCGTCATCGCCCCCCTCCTCCGCATCCTCCTCCCCATCGCCTGGCTCATCCTCATCGCCCGCCTCGTCCACGAGGAGTCCCTCGTCGGCGACCGCCAGTTCTGGGTCTCCCGCCCCTACCCCTGGCCCACCCTCCTCCTCGCCAAGCTCCTGTTCGTCCTCGCCTTCCTCGTCGTCCCTTTCCTCCTCATGCAGCTCTACCTCCTTCACCACGCAACCTTCGCCATCGCCCCCGCCCTCCCCGATCTCCTCCTCTTCCAGCTCCGCCTCGCCGCCATCGCCTTCATCCCCTTCGTCGCCATCGCCACCGTCACCTCGTCCTTCGCGCGCCAGTTCCTCGTCGCCCTCGTCGCTCTCCTCTATGTCGTCGGCTGCTTCGCCATCGGCGGCCAGGCCATGTCCCATCGCTTCCTCGCCTCCGGCATCCTCACGACCGCGCTCATCCTCCTCACCCTCGCCAACCTCGCCGTCATCCTCCTCCAGTACGCCCGCCGCAGAACCCGTCTCGCCCGCATCACCCTCGCCGCCCTTCCCGCCGTCCTCCTCGCCTTCATCCTCCTCGCCCCCATCCTCCTCGCCCCCGCCCGCCTCCTCATCGAGCGCGCCTTCCCTTCCACCGCCCCATCGCCCCAAACCACCCTCCTCTTCGATCCCGACCCCGCCCGCCGGCAGCCTGACTCCAACCAGCCACCTCTCGTCTTCCCTGACGGCTACATCATCCTCAGCCTCCCCGTCCAGATCCCCGGCCTCCTTCCCGGCCTCCGCCTCAAGGGCAAAGCCATCTCCCTTACCCTCGACTCCCCCTCCGGCCTCCATTGGACCTCCCCCTACCAGGGCGTCGACGCCGACCTCTCCACCCGAAACGCCCGCCCCTCCATCGATGTCGCCATCCCCGCCGCCGTCTTCAACCGCTTCAAGAACACCCCCGCCGACCTCCGCCTCTCGCTCGCCGTCGACCGCTCCACCACCGGCGTCCCGCGAACCGTCACGGCCAACCTCCCCGCCTTCGCCACCCCCGGTCGCGGCCTCTGCCTCGTCACCTCCCTCGGCATCACCTCCAACTGCCTCTTCCCCCTCCGCCCACCCCCGCCCATCGACCTCTCCCTGCAGACCTCCGACCAGCCCTGTGGAAGCACCACCCCGGCCACCATCCGCCCCCAAACCACCTCCACCGGCAGCGACGATACCTTCCTCCGTTTCGACCTCGACCCCATTGTCACCAACCCGCTCCACCTCTGGATCGACCGCGAACGCACCGGCAACATCCAACCCACCTACCTCTGCCCCGGCACACCCGTCACCCTCACCCCCCACACCGTCGTCGGTCACCAGCGTCTCACCCTCACCAAACCCGCCGTCGTCCTCGCCCCCTACGCCCGCCACCAGATGACCAGAGCCGACGGCCAACCCACCATCACGCCGCAACCCCAGGAGATGAACCCCGAACCCCGCAACCCATAGCCCCGCTCGAAAGGGCGTCTGTTCTGTGTGCACCTCTGACTCGCGCTGATCTCCGAAACTCAGGGCCAACGGCCCGCCCTGTACCAGCCTGGGGCGAAGCCCTAGGTACCCAGCGAGTCGAGAGACCGGGGCTGAAAGCCCGTCCGAACACGCCTGCCACGACCATTCAGGTGCCCCCCACTCCCGTTTTCCACCCCTTCCACACCCCTCCACCTTGCCACCCTCCCCCACCACGCCTACCCTCGGGACAGATCCACCTACCCCGAAACCACGCCAGCAAGCCTCCGCGAAAGTCTTCCACAGCGAAACCTCTTTGTTTCCGTGCCAACACTCCAGCAGCACCGCGCCAACACGTAACAGCACAGCGAGCACTACAGGTTGTGCTTTATACTTGACTCACCCCACAGAGGGCGGTACCTTCACCTCTGCAACAACACCTTGGCAGCACGCCGTATCTCGCACCTCGCCACAGAACACCTCCCGAGCAGCAGCGAACCAGGCTCCGGAGACCGCCCTCCCAGCGACCGATTCACCCAGCCGGCTCCCGCACCGCACAAGCCCGGCGCCACCAAACGTCGGCCCCGGCCTCGAGCCCACGAACCTCTCCATCCCGCGATCCCGCAGTCTGGATCCGGGACGCATCGCCGCCTACGAGCGGCCCGCAGCACCTCAACCGATGTCCGCGAACTCCGCGAAGGAGCAACACCCTCATGTCCACCACCCACAGCCCCCTCCCCACCGCCTCCACCGCCGCTCCTTCGCCCCGCGGAAACACACCGCGCGAAAACAGCCGCCGCTCCGCCCCCGGCCTCGCCTTCCGCCGCCTCTTCACCCGCGAAGGCGTCAGCCCCTACGACGAGATCACCTGGGAGCTCCGCGACGCCATCATCCAGGACTTCAAGGGCAAGGTCATCTTCGAACAGAAAGGCGTCGACGTCCCCGCCGACTGGTCCATGACCGCGACCAACATCGTCGCCAGCAAGTACCTCCACGGCCTCAACGGCACCGATGGGCGCGAGTCCGGCGTCCGCGCCCTCATCACCCGCGTCGCCGAGTCCATCCGCGACTGGGGCATGCGCGACGGCTTCTTCGCCACCGCCGCCGACGCCGACATCTTCTACGCCGAGCTCTGCCACCTCCTCCTCAACCAGAAGGTCGCCTTCAACTCCCCCGTCTGGTTCAACGTCGGCTGCGACCGCCTCGAACCCAACTCCGACGCCCAGAACTGGCACTGGAACAAGGACGCCGGCCCAAACAAGAGTGGCGACGTCCAGTTCTCCGTTACCGGTTACACCCGCCCCCAGTGCTCCGCCTGCTTCATCAACTCCGTCCAGGACTCGCTCGACTCCATCCTTACCCTCGCCAAGACCGAGGGCATGCTCTTCAAGTGGGGCAGTGGTGCAGGCTCGAATCTGTCAGCGATCAGAGGCTCCATGGAGACCCTCTCCGGCGGCGGCACCGCCTCCGGCCCCCTCTCCTTCATGCGCGGCTTCGACGCCTTCGCCGGCGTCATCAAGTCCGGCGGCAAAACCCGCCGCGCCGCCAAAATGGTCATCCTCAACATCGACCATCCCGATATCGAAGACTTCATCCAGTGCAAGGTCGTCGAGGAGAAAAAAGCCTGGACCCTCGTCCAGGCAGGCTACGACGGCTCCGGCCCCGACTCCGAAGCCTTCACCTCCATCTTCTTCCAGAACGCCAACAACTCCGTCCGCGTCAACGACGAGTTCATGCACGCCGTCGAGCAGGACCTCTCCTTCACCACCCGCGCCGTCAAAACCCGCACCCCCGTCAAGGAGTTCCGCGCCCGCGACCTCATGCACACCATCGCCGAAGCCACCTGGCAGTGCGGCGACCCCGGCATGCAGTACGACACCACCATCAACCGCTGGCACACCTCCAAAAACACCGCCCGCATCAACGCCTCCAACCCCTGCTCGGAGTACATGTTCCTCGACGACTCCGCCTGCAACCTGGCCTCCTTCAACCTCCTCAAATTCGTCACCCCCGGCGGCCAGTTCGATATCCCCGCCTACCGCCACGCCATCGCCGTCGTCACCACCGCCATGGAGATCATCGTCGACTCCGCCGGCTACCCCACCGAGATGATCGCGAAGAACTCGCACGACTACCGGCCCCTCGGCCTCGGCTACGCCAACCTCGGCGCGCTCCTCATGTCCTTCGGCCTCCCCTACGACTCCGACGCTGGCCGCGACTTCGCCGGAGCCCTCACCGCCATCCTCTGCGGCGACAGCTACTGGCAGTCCTCCCGCATCGCCGAAACCTGCCCCGCCCTCGGCGCCGCCACCCCCCTCACCCAGCAGGCCCAGGGCTGGACAGGGTCCCCGAGCTCTTCAAGCTCGGCGTCCGGCGGAGCCGAATCCGGGGTCCCCGGCGGGCACGCCCGCGGGGGTGGTTGCCCCGGCTTCTACGTCAACCGCGAGCCCTTCCTCGACGTCATCCGCATGCACCGCGCCGAGGTCAACAAGATCGGCCTCGCCACCCTCCACTCCGACGAGCCCTTCGCCGTCCCCCAGATGAACGAACTCATCGCCGCCTCCAAGCACTCCTGGGATGGTGCCCTCGCCCACGGCGAACGCCACGGCTACCGCAACTCCCAGGTCACCGTCCTCGCCCCCACCGGCACCATCGGCTTCATGATGGACTGCGACACCACCGGCGTCGAGCCCGACCTCGCCCTCGTCAAATACAAAAAACTCGTCGGCGGCGGCATGATCAAGATCGTCAACCAGACCGTTCCCTCCGCCCTCAGCAAACTCGGCTACACCGACGTCCAAAGGCACGCCATCGTCTCCTACATTGACGCCACCGGCACCATCGAGGGCGCACCCCACATCAAGCCCGAACACCTCGCCGTCTTCGACTGCTCCTTCAAGCCCGCCAAAGGCACCCGCTCCATCCACTACATGGGCCACATCAAAATGATGGCCGCCGCCCAGCCCTTCCTCTCCGGAGCCATCTCCAAGACCGTCAACCTCCCCAACGACTGCACCGTCGACGACGTCGCCGAAGCCTACATGGAAGCCTGGCGCCAGGGCATCAAGGCCGTCGCCATCTACCGCGATGGCTCCAAAGGCACCCAGCCCCTCAACGTCTCCGCCGACTCCGACGCCAAAAAGAAAGAGGGCGAGCGCCTCGGCGCCAAGCAGGACGACGCCATCGCCAAATCCCCCGTCGCCGCCGGCGCCATGGAGGTCCGCGAAGCCATCCTCGGCGAAAAACTCGCCGCCGGCCTCGCCCCCTCCGAGCGCGATCTCGCGGAGGTCCACGCCGACCACGCCACCATCGTCGAGTCCCAGATCAACCGCATCTCGGATCTCGAGTTCCAGATCCACACCCTCCAGGCCGCCGCCACCAAAAACGCCGACGCCTTCGACGCCCAGGAGCCCCCACGCGCCGTCCGCCACCGCCTCCCCTCCGAACGCGCCTCCGTCACCCACAAGTTCTCCATCGCCGGCCACGAGGGCTACATCACCGTCGGCCTCTACCCCAACAGCTGCCCCGGCGAGATCTTCATCCGCATGGCCAAGGAAGGCTCCACCGTCTCCGGCCTCATGGACTCCTTCGCCACCGCCATCTCCCTCGCCCTCCAGCACGGCGTCCCCCTCAAGGTCCTCGCCGAAAAGTTCGCCCACACCCGCTTCGAACCCTCCGGCTGGACCGGCAACGAGCAGATCGGCTACGCCAAATCCATCATGGACTACCTCTTCCGCTGGATGCAGATCCGCTTCCTCAACGGACACCAGCTCGACCTCTTCCAAACCCTCGCCCCCAACCAGAATCAGCCCTCCATCCCTGTCCTTGGAACGATTGGAAGCACAGGCACCATCGGCGCCGACACCCCCCCCCGCACCATCCCCAACCTCGCCGCCGCCAACCAGCAGCTCCAGCAAAACCACGCCCAACAAAAACTCACCCAGCACGGAACCGCCCAGCAGGGAAGCACCCAGCACGGAACCGCACAGCAGGGAAGCGCACAGCAGGGAAGCGCACAGCAGGGGAGGGTCCAGCCAGGAAGCACCACCCCCGAGCCGCCCTCCCTCCTCGAAGGCAGCGGCCTCGAAGACCACCCCGAAGACCCCTTCAACAACGCCGACCGAACCCCGCCCCGCCAGGGCATAGCCCCCGACCTCGCCGCCCGCTCCGGCCTTTCGGAGATCCGTCAACCGTCAACCGACAACTTAGCGGTCCCCGACCGCGGCCTCTACGGGGTCCCCGGTGCCTCTGGCTCTGGAGCTGTCTACCACGCCGCCGACGCCATGAAATCCCTCTACGACATGGGCGACGCCCCCTCCTGCGCCACCTGCGGAGCCATCATGACCCGCTCCGGTTCCTGCTACCGCTGCATGTCCTGCGGCAACACCTCCGGCTGCAGCTAAAAGCTGTCGTCCGCAGCAGGAGCCTGGATCAGACCTATCGGCGAATCGTACCTGTTGAACCACAGAAGGCTGAATGGAATCTTGATGTACTTGAGGTATTTCTGATCTGTACTTCGTAAAGCCATGCAAAGCTAAAGCCAGGCATGAAGCACTCAACCAGAAGCTCTCGGTGCTGGTAAGCCAGCAATCAGACCACCTGAATCTAATGTTTCTCCTCTAACCGTCTCGCTTAAGGGCACGGCTTCAGCCGTGCCATCCCATCCCTGAAAGCGAACGGGGCTTCAGCCCCTGAGGTACGCTCTCCTTCCCCAGCCCCAAACAAGAGCGCACCATCCCCCAAACGACCCATCCCCACATCCTCCCCCAAAACCTAAACTCGCTCCATGGCGATCCCCGCCCGCACCGCGCGCCCCGGTACCTACTTCGTCACCGCCGCCACCCACAATCGTCGTCGCCTCTTCCAACTCCCGCAAAACGCCGAACTCCTCCTAGAGACCCTCCAGCACTACCGCCGAGAAGCCACTACAAACTGCACGCCTTTGTCGTCATGCCCGACCACATCCACCTCCTCCTCACCCCGCAAGCCATCACCCTCGAGCGCACCATGCAGCTCATCAAGGGCGGCTTCTCCCACCGCCTCGCCTCCTCCCTCCCCGTCTGGCAACGCGGCTTCACCGACCACCGTATTCGCGACCGGGCAGATTTCGAACTCCGCCGCACCTATATCCACCAGAACCCCGTCCGCGCCCATCTCTCGGATACCGCTAACGCTTACCTCTATTGCTCTGCTTCAATACAGACCTAACCGCTCTATACTGGCCCCCTCCCCGGAAAGGCGCCACCCCCATGCCCACCCTCCACCGCCGCTCCTTCCTCCACCTCGCCGCCGCCGCCCTCCCGGCCCGCCTCCTGGCCCAAACCGCCACCCCCGCCCCATCCAGCCCTCCATCCACCGTCTCCCCCATCAAAAACGGCGAAGACCGCTACAGCTTCCATCGCGTCCTCCCCAACGGCGCCACCACCTTCAAGGTCTCCACCAAAGACTGCCGCGGAGACTTCTTCGCCATGCAGCACCACCACACCGCCAAGGGCGGCCCGCCCCGTCACCTCCATCGCAACGAGGACGAGTGGTTCTACGTCCTCGAAGGCGAGTACCTCGTCGAGGTCGGCGGCCAGCTCCACACCCTCCACGTCGGCGACTCCGTCCTCGGCCCCCGCGAGATCTCCCACGCCTTCGCCTGCAACAGCGCAACCGGCGGCCGCCTGCTCATCACCTACGCCCCCGCCGGCCGCATGGAAGAGTTCTTCGACACCCGCGATCACACCGCCGGCGGCCGCACCACCTACGTCAACAACGCCGCCGAAATGCACGCCTTCGGCATGGAACTCCTCGGCCCACCCATCACCATCTCCTGATCCCTCCTCCACAGTCGCGAGGGAATCCATGACCCACCGGTGCCCCGCTCCGCTAGAAATCTCTTGACGTCCCATCCACCTTGGGCGCATCCTCCCGTCAACACCGTCCCACGGCACCATAGGACACCCAACCATGCGCCACCTCTTCTCCGCTCTCCTGCTAGCCTCTGCCTTCGTCGCCGTTCCCGCCGCTGCCCACGCCGACCAGATCGACGACTTCGTCCTCACCGGCGATGGCCACACCTTCCGCTTCTCCCTCCCTGCAAACGGATTTGCATCCGCCCAAAATGGCCAAGTACGTGGCTTTTACTTCTCGCCAAACACGAACGCGACAGTGGACGGGCTTGGTGGGTACACGGCCAGCGGGTTTTTTAGATTCGATTCCATCAATTACCCCCCTGCAGAGTTTAGTTTCGGTAACCCTAATCTCGGCAGCAGCTTCGGTTACGCGTTGTATGGGGCGCAGCTTGTCGGATATACCATTCCGCCGGAAGGCTATGGTTTAGCCACCGTGTTCTACAACATTGGCTCCTTCGACCTGGGCACAACCTACTACTACCCTCCGTACAAGCAACTCTCCTTCACCCTCACCATCACCCCCGAAGCCGCCACCTCCCTCACCCCCGAGCCCGCCACCCTCGCCCTCCTCGCCACCGGTTCCCTCGGCCTCCTCACCAACCTCCGCCGCCTCCTCAACCACTAAGCCGCGCGACCCCACCCGCCACCACTCCAGGAATCGTCCAAACCGTGGCGCAATCACCCCCTTCACCCACGTAAACTGAAAGCAGTACCAAAGACCCAGGCTGCCAGCGCCTCGACCACCCGGTCGAGTTCCGCTCGCAGCCTGTCGCATTTAACCGGGCATTACCAGCAGAGAACCAGAAGGGAACCAAGAAATGACCATCAAGAGACGCGTTTACGTTCACCATCCCGGGATTACCAAAATCCTCCCGATTCACGAGGCCGTCGCTCGCCACACCCGCAAGCAGGCGCCCAGCCTGGCCAGAGGACCGTTCAACCCCGAGCCTGCGGCCACCGCTCGCCTGGCCGTTGTCCACCTCAACCCGGCCGAACCATTTAGAAGCTCGCGCTAAGCTCAATGTTCTGAAGACTTTATCCGTAACCCAAATGGATGGAAGACTTTAGCTTGAGCCTGATTTGTATCTCAGACAAAACAGAGACTTTACAACGAAGTACGGGGAGGGGGGAGGGGTACCTCTCTCCCCCAACTCACCCCTCCCCCAAAGCCCGCGCGAGAAAAAAGAGCATCCCCCTCGATACCTGTTACCATTGAGTCTCCACGCGACACATCATCGCGCGAAAGCGAGCATCATGCCAAACGGAACAGTAAAGTGGTTCAACGACTCAAAAGGCTTCGGCTTCATCACCCCTGAGGATGGCAGCGAGGATCTCTTCGCCCACTACTCAGCAATCAACTCCTCGGGCTTCAAGTCCCTCCAGGAAGGCCAGCGCGTCTCCTTCGACGTCACCAAAGGCCCCAAGGGCAAGCAGGCTGCCAACATTCAGCCCGCCTAACTCACCCCCAAGCTTATCTTCAACCAAGGCCGCGACCTCAAGTCGCGGCCTTCTTTCATTCTCACCAGCTTGTATCTCGCCGAACACCGCCCGGCATGCGCACGGATATCATCGGGCATGCCCACCTCCGCCTCTCCCTCAGCCCCCCTATCTGCCGAAGACCGCGCCCGCAACATCAAAGTCCTCATCTTCGACGTGGACGGCGTCCTCACCGACGGCAAGATCATCGTCGCCCCCGACCCAACCTCCCGCACCCCCGCCGACCCCATCGGCCGCGGCCTCGAAGTCAAAGCCTTCTCCGCTCACGACGGCCTCGGTATTTCGCTCGCCCGCCTCGGCGGCCTCCGCGTCGGCATCATCACCAAGCGCCAGTCCCAGACCGTCACCATCCGCGCCCGCGACCTCAAGCTCGAGTTCGTCTACCAGGGCCAGGCCCACAAACTCGCCGCCGCCCAGGAGATCGCCAGCAAAGCCGGCATAACCCTCGACCAGATGGCATACGTCGGCGATGACATCGTCGACCTCCCCGTCATGCGCCTCTGCGGCCTCGCCATCGCCACCGCCAACGCCCGCCCGCAGGTCCTCTCCATGGCCCATTACACCACCCCCCACCCCGGCGGCCAGGGCGCCGGCCGCGACGCCATCGATTTCATCCTCCAGGCCCAGGGCTCCCTTGACCGTGTCATGGAGCAATACCTCGACGCCGAAAACCCCGCCGCCTCCGGAGCCGACGTAGGCTCCGGCAACATGTAGGCGAACCGAAGGCGAACAGCCGCGCTAGAATACCCCATGCCCACGGCGACGCCCGAGCTCGAAATGCCTCCCGCCCTCGCCTGGGCCCACCCCGTCACCGCCGAGTGGTTCCTCAACAAATTCGGCTCCCCCACCGAACCCCAGACCGCCGGATGGCCAGCCATTGTCGCCGGCCAGTCCACCCTCATCTCCGCCCCCACCGGCTCCGGCAAGACCCTGGCCGCCTTCCTCGTCGCCATCGATAATCTCCTCCGCCAGTCCATCGAGGGCCGCCTCCTCCCGCACACCCAAGTCGTCTACATCTCCCCCCTAAAAGCCCTCTCCAACGACATCCAGAAGAACCTCGAGCAGCCCCTCCGCGAGATCCAGCAGCTAGCCCTAGAACGTGGCTACCTCAGCCCCCAGATCCGCACCGCCGTCCGCACCGGAGACACCCTCGCCAAAGACCGCGCCGCCATGCTCCGGCACCCGCCGCACATCCTCGTCACCACCCCCGAAAGCCTCTACATCCTCCTCACCGCCGCCAAACCTCGCGAGCTCCTCCGCCGCGTCCACACCGTCATCGTCGACGAGATCCACGCCGTCGCCGGCAACAAGCGCGGCACCCACCTTTCCCTCTCGCTCGAACGCCTCGAAGCCCTCGTCTGTAACGAGAACGTCTGCGGAGAGAACCCACTCTCCACCAATCTGGTAACAAGCTCCTTCCTCACCGGCCTCCAACATCCGCCGCAGCGCATCGGCCTCTCCGCCACCCAGAACCCCATCTCCCTCGTCGCCGACTTCCTCACCGGCTCGCACCCCTCCCGCCCCCGCGCCACCATCATCCAGGTAGGCCAGCGCCGCCACCTCGACCTCGCGATCGAGGTCCCCTCCGAAGAGCTCGGCTCGCTCACCTCCACCACCATGTGGCAGGAGATCTTCGACAAGCTAGCCGCCCACACCCAGCACCACCGCTCCACCCTCGTCTTCGTCAACACCCGCCGCCTAGTCGAAAAGATCTCCTTCGAGCTCGCCGAGCGCCTCGGTCCCGAACACGTCGCCGCTCACCACGGCTCGCTCTCCCGCTCCCTCCGCCTCGACGCCGAGCAGAAACTGAAGTCCGGCACCATCAAGATCCTCGTCGCCACGGCCTCGCTCGAGCTCGGCATCGACATCGGCAACATCGACCTCGCCTGCCAGATCAGTACCACCCGCAATGTTGGCGTCGCCATGCAGCGCGTCGGCCGCGCCGGCCACTGGCGCGGCGCCATCCCCAAAGGCCGCCTCTTCGCGACCACCCGCGACGACCTCCTCGAGCAGGCCGCGCTCCTCCGCAAGATGCGCGCCGGCGAGCTCGACCAGCTCGAGATCCCCGAAGCCCCCATCGACGTCCTCATGCAGCAGATCACCGCCAGCTGTGGCGCCGAGAGCTGGCACGAAGACTCCCTCTACAACGTCCTTCGCCGCGCGCACCCTTACCGCAATCTCACCCGCGAGCACTTCAACCAGGCCCTGGAACTCCTCCATCTCGGCATCGACTCCAGCCGCGGCCGCTACGGCGCCTACCTCCTTCGCGACACCATCCAGGGCCACCTCCATCCCCGCCGCGGAGCCCGCATGATCGCCATCTCGAACGGCGGCGCCATCCCCGACACCTCGCTCTTCTCCGTGATATTGCAACCGGACGGCGTACAAATTGCCACCCTCGACGAGCACTTCGCCGTTGACTCCTCCCCCGGTGACGTCGTCCTCCTCGGCAACACCTCCTGGCGCATCCAGCGCATCGAGCCCGCCGGCAAGGTCTTCGTCGAAGACGCGCACGGAGCCCCGCCCTCCATCCCCTTCTGGGAGGGCGAAGCCCCGCAGCGCACGGCCGTCCTCTCAAGCGGCGTCGGCGACCTCCGCGAAGAGATCTCCACCCGCACCCCCACCGTCTCTCCCCACACCCTCTCGCCCACGCACCCCGAGGTCGCTGCCTGCACGCAATGGCTTCAGGAGGAGTGCTGCCTGTGCCCCTCCGGCGCCATGCAACTCGTTGCCTACATCGTTGCCGGCCGCGCCGTTCTCGGCGCTGTGCCCTCAAAGACCACCATCATCGCCGAACGCTTCTTCGACGAGGGCGGCGGCCAGCAACTCATCCTGCACGCGCCGTTTGGCGGCCGCGTCAACAAGGCCTGGGGCCTCGCCCTCCGCAAGCGCTTCTGCCGCGGCTTCAACTTCGAGCTTCAGGCCGCCGCCACCGACAACGGCATCAACATCTCGCTCGCCGAGCAGCACAGCTTCCCGCTCTCGGACGTCTTCCACTTCCTCACCGAAAACACCGCCCGCGATCTCCTCGAGCAGGCCGCCATCCCGTCGCCCATCTTCAAGAATCGCTGGCGCTGGGCCGCCGGCCGCGCCCTCCAACTGCTCCGTATGCAGAAAGGCAAGCGCGTTGCCCCACAGATCCAGCGCACCCGCTCCGACGACCTCCTCGCCAGCGTCTTCCCCCAGGCCGCCGCCTGCTTCGAGACCATCGTCGGCGACATCCAGATCCCCGACCACCCGCTCGTTCGCGAGGTCATGCGCGACACCCTGTCGGAAGCCATGGACATCGACGGCCTCAACGAGATCCTTCGCGGCATCCGATCCGGCGCCATCCGCTGCCTTGCCGTCGACACCCCGGTCCCCTCCCAGTTCGCGCACGAGCTCATCAACGCCATGCCCTACGCCTTTCTCGACGAGGCCGGAGCCGAAGAGCGCCGCGCCCGCGCCGTCACCCTCCGCCGCTCGCTCCCAGCAAGCGTCGCCCACGGTGCCGGCAAGCTCGACTTCGCAGCCATCGCCACCGTCCGCGCCCAGTGCTGGCCCGACCTCCGCGACGAGCACGAGCTTCATGACCTCCTCCTCTCGCTCGTCGCCCTTCCCCTCGCCTTCCTCGACAATCGCCCTGAAGCCCGCCACTGGCCCACCTTCTACGAGCGCCTTATCCACACCGGCCGCGTCCAAACCCTCGACTGCAACGGCACCCCCGCCTGGGTCGCCACCGAACGCTTCCCCCACGCCGCCATCCTCTGGCCTTCACCGGCAATCGCTCATCCTGAGCGCAGCGCAGCGGAGTCGAAGAACCTGCATTTCGCCCCTGCCGCACCGCCTACTCCCGAACAAGCAACCAACGGAGTCACAAAAGAATCCGCAGCCGCCCAGCTCGTTCAAGGGTGGTTACAAATCCTCGGCCCCACCACGGCCACCACCTTCGGCGCACTCCTCAAGACAGACCCCGCCACCCTCTACGCCGCCCTCCTCGCCGCCGAACTGCAGGGCCTCGTCATGCGCGGCGCCTTCGAAGCTCCCACCCCCCCCGCGGACCACGACATCGAGTGGTGCGACCGCCGCCTCCTCCAGCGCATCCACCGCCTCACCCTCTCCACCCTCCGCAAGCGCATCGAGCCTGTCGCCCCCGCCGCCTACATGCGCTGGCTCCTCGGCTGGCAGCACCTCGCACCCAACACTCAGCTCACCGGCGAGGACGGGCTCCTCCAAGCCCTCTCGCAGCTCGAAGGCTTCGAAGCTCCCGCCGTCGAGTGGGAGCGCACACTCCTCCCCGCCCGCGTCGCCAACTACACCCCCACCCACCTCGACGCGCTCTGCCTCTCCGGCGCCATCGGCTGGGGGCGCATCTCCCCCCATCCCGCCTGGTCCGCAGGGGAGGGAAGCGCCCCCCGCCGCGTCATCCCCACCATCGCCGCTCCCATCACCTTCTTCCTCCGCGACTCCGCCGACTGGCTCCCCTGGGCGCTCGCTGACTCCTGTGTCGAAGAGAAAAACCTGGCCCACGCCCTCAGCCCCGAGGCCATCCGCGTCCGCGCCGAACTCGACCGCCGCGGAGCCTCGTTCACCGCCGACCTCCAGCGCAACCTCGCCCTCACCAAACAACAGACCCAGCACGCCCTCTGGGAGCTTGCCACCGCCGGCCTCGCCGCCGCCGACGGCTTCGACCAGCTCCGCGCCCTCATGGACCCCAAACGCAAATCGGCAGCTGTCGAACCGGCCCCGGCCTCGGCAAGACGCCGCACCGCCGCCCGCACCACCGCCGGCCGCTGGTCCCTCCTCTGCGCCGACGCCGCCGTCGCACCGGACGCCAACACCCCCGAAGCCCGCATAGCCCGCGCCCACCTCCACGAAACCGCCATGGAGTCCTCCGCCCGGACCCTCCTCGCCCGCTACGGCATCCTCTTCCGCGACCTCCTCACCCGGGAGTCCAACGCCCCCAAATGGCGCGACCTCACCCCCACCCTTCGCCGCCTCGAAGCCCGCGGCGAGATCCGCAGCGGCCGCTTCGTCACCGGCGTCTCTGGCGAACAGTACGCCCTGCCCGAAGCCGCCGACTCCCTCCGCTCGTCCTCGCAAACACCCGCGGATGCCATCGTCGAGATCGCCGCAGCCGACCCCACCAACCTCGCCGGCATCCTCCTCCCCGGCGACCGCGTCCCCTCCACCCCGGGCCGCCGCCTACGCCTCAGGAACGGAATCGTCCTCCCAGATGGTGCCGCAATCCATGCTCCGCCAAGCCCGGAAGGGGATCGTGCCGCAGACGTCGCCGCCGTTCTTATCCAGCCTCCCTCGCCCACGGAGACTGGCAGCCTCGGCTTCCTCTAAACTCGGAGTAGGACCCTATGACCCGATCTCCCGGCGATCCCGAAACCAAAGAACCCACCGCCACCGCTCCGGGCCCACTAACCCCCGAAGACTTCTACTTCGAAGGCCCGTACATGGTCTTCACTGCCGCCTTCCACCTCAAGCGCGGTTACTGTTGCAACTCTGACTGCCGCCACTGCCCCTACAAATAGCCGCAAACTCAGGCCGACAGCTCGTCAAGGCCGCTTCTCCGGATCAGCCTTCAAATCCGGGATACTCGCGAGCGACACCACCTGCGTCCGCAGCGCCTTCGAGCTCTTCGTCAGCGCGGTCACCCTCGGGTCATCGCGATACTTTGCCATCTGCGGATCCGTGCCCATGCACGCGCGCAGATCGAAGCCGCTCTCAACCGACTTCGTCAGCCAGTGCAGCATCTCCTCCTCGTCCCCTCGCCCCAGCGCTAGCTTGGCCAACTCAAAGCAGAACCGCCCCCTGTCCGCCGGTGACTGCATATGCGCCATCACGCCGTTGCCGCTGTGCTTCTCAAACACCTCCGGGTCGAGCGCTAGAGCCGTCGCCAACTGCTCCGATGCCTGCTTGTAGCTCTTCTGTTCAAACAGCGCCGTCCCCAGGTTCGAGTGGAACGTCGCCACCCTCCCATTCAGCTTCACCGCCCGCTTATAGTCCGAGATGCTGTGCCCAAGATCCATCTGCAGGTACTCCGTCGCCGCCAGGTTGTTCCACGCCTCCGCGTTCTTCGGGTCGAGCTTCACTGCGCGTCGGAAGAGCAACCTCGCTAGCGCAACATTCTGCAGCTCCAGCTCCGTCACCCCCTGCTTCAACGTCAGCCGCGCGGCATCTCCCCCGCGCGTCAGCGCATACCCGTAAAATTCCAGCGCGTCCTCCGGCATGCGCCTCGCCCGCAGCACATCCGCCGCCATCTCCAACTCTGCCGGAGTCCCGGTCGCCGGGTCGGGCAGGTGTGGCGCCACCGTAATCCACTGCACATCGCTATGCCGAAGCGCACGGTCCAGCTTCGCATTCGTAGGGGGTTGCTGCGCCCGGAGATCGGGTTGCTGCGCCCGGAGATCGGCCCCCGGAAACAGGCACGCAGCCGCCATAATCAGACCGGCGGACACCGCCAGCATCAGTCGTTTCGAACAAGGGAGAAGAGGCATGTTGGACCCCGTCAGGACGCCAATATCCTCATCCTCGGATATCTCCCCTGTCAAGAGCCGTCCGTCCCACGTTAGTTGCCTGGCTTTACCGCCGCCGCTGTGCTTGCGGACGGGGCCGGCAGCGCACCCAGCGGCACCGTCACCCGCAGCGCCAGGCGCGGAAATCCAAAGCTCCCCCCGGCGTCGTCGATCACGTTCACCTGGCACACATACGTCCCCGGCTTCAGCTCCGCCAGCGGTACGTCGAACTCGAAACTCACCGCGTTCCGCCCGGGAAGATTCACCGCCGTAGCCTCCACCAGCGGCGTCTCATGCACCTTCGCCCCACCCATCAGGAACTCGATACTCGTCAGCACTCGCACTGCTCCAGTCGTCCGCCGGCCCAGCCCCGCAGCCTTCGCCGCGCCCGCATCCGGCACCTTGCGCGACGGGTCATACACCTCATACAGGAAGTACAAATGTTGATCCTGGCGGAATACATGCGGCACATTCGGGATCCACTCCACGCCGTCCCGCACCAGCGGATTCACCGCATTCTTCGCCGGGTTCGGCATCCGCTGGCTCGCCAGCACTATCGAGCTCAGCTTCAACGTGCTCTTCTTCAGGTCTGGAACCTGCAGGTCCGTCTCAAAGCTCCCCATGTTCCCCGTCTGGTTCTCCCGCACCACAAACTTCAAGTGATACCGCCCCGGCGCCAGCGTGAATCCCGTCGAGTACTGGATGTTCCTCCGCTGCACCTGCTGCGACGCGTCGAGCGCCAGCTTCACCGTGTCGCGAATACTCCCGACCACAATTCCCTGCGCGTTCTTCACCTGCCCAATCACGTCCAGGTTCGCCTTGTCCCGATCTCCGTTCTTTAGAAACGGAATCTGCGATCCAGGCACAATCAACGACACCGGCACGAAGAAGCGGTTCTCTTCCAGCCGAAAGTAAAGCGCCTGCAGATACACCGCGACATCGGTCGCCGGCAGGTCACTCTGCATCTGGTCGTTCAACGCCTGCTCGCGATCCTCCGTGCGCTGGTGCTTGAAGTCCGCCGCGGCGTAGTACCCCGGCCGGTAGTCCAGCTTCACATCCCCCCGGTTCAGCTTCACCGTCAACCGTCGATACGCTCCATTCTTCGCCTGGTCGGTCGAGCGGAACCCCAGGATGTAGTACGCCTCGGTATCGTGCTGCACCTGCTGAAACACCGGGCCAAAGTCGTTCGAGTCCGAAAAGAACTTGCCCCCCGTATCACTCGCCAGCGTCCCCAGCACCTCCTGCGATCCGAAGTTCGCATCCAGCTGGCTCTGCACCGCTCCGCCGTTATACGCCGACACCCCGCGCAGGCTCCCCTTCGACGCGTCGCCCACCGGCGGCAGCGCTTCCAACCCCCGCGAGTCCACACTGTAGATCGCCATGTTCGCCCGCACCGCCGCATTCGTCGCCGCTCGCAAACTCGCCCGATTCTCAATCCCGTTCCGCGTCAAACCGCCCGAAAAGTACAGCAGGCTCTTCCGCTGATCCACCCTCTCCAGGCTCTTCGCAATCGTCTGGATCGCATACAGCTCGCGATCCGTATTCAAGTCGTTGTACTCGCTGCTGTCCGCCGCAAAGCTCGACGCATCATCCGACGTCCCATCCGTCGATCCCGTCGCGCTCCCGTTCGCAAACCCCGTCCCCTCCGTGCCGTTGTACCGCCCCACCGCCCGCAGCAGCGCCGCCTTGTCCGACGTAAAGTCCTGGTCCATGCTCAACGACGTCGCCAGGCTGACCGAAGCAACGAGATCCGCCTGCTGCATCTTGTTTCTGATGTAGTCCTGCGCCGCCTCCACCGCGCGATCAATGTCCTCCGGCTGCATGCTGCTCAGATCGAAAAACATCACGATCAGACGGTGATCCCGCAGCGCACCCACATCCGCCGCCAGGTTGTGATTCAGCAGATCCGCTATCGTAGCTTTTCCGGTTACAGTGCTCTTCTCCGCCAGCACCGCCGCCTCGTCCACGCTCTGGTAGTCGAAGCTCGCGATCTTCTGCGCCTTGCCGTTCTCGAGCACCGTGAAGTCGCTCGCCTTCAAGCCCTTCACCACTGCTCCCGACTTCCGGTCGCGCACCACGACGTTCGTCAGCACCAGATCTGTCCCCACTTTCAGCGTAAGCGTGCCCTGCCCACCGCTGGGCTGCGGCTCCTGCGCAAGCATGGGCGCACCAGCCCCGGTGAGCGCGCACGCCAGCATCCAAGCCGCCGCCTGCCTCCAGCACACTCGTCCTCGTCCTCGCTGCCCCAAGCTCATCGTCGACTAACCCCGCGAACCGCTATCGAGCTCTGCTCCATTGCTGTCTCGCTGTTCTTAAAACCTGTACCTCGCCGTAAACGTCAACGCCCTCTGCGCCGCCGTCCCCACCACCTGCCCAAATGTCGCGGAGTTCAACGCCGTGTCGATTCGCGAATACTGCACCGTATTGAACACATTGTTCGCCGTCACCCGCGCCTCGAAGCTCCGCGTCTCCCCCAGCGCCACCGTGCGCGACAGTGACCCGTCGATCGCCACCGTCCCCGGCCCCTCGATGGAGTTCCTCGAAGCCGTCCCAAACCCGTTCGCCGGCGAGCGAAACGCCGCCCTGTTAAACCAGTCGAACACCCCGCCCACGCCCCGGATCGGCGTCCCAAACACCCGGTCCGGCCGCAGCGTATACGTCCCTCCCGCGGCAATCTGCGCCGCCGTCGAATCGTACTGCGGCGTGTAGTAAAGCCCGGTCGCAAAATCGAAGTCGCCGCTCACCGAAAACCCATCCATCACCTTCGACAGCCGCCCGCCCTTGCTCAGAAACGCCCGGTTCGGCCCGAACGGCAGCTCCATCACCCAGTTGCCCGTCACCTCGTGCCGCCGGTCGAATGCCGAGTTGCCCTCCTCGAGATCCAGTCGCTGATCGTTCTGCGCCACCGCCACGCCGCTCACTCCATTCACCGATCCCGTCCCCCCAATCGACGACGCATTGTCGATCGAGTGCCCGTACCGGTACGTCGCCTCGAGCGAGATCCCCTTCTGCATCCGCTTGCGCGCATTCACCACCAGCGTGTTGAACCGCGAGTACGCCACCGAATCCTCGTACGTAAACGCCTGCGCATTCACCGTCGTCACCGTCGCCGCCGTGTGGTTCGGCGCCCGCACAATATCCAGATTGCCCCCCACCGACCCGTTGTACCCCACGTTCACAACCACACCCATCGGCAGCGTCCGCTGCATATCCAGGTTCCACACCTGCACCCGCCCCAGCCGATAGGCCCGGTTCACCGCGTAGTTATTCTGGATCGCCTTCGTCGAGCACCCAAACCCGCTCCGCAGAGTCAAGTTCGCAAACGTGCACCCGGTCGCGTTGACCGGACTCGTAACCGCCGTCAGCACATTTGTCTGCGTCACCGCGAACGGCGGTTGAAACGCCAGCGACTGCGCAAACGTCGCAAACTGCCCAGTGTTGTAGTTGATCCCGTACCCACCCCGAACCACCGTATTCTTGACGAACTTCGGCCGCCACGCAAATCCTAGCCGCGGCGAGTACAGCGTCCGATCCGGATTCACCAGCGATCGCGGATACGCCCCGCCAAACGGCCCCGTCGCGTTCGGCAGCACCGTCGCCACCTGCGTAAAGTCCGCGTTGTGGTCCAGGTTCACCAGCCGGTCATTCTTCTCCACATACGGCGAAAAATACTCGTATCGCAAACCGAAGTTCAGCGTCAGCGAAGGCAGCAGACGCCAGTCGTCCTGCGCATACCAGTCATACACATTCGCCCGCAGATAAACCTTGTTCAGCCCTGCCTGAATCTTCGTCTGCTGCGGCAGCCCCAGCAGAAAATCCGCAAACCCCGCGCCCGAACGCGGCTGCACCGTGCTCCCGGCATCCACCGCCGCCCGGTCCGCCGGGCTCAGCGTCGCGTAATCCGAAAACACGAAGTTCCCCAGAGGATTGCCCACGCTCCCCCCACCCCCAATCACATCCGCATGCACCCGCCGCGCGTCGATCCCAAACCGCATGTTGTGCTTCTTGTGGCTCCAACTCACAAAGTCCGAGAACGAAATAGTCTGGTTGATCGCGTCCCGCGGCGCCTGATCGTTCAACGAACTGAAGTTCGTAATCGTCACCGCCGGCACTCCGTTGTAGAACCCGCGCGGCACCCCTCCCGCCGTCTGGCTCGGCACCGCAATCCCCGCATCCCCTGCCGGATTCGACGCCGTATTCGTGAAGTAGTTCCGCGTCGTCCCATGCGATCGGTTCCAGTTCACCGACGCATTGTTCGTCAGCCGGCCGTACCCGACGGTATAGCCCGCCGAGATCCCGTACCCATCCGTCACACTCGCTCCACCCAGCGCCGCAAACACATTCGGCTGGTCGCTCGCCGAGTGCGTGTAGCTCCCGTTGAAATTGATATTCTGCCGCAGCGTCTTCGCCCCGCCCGCCCCCTGCTGCCTCCCTCCTCCACCGCCGCCGAACGCCCCAAACCCGCCCTGCCCGAAGTTCCGCACAAACCGCAGCGATGCCTGCGTGGAGTTCTGCCCCGCCGTCGTAATCCTCTGGTAGTTCAGCCGCTGTGTGCTCCCATTCCCACCAAGCGTCACATTCGGCGCCGGGTAGAAGTTCAACAGCGCCCGCGCCTGCGCCGTCTGCTGCCCCGCGCAGATCACGTTCAGCACACCGTTGCAGCGAAACTGCTGCCCCGTCGCCGGGTCAAAGATCGGCGTCTGCGCCGCCTGCCCGTTCACCGTCTGCGTCAACCCGCTGAAGTGCCCTCCACGCTCCGCCAGCGTTGGCACTGTCGCATATAGGTTCAGCGGATTCACATTCCTCTGTCCCGTGACATTCAAAAACACAAACTGCTTCGTGCTCGGCTTGGTCAGCCCCGGGAGGTACGGCGATCCCGTGAAACTCACCCCATACCGGTTGTTGTTGTACGTAGGCTTCACCACCGGCGCACCCGTCAGCGAGTAATTTGTCGCGTTCAGCGCCCCAAACCCGCCCGTGTAAAAAATCCCTCCATGCGGCTGCGTCGGATTGAACCGCCCAAACCCACCCCGGCCACCGCGCCCACCGCCCAGACCTCCCCCAAACCCGCCCGGCCCGATCAGCCCGCCCAGCAACCCCGCGGCCGCGTTCGCCAGGTCGCCCGCAGCCCCACCCTGCCGCCGGGCCTGCGCAATCGCATCCTCCACCCGCTGCCGAACCTCATCCTCGTTCAGGCTCGCCAACCCGTTCGTCTGCCCCACCGCCCCGCTCACCGCCACCGAGTCCTGCGCCGCGTCCCCCGCCCCGGCACCGAAACCCCCGACCGACGGCAGCTGCGCCCCCGCATTGCCCCCGCCCACACTCGCATCCGCCGCATCTCCGCCGCCC
>JAABUQ010005144.1_pt1 | contig 21318 bp, 21 predicted proteins | sample 5560001 | NCBI WGS metagenome assembly JAABUQ01 (sample SAMN10711888, study PRJNA513371) | rock metagenome | isolation source: Antarctica rocks | place: Antarctica: Victoria Land, Finger Mt nord | collected 2015-12-18
AGCGGGAAGTCCATGCCGGTGCCCCTGAGTGAGCGTCGCGACCCGCCGTGATTACAGCACCCCTCACGGCAGCCAGCAAGTACCGGCCACCGTTCCGGAATCATGAGCCCGACGTCCAATGAGGGGGCCCGGGGTCGCCCGGCGCGATCTCCCGGCCTTCGCCGCCCGGGGTGCGTGAGCGGGCAGGCCCGGCGCCGGCTCCCCGGGGGGCGGGAACCGGCGCCGGGCCTGCTGGAGTCGACTTCCTCAGGACTGCACGGCGTTGGTCGTGACGGACGCCGGCGAGGCCTGGGTCCCGTTGGCGAATGCCTGCTCCTGCCGGGCGACGGCCCCCATGACCTCCGAGGGCGGCAGCTCGGCCTGCCGGGCCGACCGGCCGATGGACCCGACCGAGACGCCGATGATCACGAAGGCCAGGCCGAGGAGGAACAGGCTCACGCAGAGGAACCGGCCCACGTTCTCCGGGTGGAACATGCCGTACCAGACCGCCGAGGGGATCGCCATGACGACCCCGATCGTGATGAACGTGAGCGAGATGTGGGGGGCCGCCGAGGGCTTGCTCATGATCGCCATGAGGGGGATCTCCTGGGTTGGATGCGGGATCTCGATCGAAGCGGGCGGCCCGTTGGCGCATGACCATCATGCATCGCCCGGGTCGGGGCCACCCCGGGGAACCATAGGTCGGGAATCGGCGCCCGGGGGAGGATCGATGTCAAGTCGGCCGGCCGCCGGCCCGATGGGGCCGAGCGGGGCCCGGCGGCGGGGCCGCGAGCATCGATCCGGAAATGATGCCGGGCCAATCTTTTCGAACTCGCCGCTCGGGTTGCGTGGGGGCGATTCGTCCATTAGAATGACCCAGTTGGCGGGCGCCCGGGGCCTGGTCCGACTGTCACGGGTGGGCCGCCGGGGGGGATGCTCGGCAGGGAAGCGGGCTTCCTTCAGAACCGCGGGCGCGGCAGACTGGACCGCGGCCGGCAAGCTCGAATCAACCCGGTCGTGGCGACGCGGCGCGTCCCAACCTTTTTTGGCGCGACCCCGTACGCCGTCACGCCCACTCCGACCCGCGGCCGCCCGGAAGGGGTGGCCGGGCTCCCCGCTTCGTAGGGACGAAAGGACCAGGCATGCCATCGGGTAAGGACATCACGGGCGGCTCGTCGGGAGGCGGGGGCGGCAAGCGCGGGGGCGGTAGCGGGAGTGCCCCCACGGGCACCAGCGGGAGCAAGAAGAACGCCTACTGCTCGTTCTGCCGCAAGAGCTATCGCGACGTCGGCCCGCTCGTCGAAGGCCCGGGCGATGTTTATATTTGCGGCGAATGCATCGAACTCTGCCAGTCGATCCTCGACCAGGAACGGCGGCGGCGCGGGGTGCCCAAGACCCTGTTCACCGACATCCCGACCCCCCGCGAGATCAAGGAACAGCTCGACGCCTACGTCATCGACCAGGACCGGGCCAAGAAGGTCCTGGCCGTGGCGGTCCACAACCACTACAAGCGGCTGGTCCACGCCGAGGAGAACGACTCCGAGATCGAGCTCGACAAGTCGAACATCCTCCTGATCGGCCCCACCGGCTGCGGCAAGACCCTGCTGGCCCGGACCCTGGCCCGGATCTTGAACGTCCCCTTCGCCATCGGCGACGCCACGACCCTGACCGAGGCGGGGTACGTCGGCGAGGACGTCGAGAACATCCTCCTCAAGCTCCTCCACGCGGCCGACTTCGACCTGGAGAGCGCCCAGCGGGGCATCATCTACATCGACGAGATCGACAAGATCGGCAAGACCAACCACAACGTCTCGATCACCCGCGACGTCTCCGGCGAGGGGGTCCAGCAGGCGCTCCTGAAGATGCTCGAAGGGACGATCGCCAACGTCCCGCCCCAGGGGGGGCGCAAGCACCCCGAGCAGCAGTACATCCAGATGGACACGACCAACATCCTGTTCATCTGCGGCGGGACGTTCGTGGGGCTCGACAACATCATCGCCCGACGGGTCGGCCGGAAGACGATCGGCTTCGCCGCCCAGACCCAGGACGAGCACAACGGCGAGCTCGGCGACCTGCTCGACCGCGTCACCTCGGACGACATCCTCGAATACGGGATGATCCCCGAGTTCGTCGGCCGCCTGCCGATCACCTGCCCCCTGATGCCGCTCGACGTGCATGCCCTGGTCAAGATCATGACCGAGCCCAAGAACGCCTTGGTCAAGCAGTACCGCCGGTTCTTCGAGATGGAAGGCGCCGACCTCGAGTTCACCCCCGAGGCCCTCCGCGAGATCGCCAAGAAGGCCAAGGAGAAGGACACCGGGGCCCGCGGCCTCCGCTCGATCGTCGAGGAGATCATGCTCGAGGTGATGTACGAGCTGCCCGACAAGGCGGCCAAGGACAAGGGCAAGTACGTCATCACCCCCGAGGTCGTCCGCAAGGAGAAGAAGCTCTTCGACACCCCCCCCTTGCCGATCCCCTCGGCCAAGGAGCGGAAGAAGGAGTCGGCCTGAAAGCCCTCGGTGGAGAAGTTGAAGAGGACCGCGCCATGATCGACCTCGGAGGGCTCCGCGACTACCGGACCCGGCTCGACCGCGACAAGGCCATCTACTTCGCCGACTGGCCGGTCGCCCCCTCGGTCCGCGAGGGGGCCTGGCAGGTCCTGGCCGGCGGCGTCGACGAGCTGATCACGCTCGGGCCCGGGGCCGCCGAGCCCGAGGTCCTCGCCATCCTCCGTCGCGGCGTCGCCGCCTTCGACGGGATCGACGACGCCGTCGACAAGCGAGGCCGCGAAGACCTCTGCATGAACCTCTACGAGATCGGCAACCTCTGCGGCATCGACGCCGCGACCGAGTGGGTCGAGTCCTACCGCAAGTGGTGACCCGGACCGAGGACGCCCCGATGAGCACGATCCGGCATCCCGAGACCCAGGCTCCGCCCCCATTCGTCGACGGCGAGCGGATGGATCAGGCCGAGTTCCGCCGCCGCTCCGAGGCCATGCCCGAAGGGAAGTTCGCCGAGCTGATCGCGGGGGTCGTCCACATGGTCTTCGGGGCCCACTTCGAGCACGCCACCAGCGACTCCGACCTGAGTGGCTGGCTCTATAATTACCGCGTGGCGACGCCCGGCGTCCGGGTCGCGACCAACCTCTCGACGATCCTCGGCGACCACACCGAGGTCCAGCCCGACCAGCAACTCCTGATCCCCGAGGCCCTCGGCGGCCGATCCCGGCTCGTCGGCGGCAAGGTCGTCGGGCCGCCGGAGTTGGTCGTCGAGGTGTCCGATTCTACCCGGTTGAAAGACCTCGGCCCGAAGCGGTCTGAGTACGAGAAGGCCGGGGTTCCGGAATACCTCTTCTTCGGGATCGAGCCGGCCGAGGTCCGCTGGTTCGCCCTGGCCGAAGGGCGGTACGAGGCGGTGGTGCCCGGGGCCGACGGCCTGATCCGTTCTCGGGTCTTCCCCGGACTCTGGCTCGACCCGAAGGCGCTGATCGAAGGCGATGCCCCGGGCGTGATCGCCGCCTTGAACCGGGGCCTGGCCTCGCCCGAGCATGCCCGCTTCGCGGCCGAGTTGGCTGCCCGTCGGGCCCCCTGATCGGTCCCGACCCGACCAGCCCACCGCGAGGACGCCCCGATGAGCACGATCCGGCATCCCGAGACCCAGGCTCCGCCCCCATTCGTCGACGGCGAGCGGATGGATCAGGCCGAGTTCCGCCGCCGCTCCGAGGCCATGCCCGAAGGGAAGTTCGCCGAGCTGATCGCGGGGGTCGTCCACATGGTCTTCGGGGCCCACTTCGAGCACGCCACCAGCGATTCGCTCCTGTGTACATGGCTGGGGCTCTATCAGGCGGCGACGCCCGGTGTCCGGGTCGCGACCAACCTCTCGACGATCCTCGGCGACCACACCGAGGTCCAGCCCGACCAGCAACTCCTGATCCCCGAGGCCCTCGGTGGCCGATCCCGGCTCGTCGGCGGCAAGGTCGTCGGGCCGCCCGAATTGGTCGTCGAGGTGGCCGACTCGACCCGGTCGAAAGACCTCGGCCCGAAGCGCGTGGAGTACGAGAAGGCCGGGGTGCCGGAATACCTCTTCTTCGGGATCGAGCCGGCCGAGGTCCGCTGGTTCGCCCTGGCCGAAGGGAGGTACGAGGCGGTGGTGCCCGCGCCCGATGGTCCGCTCCGCTCGCGGGTCTTCCCCGGCCTCTGGCTCGACCCGAAGGCGCTGATCGAAGGCGATGCCCCGGGCGTGATCGCCGCCTTGAGCCGGGGCCTGGCCTCGCCCGAGCATGCCCGGTTCGTGGCCGAGTTGGCTGCCCGCCGGTCCCCCTGATCGGTCCTGACCCGACCAGCCCACCGCGAGGACGACCCGATGAGCACCGTCGACCGCCCGGGCATTCAGGCCCCGCTCCCATTGGTTGACGGCGAGCGGATGACTCATGCCGAGTTCCGCCGCCGCGACGCCCTGCTACCCGAGGGGAAGTGGGCCGAGTTGATCGGGGGAATCGTCCACATGGTCTTCGGGGCCCACTTCGAGCATGCGACCAGCGATTCCGCCCTGGGCGCATGGCTCTACGTTTACACGCAGTCCACCCCGGGTGTTCTGAGCGCGACGAACCTGTCGACGGTCTTGGGCGACGACACCGAGGTCCAGCCCGATCAGCAGCTCCTGATCCCCGAGGCCCTCGGCGGCCGATCCCGGCTCGTCGGCGGCAAGGTCATCGGGCCGCCGGAATTGGTCGTCGAGGTGTCCCAGTCCACCCGCTCGAAAGACCTCGGGCCGAAGAAGGCGCAGTATGAGAAGGCAGGTGTGGCCGAATATCTCTTCATCGGGCTCGGGCCCGACGAGGCCCGCTGGTTCGCCCTGGCGGACGGCCGGTACGAGGCGATCGCGCCCGAGGCCGACGGCTCGCTCCGCTCGCGGGCCTTCCCCGGCCTCTGGCTCGACCCGAAGGCGTTGCTCGCCGGCGATGGCGCGGCTATGTTCGCCGCGCTGGGGCGGGGCCTGGCCTCGCCCGAGCATGCCCGGTTCGTGGCCGAGTTGGCGGGGCGCGGGGGGCGATGAGCCGGGCGGGTCGGGCGTTGCCGGTGGGTCACGCCCAGCGCTCGGTCTCGGCCACGACCTGGTACTTGTCGCGGTAGACGATCCGGCCCGGCCGCTTGGTCGTGACGAAGCGGACCGGCGTGCCGTGCTCGCGGAGGATCGCGACGAGGTCCCAGATCCGTCGGACCGGCTCGCCGCCGTCGTCGCGGAACCAGCTCACGGCGTCGACGCTCCACTCCCCGTTCCATCGCTTCCAGGCGAACGGCGGGCACGGCAGGTTCTCGTTGAACCAGGCGAAGACCTCGCTCAAGCGGGCGGATTCGTAGGCGTAGAGCTCTCCGGCCTCGTCCAGCAGGCGGGCGCGGGTGAAGATGCCATCCAGCCAGTAGGCGTTTTCGTCATCCGAGCCGACGACGAAGCGGAGGTACATGGCGAAATCTCGCTGGGCGCGCGAGGGCCCCGGCCGTTCGTGATCCGCCCGCCATCGGGCCTCAGCGGGGGTCGGTGGCGATCTCGCGGAGGACGGCGAGCCCTCGGGCGAGGGTGGCGTCGGCGACGGCGTAGGAGATCCGGAAGTGGGTGTCCCGGCGGCTGAAGACGTTGCCGGGGATGATCAGGAGAGAGCGGCGGATCGCCTCGGCGACGAACTCGGACGCGGTCCCCCAGGGGGCGCGGGGGAAGGCGTAGAAGGCCCCGCCGGGGTGGGGGAGGTCGTAGAGGTCGCCGAGGGCGGAGACGACGACGTCGCGCTTGCGGTGGTAGGCGGCGACGTGGGCGGACAGGTCCTGGTCGAGGGCGACGACGCCGGCCTTCTGGACGACGCTGGGGGCGCAGACGTAGCTGAACTGCTGGAGCTTGGCCATCTCGGCCATCAGGCGCGACGGGCCGTGGGCGTAGCCCAGCCGCCAGCCGGTCATCCCGTGGGCCTTGGAGAAGCCGTCGACGACGAGGACGTCGTCGTTCCAGGTCGCGGGGGTCGAAAACGGCTCGTCGAAGGCGAAGGCCCGGTAGACCTCGTCGGAGATCAGGAGGATGTCGCGGTCGCGGCAGAGCCGGGCCAGGGCCTCCATCTCGGCGGCCGAGGCGACCGCGCCGGTGGGGTTGGCCGGGCTGTTGGCGATCACGCACTTGGTCTTCGGGGTGATGGCCGCGGCGACCTTGGCGGCGTCGATCCGGAAGTCGGGGTAGGTGTCGACCAGCACCGAGGTCCCGCCGGCGAGGGTGACCAGGTGGCGGTACATCACGAAATACGGGTCGAAGATGATCACCTCGTCGCCGGGGTCGACGACGCAGGAGAGGGCCAACAGCAGGGCGCCCGAAGTCCCCGAGGTGATCAGGGTCCGGCGGTCGGCGTGGCCGAACTCGGCGTCGACGGCCTTCTGAATCTTGCCGAGCAGCTCGGGGATGCCCTGGGTGACGGTGTAGGCGTTGAACCCCCCCTCGATGGCGTCGATGGCGGCGGCCTTGACGGGGTCGGCGACGTCGAAGTCGGGCAGGCCGATCGAGAGGTTGATCGGGTCCTTCATCGATCGGGCCATGTCGAACGCCTTGCGGATGCCCGAAGCGTCGATGTGCCTCATCCGGTCGGCGATCCAGGCGTCATTCACGGCGGTGGGCCTTCGGGAAGGGGTGGTCCGGGGGGTCGGGTTTGGGGGATTCGATCCTAACCGAAGGCCCGGTTCGTTGCCAAAGGGTCGCGGTTTGGCGTAGGCTAGCGGTTCGCCCCCCATCGACGCCTCGCCCGTCCCCGAAGGCCCCCCCGAGCGCCCCTTTTGGCCATGCCCCGGATCGTCGCGGCCCTTGCCCTGGCGGCAGGATTGCTCCTGGCCGCCGCCTTCGCCTCGGCGTTCCTGGGGTCCGGAGCCTGGCATGAGACTCTCGGCTGGATGGCGGCGGGGGCGGCGGCGGGCGTCCACGGGCTGTCGGCCCTCGCCCTGGCCTGGTGGGGTCGGCGGATCGTGGCGCGGTCGGTGGGGCTGGGCCTGCCCACCCGGGTGGAGGCGCAGGCCGAGCGGAATCGCGGCAAGGCGTTGGCCTGCCAGGCCCTGGGCCTGGGCACCATCGCCCTGGCGGCCTGGTCGGCCTGGGCCTGCCCGGGCCCTTGGCATCGGGGGCTCACGGCCCTGGCCCTGGGCTTCCAGCCCGGGGCGTTCGTCGCCGAAGCGGTGATGGTCGCCGCCCAGGGACGGCTGGCGCGCGAGGTCGATGCGATGGCCGGGGAGGTCTGACCGGTCCGAAGCGAAGTCCGTCCGAAGGCCGAAGGGGGAATTGCCGCCGATGTCGCCGCTGGGTCTCGTGATCTCGATCGTGCTGGTCGACCTGCTCGGCTTCAGCATCGTGATGCCCCTGCTCGCCCCCTTCGCCAAGGAATATGGCTTCGACGGGCTCCAGATCGGCCTGCTCCTGGCCGCCTACCCGATGGCCCAGCTCGTCAGCGCCCCGATCCTGGGCCGGTTGAGCGACCGCCACGGCCGAAGGCCGGTCCTGGCGGCCAGCCAGTTCGGCTCGGCGCTCTCGTTCCTGATCCTGGGCCTCTCGGGCAACTTCACCGTGATGCTCCTGGCCAGGCTGCTCGACGGGGCCTCGGGCGGCAATATCCTGGTGGCGCAGGCGTACGTGGCCGACGTGACCCGGCCCGAGGAGCGGTCGCGCGGCTACGGGCTGATCGGCATGGCCTTCGGCCTGGGCTTCGTGCTCGGCCCGCTCCTGGGCCTGGCCCTGGTCGAGCTGCCGGTCCCGCCAGGCTGGCGGCTCCGGGTCCCGTTCCTGGCGGCGGCCGGGTTCTCGACCCTGGCCTGGGTCCTGGTCGTCTGGAAGCTGCCCGAGTCGCTGCCCGAGGACGCCAGGGGCCGCCAGAAGGCCCGGGTGGCGACCCTCCGGGGGCTGGCCGACTCGCTCCGCCTGCCCGGGGTCGGCCGCTTGGTCGCGCTGGCGGCGCTGGTGGTCCTCGGCTTCGCCGCGCTGGAGGGGACGTTCAGCCTCTACCTCGGCCAGCGGCAAGGCTGGGGGCCGGCCCGGGTCCTGGCCGGGTTCGCCTTCCTCGGCCTGGTCTCGGCCCTCGTGCAAGGGGGCCTGGTCCGGAGGCTGGTCCCCCGGTACGGCGAAGCCCCCCTGATCGTGGCCGGGATCGCCCTGCTCGCCCTCGGCTTCGCCGGGCTGGCCCTGGCCTCGGGGACGGCGGCCGTCCTGTGGTCGGCCTTGGCCGTCGGAGTCGGCCAGGGGCTGGCCACGCCGACGATCAGCGGCCTGCTCTCGCGGATCACCCCCGAAGGGGAGCGCGGGGCGATCTTCGGCACCCTCTCCTCGGCGCAGACCCTGGCCCGGATGCTCAACTACCTGGCCGCCAACCTCCTCTTCGCCCGGGGCGACACCGCGGCCCCGTTCTGGGAAGCCGCCCTGATCGCCCTGTCCGCCCTCGCCCTGTCCGCCGTCGCCCTGCCCGAGGCCCGGAGGCTGGCCGGCCTGGGCCCGACCTCGGGCGCCGACGAGGGGGAGCCGGTCCCGTCGGCGGCGGAAGCTTGACCCTTCGTATCCCGAAAGCGGGATAGCCTCAGGCCCCCGACGGGCCGACCAGGCCGGCGACGATCCGTCGGGTCGCGGCGCCGAGGGCGTGGCGGCCGAAGTCCTCGGGCGGGACCCAGGCGGCGGCGACCAGGCCGGGGCCCGGGCTCGGCTCGCCTTCGAGCCAGCGAGCGGGGTGGGCGTCGAGGGTGACCCGGTGGGTCGTCACGCCGAAGCGGATCGTCCGGGCGACGGGCCCGACCTCGGCCCGGACTCCGGCGAGCCGGGCGACCCCTTCGGCCAGCTCGACATCCTCGCCGAAGGAGCGGCCGGCGGGGTCCGGCCCCGAACGGTGGATCGTCGGGAACTCCCAGAAGTGCTCCCAGAGCCGGCCCGAGGCCCGCTTGACGAGCAGGTAGCGGCCGTCGCGGGCGACCAGGGCGCAGGCCTCGGCGACCTCCTTGGGCGGGACCCGGGGGGCAGTCACGGGGAGCCGGTCCTGGAGGCCGAGCGCCCGGGCCTGGCAGTCGCCCGCGACCGGGCAGGCCAGGCAGAGGGGGGCCCTGGGGATGCAGACCAGGGCCCCGAGTTCCATGAACGCCTGGTTGAACGTGCCGGGCTCGACCGGCGGGACCAGGCGCGCGGCGGCCTGCCAGAGCCGGCTTTGCGAGCGGGTCGACTTCAGCTCCTCGCCCCAGGCGAGCCAGCGGGCGAGCACGCGCTGGGTGTTGGCCTCGACGATCGGCTCGGCCCGGTCGAAGGCGAATGAGGACACCGCGCCGGCGATGTAGCGGCCCACGCCGGGCAGCGCCCGGATGGCCTCGGGATCGTCGGGGAAGGTGCCGCCGTGGTCGAGCATGATCGACCGGGCCGCCGCCTGGAGCTGCCGGGCCCTCCGGTAATAGCCGAGCCCCTCCCAGGCCTTGAGGACGTCGGCCTCGTCGGCCTCGGCCAACGCCCGGACGGTCGGGAACCGCTCCAGGAACCGGGCGAAGAACGGGACGACCGCCGCCACCGTCGTCTGCACCAGCATCATCTCCGAGACCAAGATTCGGTAAGGATCGCGATCCTCCCGCCAGGGCAACGCCCGGGCCGCGCCCAGATACCAGCGAACCAGGTGTCCGCGCACCCGGGCGACCCAGGCGGGGTCGAGGTCGGGGTCGGAGCCCTCCGGGCCGGGCGATCCCGCGAGGAATCCCGGGATTTCGGGCGATGCGGGCCTCTTCTTGCGTCCCACGGCGGCCTCCGGATCGGGGATGATTCGGGAGAGATTTCTGCGTATTCGGGATAAATTTCTAATCGATCGTTGACATGCCGTATGTGGGATATAAACTGTGGATGTGCAAAGGACGTGCGGATCGGGCGAGGCCCGTCCGATCCCGCGACGACGATCCGGCGACCTGATCCTCCTGGAGAATCCCGCCCATGACCTGCCAACCGCTCGCCCCCGTCGCTCTCGGGATGGATCTCTCGCAATTGCAATGTCGGGCCGGCTCGGCCAAGGTCCGCCGGCGGCCCGACGACCGGGCGGACTCGGGGAACCCGCTCGAACGGCTGGTCGAGATCATGCGGTCGAACGACCGGCTGATGGGCGAGCTGGCCGCCAGCCGCGAGCGGATCGACCGGGCCCGGGCGTACCTCGACGCCCCGGGGTCGAACGCCCGGTTCGGCTCGGCGCACCTCGACCGCTGCCGGGCCAGGCACTCCGCCATCCTGGCCTGGCTCCGGGCCAACCGGATCGAGGCCCTCGCGCTGCTGGCCCCGTCCGGTTCGGAGGGCTGATCCGTCGGCCCCGGGCCGGCCGGGGCTCCACTTCAACGACCCGCGCCGCCCGCCCGAACTCGCCCTCGAACCCGCGAAAGGTGCATCATGGACCATTCCCGCAAGAATCAGGCGATCTGGAAGGCCAGGGGCGACGACCAGGGCAGCCTGGCCCCGTTCCGCAAGCCGAGGAAATATCGGACCGCGCACCAGCCGCTCACCCCAGAGCAGCGCGACCTGGCCGGGCAGTTCCTGCCGCTGGCCAGGGCGTTGGCCAAGCCGCTCAAGGCGATCTTCAACCAGTGGAAGGACGAGTTCGAGTCGGCCGCGTGCCTGGCCCTGGTCGAGGCCGCCCGGTCGTACGACCCGTCGCGGAACATCCGGTTCGCGACCTTCGCCCGGTTCCGGATCCGGGGGGCGCTGGTCGACGTCGGCCGGGGCATGGCCCCGCTGGGGATCGAGGAGGCCGACCCCGGCCCCAACGTCATCACCCTGACGCCGTACAACGAGGAGCACGGCAAGGTCCTCGTCGCGGTCGAGCCGCCCCCCGTCGGCGCCGAGCATGACGACGTCGACGCCGTCGAGCACTGGCTCAAGCGGCTGCCGAGCAAGCATGCCCAGGTCTGCCGCCTGTACTACCTCTACGGCAAGACCCAGGCGGAGATCGCCGGGGCCCTGGGCTGCTCGCAGTCCGAGGTAACCCGGCTGCACCGCAAGTCCCTCGAACTGCTCTCCGAACCTTACGACGAGCAAGGGCGGGCCAACAAGCCAACCCGCCGGGTCCGCCGCAACCGCGACGACGGGCCGGGCGACGAGGGGCCCCAGGGTGCCCCGCCCGCCCATGCCTGCGCCCAGAAGATCTGCTGAGATCCCGAAGTCCCCGATCGACCGCCTCGACTCCGCCAGCGTGCCCCAGGAATCCTTGTTCCCCCGTCAAAAAGGACCGATCATGCTTGTCTTGAAGCGCAAAGAAGGTCAGTGGGTCGAGGTGACGCACCGTTCCGGCGACACGCTCCGCATCCGGGTCTGCAAGATCGAGGCGGGCCACCCCGGCCACCTCAACCTCGCGTTCGACGACGACGCCCGCCACTTCGAGATCGAGCGTCCCGAGCGCCGGGAGAAGCTCAACGGCGAGGCGACCCCGACGGCCGAAGCGAGCTGATGGGCCTTGCCGAACGTCCCCCCACCCTGACCCTCCCCCACAAAGGGGGAGGGGAGCGGGCGAGGAGCCTGGGCTTGCGGTCAGGCCCCGGCCATCTCCAGGAGGCTGAGGGCGTAGGGCGAGTCGACGTCGGTGGTCTTCACCAGCGCGATCTCGGTGCAGTTGGGGAACAGGGGGCAGCGGACGCACTCATTCCAGATCTTGTGCGGCAGGTCCGCCTTGTCAACCCGATGGAACTGGCACCGCTCGAAGAACTCCGCGACGCACGTCAGGGCGAAGACCGTCTTGATCTCGAGCTCGGCCGCGGCCTTCCAGCAGGCGTCGACCAGCGCCCGGCCCGCCCCCCGGCCCTGCGCGGACTCGGAGACGGCCAGGCACTTGAGCTCGGCCAGGTCCTCCCAGAACACGTGGAGGGCGGCACATCCGACGATCCGACCGCCGTCGTCGGTCGCCACGAAGAATTCGCGGATCGACTCGTAGAGTTCGCCCGGGGATCTCCGGATCATCACCTTCCGGTCGGCGAAGCCGCGAATCAATTCCTGGATGGCCGGGACGTCACCGACGCGAGCGGGGCGAATGTTCAATCGAGGGACCCCCAAACCCCGGTGTCACCCGGGTGATCTTGCCTGTGACCTCGCGGACCGCCCGCCACGATCGGCGTAGGCGTCAAGGTCGGATCGGAACCCATATCTTAGGGTCCACCGACTCCGAATCAAGGCCACGAACTCACCGGGTGACGGCGGAAGACGCCCGGGCGGTCTCGGCGGACGCCGCCCCGGGCTGGGCTACCAGGCGGCGGGGCAGGACCCGCTCGTTGTAGAAGCCCTGCATGTGGCGGTAGTCGGGACCCTTGGACGCCTCGACGAGGCCGAACTGGGTCTCGATCTCGTCGCTGGCCTGGTCGAAGGTCCAGCCGCAATAGAGCATCCGGTAGGCCATCTGGGTCATCGAGGCCCGGTTGATCCCGTGGTGGCAGTGGAAGTAGACGGGCTGATTCTTGGGGTCGGCGATGACGGCGGCGGCGGCCTCGAGCTGGTCGGAGATCGACCGGGTGTCGTTGATCCCCCGGAGGTCGACGATCGGGACGTGGACCCAGCGGACCCCGAGCTCTTCGGCCAGGGCCTTCTCGGCGACGGGCAAGGGGTGGTTGGCGGGGTGGGCCAGGGCGACGACGGTCTTGATCCGATAGTCGCGGACGATCCGCCGCATCGGCCAGCTCTTCTGCCAGGCCCCCCGGTAGATCCGGCCGGGCTCGACCTCGGCGAAGCGGTCGGCGAAGAGGTAGTCGTGGCCGTGCCGCCAGGTCTGCTCGCAGGCGAGCGCGGCGAGGGCAACCAGCAGGGCCCTCCGGGCCCATTTGCGTCGCGAGGTCATCGTCAGCGGACTCCGTTCTGGTCGGCAGATCGACGGGTTCGGCGACGACCTGCATGCGCGGCGGATCGTAGCAGTTCGCCGGCCTCGGGTGAAGCCCGGTCGCGTCGCGGCCGCCCCCCGGCCAAAGTTCGGCAGATCGGCGGCCCGATGTTGAGCCAAAGGGGGAAGGCGGCCGCTTCGGTTTTGGCGTCGCCAAGGCGGGAGGATTCGGTAAGATGCCGCGGCCTGCCGCGAGATCGCCGCGGATCTCCGCCCTTTCGAACGACCTGTTGGAAGGGCGACGCTCGCCCCTCCGGACCGCGAGGCTCGACCGACGATGACGCCGCGACGCACGCTCTGGGCATTGATCGCCGCGACCGGCCTGCTCCGGCTCCTCTGGGCCGCCAGCCTCGGTCCGGGGACCGACGAGGCGTACCACTACCTCTTCACGATCCACCCGGCCTGGAGCTACTTCGACCACCCGCCGATGCTGGCGGTGGTCGAGTCGGCGGGCGTGGCCCTGGCCGGGGGCGTGGCCTCGGCGTTCACGCTCCGCCTGGGCTTCATCCTCCTCTTCGCCGGCTCGACCTGGCTGATGGCCCGGTTGACCAGCCGGTTCTTCGGCCCCTGGGCGGGGGTCTGCGCGGCCCTGGGCCTGAACGTGTCGGCCTACCACACGGCGGCCGTCGGGTCGTTCGCCCTGCCCGACGGCCCGCTCCTGTTCTTCTGGCTGCTGACGCTCGACCGGATGGCCTCGGCCTTCGAGTCGCCCGATCGGCTCAAGGCCTGGGCGGGGGTGGGCCTGGCCTGGGGATTGGCGCTGCTCAGCAAGTACCACGCGATCTTCCTGCCGGCCGGGGCGCTGCTGTACATCATCCTCGACCCCTCGGCCCGCCGGGCGCTCCGGAAGCCCGGCCCTTACCTGGCGGCGGGGCTGGGCCTGGCGGTGTTCTCGCCGGTGATCTTCTGGAACGCGACGCACGGTTGGGCGTCGTTCGCGTTCCAGGGGGGTCGGGCGGTGGGCCGGCTCGGGTTCCGGCCCGATGCCCTGCTCGGGGCGATCGGCGGCCAGGCGGCGTACCTGTTCCCCTGGATCTGGCTCACCCTGGCCTGGCTGCTGGTCGGCCGGGTCCGGGCGTTCTACCGGGGGGCGTCGACGGCCGAGCGGTTCCTGATCTGCCAGTCGGTGGTCCCGCTGGTGGTGTTCACGGCGGTGGCGTGCGTCCGGCCGGTCCTGCCGCACTGGACCCTGGTGGGCTTCCTGTCGCTGTTCCCGCTCCTGGGCCGGGAGTGGCTGGAGCGGTACCGGGCCAACCCGAGCCGGATGCGGAACCGGCTGATCCTGGCCGGGGCCGTCCCCGCCCTGGTCGCCGGCTTCGTGGTGGTGGAGTACCGGACCGGGCTGTTGCAGCGGGCCGGGCTGTCGGCCCACGCCGACCCGACGGTCGACATGTACGGCTGGGACCAGGTCGCGGCCGAGCTGGGACGGCGGGGGCTGCTCGACTCGCCCGACACTTTCCTCTTCACCCGGAGCTGGTTCACCAGCGGGCACCTGGGGTACGCCACCCGTGGGACCGGGGTCCCGGTGCTCTGCTACAACCACAAGGACGCCCGGAGCTTCGCCTTCTGGAGCCGGCCGGCCGACTGGGTCGGCCGCGACGGCGTGCTCGTGTCCCTGGACGACTCGACGATCGAGCCCGACTGCTACCGGCGGTTCTTCGAGCGGATCGAGCCGGCCGGCGGCTTCGAGGTGGCCCGATCGGGCGGCACGGTCCGGCGGGTCCGGCTCTACCGCTGCCGCAACCAGTTGGTCGCCTTCCCGTTCCTGCCCGGCGACCCCGACCCGACCCGACCCTCGCTCGCCACCCGGCAGGCGGCCGCCCGTGGGGCGGCCGTCCGCTGAGGTGACGATGAGTTGCCGGGTTATCAACGGTTCAAGGTTGAATTCATGGCAAACTCGATGAAGCTTTCGAACTTGCGATCGATGGTCGGGGCGTCCCACTGCCGAGCTTCTACGGATGCGGCGGTCGAGAGGTCGGCATAATAGGCCGCTTCGTCCCACAATCTGATAATGGCGTCCATCCAGGGGCGGACCTCCTCCGGGGTCGGCAGTTCGCGCGTGCCGGGGGTCAATCGGACGGGGATGGGCAGGACCAGGCCCCCCGCGCCCACTATTTCGGGCAGTGCCCCGCGATCTCCCACCAATACCGGCACGCCGACGCTCATCGCCTCCGCGGCGACTCGACCGAAGGTCTCCTCGACGAGCGAGGGCATCATCACGGCGCGGCTGACGCGGAGGAAATCGCGCGGATCGGGGGCGTTGGCCATGAAGAACACGTTGCCGTGCACCCGCAGGTCCAGGCCGCACGCGGCGACTTCCGCCTCCCCCTGCCGCGATTCGACGACGAGCAGGGGGATGTCGGGCCGCCGCCGGCCCAGCTCGTCGGCGACCCGGGCGAACACGCAAAGCCCCTTGTCGGAGGAGGGGTTGACGAAGGTAAGATATCTCGGGTCCCGCGCGTCGACCCGGATGCGATCATTGTCGATGGCGTTCGGCAGGACGACGCACTCCAGCGAGAGCGACCCGCGGTAGTATTGGGACGCGAAGGCCGAAGGGACGCGGACCAGGTCAGCATGATCGAAATGATGGCGGGATTTATAATTGCAATTGTGTAAGGTGAATATCGTCTTCGCGCCGAGCCTTCGGGCCTCGGCAAAGCAGCGGGCCAGCAGGTGGTCGCCCCCATAGCCGATCACCACGTCGGGCCAGAGCTGGCCCATCTTCCTCCCGAAGAGGCGGAGGAAATCGCGCGATTCCGCATCCTCGGGGCCGGGGGCGCGCGAGGTGTTCCCCCGGCACACCGTCACCGGGATGCCGTCGATGTGGAAGAGGGCGTGAGGCGGGAGGTCTTCCCAGACTCCCGACGCCCGGCCGGACGCTGGGTCGTCGACGTGCCGGGTCAGCGGCCAACCGTCGCGGACCAGCTTATCAATAGGGTCCCCGTCGAGCGGGGCGTCGAAGAGGCTGCCGGACAACACCTCGACGCGATACCCCAGGCGTGCCAGGACCCGCATCATGTCCCGGCTGGAGACGGCGGCGCCGCTCGAACTGTCGAGGTAGCAATGATAGGAAACGAACAGGATCTTGCGGCAAGCATCCCCGGGCCGTGCCGATGGCATGATCATTTCTTCGGGCAATTTGGAGGCCATTCGAATAGGGGAGACCGCCGGGATTCTGCCTCACGGGAGCAGACGGGTGGGCCGTGCGTCGCGGCCGGCAACACCGACCCTCCCCGCGAGGCCCATCGACATCCGGGCCGATGGGCCTCGTCGGGACCAGGTTGTTAGGCGACGTTCATCAGGTCCGAAAGGCCGAAGACAGGAAATTCGCCGAGGTGTTGACCCAACCCGGGAAGGCCGCCTGGCCCGACGGAGTTTTTGGGGTAGGCGTCGCCTGGAGCGATGAGGGTGCGCTAAATGCCCCCCCTTGGAAGCTCCCCGTGTTGCTCCAGTTCCAGTCCATCTCGCTGAGGGCGATCCAGTTCGCACTCCTGCTTCTGACGCTTGGTTTGTACATGAGATAGTCCGAGAATGTATCCGTCGCGGTGATCGAACTGAACGCGACATTCCCCGCGAACCTCGGCGAATCGCTTAGGGTCGGCGACTGACCCGAGGCGTTCGGCATGTTGCCGGTCCAGGATGTGGGGCCTTCCGGTGCCGGAGCGTTGCCCACGGTGTAGAGGATGTGCGGGTAGGCGACCCCGCCGGAGTCGATGAGCGGCCCGTCCAGGTTCTGACCGGGGGGATTATTCCCCGAGTAATCGATATTGTTCTGCCTGAAATGGGTGCCGGCGCCGTCCGTGTAGGCCCTGTAGCTCGTGTTGGCGACCTGCATGATCATGAAGGTGCCCGTGGAGGTGGCATCGGTGGCGGTGCTGGCGGAGATGAGGACGCCCGGAGATAATTGGACGCCGAAGTTGGTGCCGTCATTGTAGGCCGTCTGCGTGCCGCGCTGGACCACGTTCAGATTCGCCGTGCTGGGCGCGTTGGTGTTGAACATCAGGCTGGCGGTCGAGCTGCCCATGTTGTTGGCGTAAGTGACGGAAAGATTGACGGTATACGACGAATTGGGGTTGACGACGACGAATTGGAACGACCCCTGGTTCTTGACGACGTTCGTGTTGACGGCCACCGATTGAACGGAAGTATCGGGTGCTCCCACCCCGTAGCCCGCGATCCCAGAGTCGCCGCTCCAGGTGTAAGTGCTGATCGGGTAACCGGTGGCGGAGCCGGCCATGATGTAGACGACGGTGCCGACCGGGACCGGGTCCGCATAGGTGAAGACTCCGTTCGGATTCCCGTTCGAATCCGTCCCCTGCGTTGTCGTCCCGCCCCCGGAGAGGATCAGATTCGGGTGCGGCGTGCTCGACGGGGCGGGTCCGCCGCTACTCTCGGGCGAGAAGACTGCGGACGTCGCCGAGACCGGGGCGGCGGTCATCGGCCTAATGCCGCCGCCGGCGACCGACCCCCCTCCGGCTTGGGCCACTACCGACTGGGCGCTTGGGGCGGCGGCGGCGGCCGGCGCGGATTGCCCCGCAGTATTCGCCGCCCCGAGCGCGGCCCTCGGTTGCGCAGCCAATCCGGGCGTGGTCGGCCCGGGTCGTGGGCGGCTGGGCAATGCCGGCAGGATAGACTGGTCGGCCCCGGAGATCCGGGGGAAGGGATCGATGACCGGCCGATCGCGCGACGTCGAGCCGAGGATGGCCAGCGAGCCGTCCGCGGGGATCTGGGTCGATATTGCGGGATGGGCCCTCGTCCCGACGAGGGCGTCTTCAGGCGGGCCGGCCGCCATCAAGGACCGGGCGTCGTCCCGACGATCGCCCGGAGCTTAGCTCTTGATGATGGCTTGAGGGGCGGGCAGGGCCGCCGCCTGTCCATCCGGGGCGAGTTCGCCCGCCGGGGCACCGGATGAGACCAGGCCGAAAGGCAGCATCGACGCGGCGTTCAGGCGCTCCAGCGAGTCGACGATGGGCCGAACCGCGCGAATCTTCCTCGATCGATCGAGCATGGATGCCTCTCGGGCCGAGTATCGTGCTCTGGTGGGGAAGCGAGGAATCGAGGGCATACATCGTCCTGACCTCTCGGCCCGGGGCGTCGATTGCTGCCGCCGATCTCCGCCTCAGAACCTAACGGACTCCGCCGTTCCACGCCAAACAAAAAATCTGCCCGAGAGATCTTTCCCTGCCGAGGGCCCGCTCAAGACGCGGATGAAGATGACGCCAAGTCGATCCAATATTTTTCACATATATTAACATGATTGGCGCCGGGCGTCGCAAGGCCGCCTTGGCGGGCCTCGACCGGGGCGGGTACCCAGGCCCATGTCCGATCGACCAGCACTTCAAGGCATCGGAATATTTTTGAACGAGAAACCCACTTTCACCCTTCGTGGTTTGGCGGGTTTGCCCCCTTCGGCCACGAGGGCAACCTCCCCCCTCAGGGTCTCGATCGTCCTGCCCGGCTCGTCCGGGTAGAGCAACCCGAGCGCGACGGTGCATCCGGAAGCGCCCATCACGTGGTCCGACGGGTCGGTGTGGTCACTCCCAGCCGCACCGATCAGGAGGGACCGCCCGCGCTCGTCCGCGGCCGTCGAGACCGAGACGCCATCCACCTTCACGATCCTCAAACGCGGCTCGATCATGACGTCCAGCTCGACGCGGAGCAGGCCCGCGGCGGATCGGCGTTGTCCGACCTCCAGTCCGGACCCCCGCCTCGCGCGATCGGGGGGGATTGGCCACCCCCTGTTGTAGCTCAGGCGCGAGATGGCGACCCGGAAGGCCCCCTCGTTCGACACGAATCCCGGATCGCGCGAGGCCGGGACCAGCACGACCCGACTCTGCCCGCCCGCCCCGGCGACGGGCCGAAGCCCCGACTCGTGGCAGATCTCGTCGATCGCCGCCCAGAACGTCTTCTCCCCGCCCCGGATCGCGATGGTCCGTGGTAGGGGCTGCGCTTGGCGCGTCGCGCCCTCCGCCCCGAAAAAACCTCGCGAGACCGGCGGTTGGGAGAACTCGACCAGATTACCCCCCCCGGACCCGAGGGTTCTCGCGATGTCGACGGGCGAATACTCCCCCGCGCGAAGGCGGACCATGGTCGGCGCGAGGGCCTCCGCCACGCCCTCCGGGGCATCGCCCGACCCGACCCAAGCGGCGGAGATCGTCATCAAGATCATGCCAAACATCACGGCCTCTCCTCGACGGGGGCGACGACGTCGCGAAATTCGAACGAAGCCATGATCGTGGACCTGGCATATTCGTGATAGATGATCCTGTCCGGGATCGAGGGTGGTTGGTCGTCCCCCGGCCTCGGCGACCTCGCATCGAGTTGCAGATCTAACATCAGCCTCCCCGAATCGTCGTCCCCGACGGTCGGCCACTCATGCCAGGGGATGATTTGCCCGCGCCCGTCGAGGACTTGCAGGACGTCCGGCGTGACCTCCGGCCGCACGGGCCTTCCCTCCCGATCGTCCCCGTTGCCGTCGAGGCCACCCCCGAGAGCGAGGAATTGGGGGATGCGTTCGTTGCTCGCCAGGCTGAAACGGAGGCGCGGGAATTGCCTGTCGGTTTCGTCGATGCCTTCGAACCTGACGGGCGACCCGATGCGCGGGGAATCCCCCTTTCCCGCCCGATTGATCCGGGTCATCCACGGCGTCCGCCTGGGGGCGACGACCTCGACGGGCACGCGCAGGCTGAGCCTGCCGATCGAACGGACGGGCTGGATTGGGCAGAGGAGGCGGAGCGACAGCCCCTCGACGCACGCGTGAGAGGGGATCTGGAGCGCGATACCCCAGCGCTCGACATGCGGGAGATCCTCGCGGGTGAGCTTCCGCCCCTTGCCATCCACCGCCTCCACGACCAGGGCATCCCCGTACCGCTGGATCAGCATCCGGGGCTCCACGAGCATCCGCAGTTCGACGCTGAGCGAAGCATGCCGCGCGCCGAACGGCGGGTTCACGAAAGGATCCGGGGGGCCATCCGGCCCCTCCGTGGGGTGCGGCACCAGGTTGATGCTACGATATTGGCGGATGCCGACCATCTCCATCCTGATCGGCCCGAAATCCGCCCTCGGTCGCTCCTCGGCGCCGGGGGCGAGGTAAATGCAGGGTTGCGGGCCTCCGCCGATCCGCGAGGTCTTCGGGCCGGATGGGAGGTAATGCAGGTCGCCGGCGCCGCAAATCCGGTCGATGGCCGTCCAGAAAGGGACGGTTGCGGGCTCGTGCAGTGAGATCAGGTTCGCGGGCTTGTCGGCCGCCCCCGGCGCCCAACAGATTCGGCAGCCGCCGGGCGCGGAAAACGACGCGATCGCCCGGTTGATCGTCGCGCGTTCGAGGTCGAGCTTCACCGGGGTCGGCCTCCGGAGCGAGGCCACTTCGACCCTCGACCGGAGCCCCGAGGCGCGGATCCGCACCTCGGGATCGGGATCGTCGATCGCGGCCTCGATCGCCGGCAGCCCGATCTCCCCGAGGGCCTCCAGCTTTTCCGAGGCGGCCTCCCGATCGGCGAACCGGGCCGACCCGAGCCGCTTGACGAGATCGCCGGGCGAGTCGGCCGGTCCCGGCGACAATATAAGAGCCAGCGCGAGGGCCAGATTCATGGTACAACCCCGGGAGATAATCCTGTCATCAGACCAAAAGGGTGCGGGAGGGCCTCCTGCGGAAAGTCCCGTTGGACTTGTCGCGACAGCTGGCAATGACGCCTTTCATTGGCGGGCTGAGGGATCAAACATCATCGAGCCTCCTCCTTCGCCTCCCCCGACCCGCCGATCAGACCAGATCAGCCGGGGAGAGTCGAGCAGAAATTGGCCAAATAGTCCGCGAACCCGCTCGATCGATCCCCCCCGAAAAGGGCGGGGCGGCCCTTCCCCCGTTCGGTTACAATGACCCGTCGTGCGCCGCCAGAGGGGGGGCTTCGGCGATCCGGGAACGGGGTCGCCGGCGACGCGCCTTCATCCCCAGGTCGCCATCGCGGAGCCGAGCCGTCCATGGAATTCGAGGCGTCCCTGATCCCGGATAAGCTGACGGGCCAGGCGTCCAAGGTGGTCGGGCTTTACCAGATGTTCCTCAGGCGGAACCTGGAGCATTTCTTCCCCGACGCGATCCTCGACCTGACCAGCGACCGGAGCTTCATCCACGTCAACTCGCTGACCGAGTTGGAGCGGTACCGGATCGAGGACGACCCGGACGGATTCGGCGTGGCGATCGAGTGGCTCCGCTCGCGCTACCTCTTCGCCCCGAGCAGCCCCACGCCGTTCCTGCCGGCCGAACGCCGGCTGATCGACGTGATCGTGAGCGTCCTGGATCACCGGTTCCTCGCCCTCTTCGACCCCGAGGCGGTGCACCGGGCCGAGATGTTCCAGTACGCCTTTGAAGACTTCATCGTCACCGAGTACCTCAACCCGCCCGAGCCGGTCCGGGTCCCCGCGGCCCTGGAGGCGCTCCGGGTCGCGGCGCTTTCGACCTACGAGAATCGGCG
>JAABUQ010005145.1_pt1 | contig 21313 bp, 23 predicted proteins | sample 5560001 | NCBI WGS metagenome assembly JAABUQ01 (sample SAMN10711888, study PRJNA513371) | rock metagenome | isolation source: Antarctica rocks | place: Antarctica: Victoria Land, Finger Mt nord | collected 2015-12-18
AACCCCCCCCACACCCGCCCCAAATACCACAGCTGGTCCGGCTTCGGCGGCTACGACGGCGCCGCATCAACGCAAACGATATCAACATTAGCCACAACCCACTCCCGCCGCCTAGCCCGCACGTTCCTGCACACCCACCGCTGGGCCCAAACAGTCGACCCAGACGACCGTCCCGCGACTCCACGCACCTGCACACCCTCGCCCACGAAACCCGACCGCGCGGAAGCAACCGCGCCCGTCGCGCACCGAACCCGGCGCAGCGCCCTCAAAGCAGCGAGCTTCCACCTCGGCCCCCCACCAGGGCTTCATGAACCCGATACGCCTGACCAGCAACGCAGTGTCACAGATCCCACGGACGTAAGACCCCACGGTTCAGATCAGCGTGTCTCGGCGCTCGATCTGGGGATCGTGGTCAAACACTTTTCCTCCCACGGGCAAACGGCAGAGCTCGAAATGACAACGGCGGAAAGGCCGTGCGTGCACAGGGAGAGACCGCGGGTGTGCAGGTTGGGGATGAAGCCGGATTGTGGGGGGTGTGGTGGAGGGGGGGGGTTGCATGATGGGGATTTTGATGAGCGGGCGTTGTTTCCTCATGGGGGGGTTGATGGGGGGGGATGAGGTGGGGTGTGGTGAGTGGGGTTGTGGTGGGGGGTTTTGGTCTTTCAGGCGCATGATGTTGATGGAGAATTGGGGTTGGGTTTACTCATAGCGCTAGGCCTTGAGCATCGAGGGGGTAGGATTAACATTCAAGGGTCTAGATGGATGCAAGAGCGATGCGCGGTATAGTGATCAGAAACGTCTCTTGCGATAAATTAAACTACCTCCTTTCCTCCAAGAACGTCGAATACAGCAACCAAAGCCGGAAACCAAACCAGCTTCAGAAGGCATTGCCTATGGATATTTCCCCTCAGCAAGATCCTTCCCCCCATCGCCCATCTCCAGCGCAACTCCCCCAGCTCACCGCAATGGACTCCCAAAATATCCCTCCCCACCCCCTCCCCTCCTCCCCACCGGCGTCGCAGGTCCACTCCCCACACCCCCAGGCTCAGGCGTCAACCTCCCCCCCCCTTCCGCCCCCCCAACCCCAGCCTTCTTCCTCCTCCCAACCTTCCCCCCACCGGCCTCAAACTCCCCAGGCGGCTTAAAATTCGTATTCGGCCCGTCGCGATAAATCTCCATGAGCCTTTGCTCCAGCACCCCCGCCTCCTCGAACTCTTGGTGCTTGCGCCACAGCCTCAATGCGGTGTGGGCGTCGACGATGCTGTCGTGGTTGCCCGTCTGGATTTGCTCGTGCAGGAAGTACCAGGAGAGGAAGCGCAGGGAGAGGCGGCGTTTTTCGTTGTCCGGGCGGAAGAGCTTGACGGTGTCGACGATTTGGGCGGGGGGGATGTGGATGTTGATGGTGCGGAAGTCGGAGGCGAGGCCGTGGCCGACGAAGACGCAGCCGAGGTTGAGGAGGAGCCAGAGTTTTTTGTAGGCGACCTTGAGGGGGAGGAGGGAGTGCGTGGAGCGGTGGGGGTCGAGGTCCCCGGCGTTGAGGCCCGAGTATTGCGTTAGGTGGTCGGCGATGGGGGAGGTGATCTTGATGTAGTCGTCTATGAAGGGTATGCCCTCGTCGTGGCCGCTTCCGCGGAGGCAGGAGATGCGGCCTGTGCCTTGGCGGACGGGGCGAATTACTTCGATCGGTCCAGAGGAGGGGATGGAGATTTCTTCTTGCTCGAGGGAGACGAATTCGGCGTCGATTGCGAGGTGGAAGTTTGGTTGGGGGATTTCGAGGCCGGGGCGGAGGGGGATACCTATGGTTTGATCTTGGAGGAAGCTACGATGGATTAGTGGAGGGTGTTGTGTAGGGATGGGGAGGAGTTTACTTGAGGGAGCCTTGGGTATAAAGGCAACTGGTGTCTGGAGCTTGCTTCCATGAGTCCTCGATACCATGTCGGGCGGCTTTCATTTCGTAGGTCAGGATTACTGGTGTCTTCCATGATGGGGCGAAACGGAGTGCTTCCTCCTTGTCGACTTTTCTGACTAAAAAGTCGTTGAACAAGTGCCAATCATTTTGCGCTCGGGGTGTTCGATCACATATCGCCACTGTGTAGACAATCAGTCAAGTTGAAGAATGTACGGAGTATTAGGATCGCACCGTTCACTAGAGACACCAGATGAGACGGCTGTCCTTGTAGGCTACTGACTTCAGCCACCAAGCCTACAAGCTCGAATACTGACACATTCGGATGATGGCGAATTTGACTAAGTCGTTGACCTTCGAAACAATCGATATCACCACTCGGAAGGAGGCTGATTCCGATTTCTTCCGGCAGCCATCCCCGGGTTGACCAAATCTGGCCGCTGATTTTTGGGCTTCGATCCAGCGCAGCATCGAGGATGAGCACGGCCGGCAGATCACTGAATGCTCGATGATGGCTGAGCTGAGGCCACCTCCTGCAGTTCTTACAGTAGCCTTTATGCAGCGTTGACTGAGAAAAACTGGTCTTCAGCAAATCGGAGAATCTCGGCAAGGGGCTTCGACTCCTGCCCACGGGGTTCGATAGGGTTGTTAGCGTTGAAGCAAGTGCGGAGGCTGCTTCGACGTACCAAGTCCGGATAAGTGATATCAATGATCTGTGAGTGATCTCGTCTGAAGGTCTCGTTCCCACAGTTCTGGCACCTCATGGTAATTAGTCCGTTGAGAGTCAGTAGCTGGAGAATGAGTCAACTCAGACGTCAGTACCAAGTATTGTAATTTACCCTATCTAGACTATATTCGGGATTGTCCATTCTCCGAGAGTCGTAAGCTATCTGTTCAAGAAGAAACCGATTTGCAGCCGACATCTTGATGTCCAACATGCCCTGTTGCTCCTGGGGCTGGTGTGATATGGTGACTGATACACTCAACGTCAGGATCGATCGCAAGATAGCATCCGTATATTTGACTAACCTTCGTCAATACTGCCGTAGGTATTGAGGAAATTCGTGGCTCGGCAAACTTCTCCGTTGGCTTTCTCCAACATGTCGAACAAAAAACCCATCTCGCAGAACAAACAACTTTCATCGAGGCAGCTGCCTGCAACATGGTGCAGCGCAACGTTACGTAGGAGAGGTGTGTACTTAAACAATTGAAGAAGGGGATTGAGGTAAGCATTCGCGATGTCTGTTTCCAGACCGGAGTATCGTGTATTGTTGTATGCCCTATTGAAGTCAGCAGCTTGGACTCCATTCTAGATAAGCTTTGGGCCTACTGAAAATCAAAATCTAGGACGCCGTATTTCCCATACTTGATTCTGACCTCCATATAGTACCATGGCATGTCCAATTTAGAGGAACCAGAAAGAGCAAGACGGGTGATGGCCTCTGCCGCATCACTAATACGTCGCCCCTCGCTCTGCCCGTTTTCCATTTCCTTGGCTTTCTCGCTCAAGAAACTCGTATTCAACAAAGCACTGGCATTTGACTCAGTGACTCGTGCCCGACTGGCCTCGTTTCTTAACGTACGACTTGAGTTCCGTGCGACGTTTCCAAGCCTTACTGACTGCACAGATCTCTCGACCTGGTGGTCGATTTCAGGGGGAAGGAAGCCAACCTCAAATGGCCGCTCGTTACCCCATGCTGAAAGCAGCCTTTCCCAGTAGTAAGGCATTCCGACAGTACTGAGGGGTCTGCATGGATCTATTAGCCGCGGCTATAGATATTCACTAGATTCCTTACACATCATCGTCTATAGCAATGCGAGCCAATGGAGCATCCTCCGCGTCCGCAAAATCTGTTGCACGTGTGACCTCATTGAATTGCAATTTATTCTGTGACCCCCATAGGTGAAGAACATTGTCTTGGTCCGCCATGACCCATACGTTTCCTGAGGGCGACATAACGAAATGGGTCATATAATTTGGGAGCATGTGCATGTTGGCGGTGTTGGGATTCATTAGGTCAATTATCTGTAACTGACCACTCTGCGAGACAACGACGCTTGTTGTCGACATCTTCGGATGTATCTGAACGAAAGCAGCTCCTCCTGGAAATGATATAGGCGGGAGATGCTCCAACTTCTTCAGATCATATACCTTTGCAAGGTTCTCCAACGCAGGAGGCTGGCCATGGGGTCGGATCGACCGTCCACAAGTCACAAGGAAGTCGGCCTTGGCATCCATATCATTGATACTGGAAGTATGCGCTTGCCAGACTTTGACCACTTCAAGACTGATGGGATCGAGGAAATGCACGGCGCCTGTACTCGTTGCAGTGCAAATGTAACGGTTGAACTTCATCATAATATACTCGAAGTCTGTAGGAATCTCTTCCGTCACACTTCCCTTTTCGACGTCAATTTTGTACATCATCCCTTGAATCCCCGCCGTGAGGATGGTCGAGCCTCGATCAAGAAAAGTCATGCAGCACAACCGTTTCATAGATTCATGTTCTGCGTGCCATTGCGTCAAGCCTCTTCTAGTCATAAGGTGAACACTGGCCGAGGCTAAAGATAGAACTCCTCGTTCATTAAATAAAAATTGCATGACTTGTCCCTGATCTTCCGGATGGACTCTGAGGGAGGTGTAGCGCTCTAGCTGAGTACTGTAATACGAGGTTATACGGCCCTAATTCGCGCATCCCAGTGGTCAACAGGGCCCCCACTTGCCTTAAAATAGGTAAAGAACATACATGATGATCACCGACCCATAAAAGGTCCTGTTGGGTATCGAAAGCAATTGCCCCAATATTCTGGTCGGACGGAGGAAGCTGAAGTTGGTGGATCTGGATGTGATTACGAATCAGCGCTACAAATTGGTCAAACACGGCGCTTCGTGCCGCTTCCTGCCTATGCATATGAAAAGCGGCATTCTTTCGGTGAAATATAATGAAAAGGCTCAATGCTTGACCGTAAGAAAGAGGTGGATTCGAACCTGCTGCCAATCGGACTCCATCACTGGTTGGTGTCCAGCTCGCACCGCTGCCTGTGCTGAGACCCACGTTATTTATAATATTACTTTCCCTATTGGAAAAAGTGATGGAGCTGTATGTCAGCCATATGGGTGCGTTTCGGGAAGGAGCCTTTTGGCCTCTCAAAGGGAGCTGTTGGACACAAGTCCATACTGTGAAACTGCTTTTTCTACCTTTCAGCTTACTTATCCAAGAAGTCGTCAGTCAAATCGGGAGCGAATACTAAATTACGGATATCGAGAGGAATTTGGTTGGCAAGGCGAGTACGGGCGAATGTGTGGTGGAGACCCAAACGTAAAGCCAAAATCGAGATTTTTGTACTGACGCGACAGTCCTACATCGGGAGATTATCCTCTACGAATTATGCATTAAAGACAGGACACTCCAACTTATCTCCACTTTATACACTTTAGATTTGTGAACCCCTGCCTAACAGCGACCACAGAGACAGGAAAGAGGTTGCAACTTTTTGTTGATTACACTACATCTTTAGTACAGGGGAAATATTCTAAGATCAATGTTCACTTCCTCAGCTCCATGTCCAACCTGTCCGTATTGACCAAAGCCATCTGCTCTACTCCTTCAATTGAGCCACTTTCTCCCGACATTCAAACCGAGGGTCCTTCATATTGATTAGTACACTCCGCACATGGCATTTCATAATTGGTAGCACTCACCCGCCTTGACAACCTCCGGCGTCGCTTCATCAGCATACTTCTTGAAATTCTCCACGAAGAGACCTCCTAATTTCGTGACTTCATCCTTGAAATCCGTTTTGCCATGCCAACCCGCTGCGGGATTCAGCAGCTCGGAGGGCACACCTTTGCATGACTTTGGTACATGAAGATTGAAAGTTTCGTAAGTTTCGTATTCAGCTTGTGCGAGTTCTCCGTTATGAATGGCATCAAGGATCGCTCGTGTGTATTTCAACGGACAACGTTTACCACCAGTTGTGGCACCGGCTCCAACCCAGCCTGTATTCAGTAGCCAAGCGTTTGCGTTGTGACGAGCGATCTTGTCAGCCAACATCTTCGCATAACGCATGGGGTGCAGAGCGAGGAACGGTTGAGCAAAGCAGGATGAGAATGTCGCTTGGGGTTCAGTGACACCATCCTCCGTCCCGGCCATTTTGGAAGTGTAGCCAGAGATGAAGTGGAACATTGTCTGCTCGCTGGTGAGTTTTGAGATGGGTGGCAGAACTCCGCGTGCGTCGCACGTGAGAAGGATGATATTGCTTGGGTGGTTGTCCGAAACACAAGGAATCTTCGTGTTCTCGATATACTCAATGGGATAAGCACACCGAGTATTCTCTGTCAGCGTCGAATCATCATAGTCTACCACTCGAGTGATGGGGCTAAAAACGACATTTTCGAGGATTGAACCGAATTTGATAGCATTGAAAATGTCTGGCTCCTTCTCTGCTGAAAGGTTGATACATTTTGCATAGCATCCGCCTTCAATGTTGAAGACACCAGTATCACTCCAGCAGTGCTCATCGTCCCCAATGAGGGCGCGGTTCTGGTCAGCAGACAGAGTCGTCTTCCCAGTGCCAGAAAGTCCAAAGAACACTGTGACATCTCCTTTCTTACCTTGATTGGCAGAAGAATGCAGAGTCAAAACGTTGTGCTTGACAGGCATTTCATAGAAGAGGACTGTGAAGACGCCCTTCTTCATTTCCCCTGCGTATTCGGTTCCGAGAATGACCATTTCCTTGTCGGCAAAATTAATGGCAACCGATGTCGATGAGCTCATGCCGGTTGTGAAACGATTTGCTGGGAATGAGCCCGCATTGTAAACAACGTAGTCCGGGTGAAAAGTGGCGAGTTCTTCTCGTGAAGGTCGAATGAGCATGTTGCGCATGAACAAGGCGTGGTAGGCTCGAGCGCAGACGATGCGCACACTGATCCTGTACCGCTCATCCCACCCGGCGAAGCCATCGACAACATAGATGCGGTTTCGGGTATTCAGGTAGTCGACCGCACGTTCTCGATTGATTTTCCAGACCTACAAGTATCCCGCAATCAGAAATTGCACTAGATCTACACGTGACCTGGAAGACGATGATGGATAACAGGCGGGGCTACTGCGGGGAGCCTTTGCCGAGGCACAGAACCCCGTTTCTTTCAAAGCTGAACACAACGCACTGCCCCAATGACGTGAAAGCAGAGAGAGCCTTTCACTTACTTGTGGAGACATGGGCTTGTTTACTGGCCCCCACCAGATATTGGCCTCAGATCCCTCCTCTTTGACGATACGCTTGTCTAGGGGAGACCGGCCAGTTTTCGCGCCAGAATACGCAGTCAACGCTCCTGTTGACGTGATGGCTGATCCAGTCTCATAAACAAGTGCATCTTCGTACAGAGCTGCTACCGATGGATTGGCAATCTATAAAGTCTCAGGTCCGTTTTTTTGATTCGGATCGAAGAAGGGTAAAACCTACGATGGCGACGCGGTCATAGTCGATGTGTGCTGATTCGTGTAGTTCCTCTTCGAGCTCGGTATGCTCTCGCTGGGGTCTGCAAGTCGCCATATGTTAGCAAGAGCTCTTTCGTCTCGTTGGCGACAGAGTGGCGGCACATACTCGACACCAGTAGGGTGAAGACTAGTCTTGTTGACACTGGTGGAATCAATCATCTTGTTCAGTGAGGTCGAATGGTAGTTGCTGCCTTGTTGTTTTTGCTTTTGTTGCCGGGCGAAATCTGTGGAGAGTGGAGATTGTGGAGATATTGTTGATTCCAGATCTCGTGAGGGCATGGCCGTGGTTATGTATAGTTTCTGAGTGCCAATGGGATTTGTTAGCTTTGTGACACGTCGGCAAAAGTCGGAGCATTGCCCCCTTGTGCAGGGCTGGCGAAATATTGACGTTTGATGTATGGCGGGTAAGGCCAACTCACAGCGATCCAGGATGAGGAGGAATTGGTTCAAGTGTTTTTCTTTCTAGCGATGAAATTGTGTCACAGCACTGCGCCTTAGGAAACACCAACGTCGTTTGAATCTTTCCGTGCAAAGCATTCCGTAAAGGCGTAAACTGAATGCGCATTTTGTACCTTTTATGTGTGATTCGAGGAGGAATGGACGTAGGTCGGGAGTCGCATAACCCCGCCTTTTTTTCGCCTCTGTTCGTGTGATCTTTGGCCTCATTATTGGGTCTTGGTCTACGATGGACGGATGGACAGATGGAACGTTGAAATGCGATTAGTGCCGCGGACGTCCAGAACTTCCGCCAGTCCTTTTTCTTTCTCCCAATGTCCCTTCGTGTAGCAAAGCTTACTAAGGTAATGCTACAACTTCCTTTCTAATTTCATGCCTCACTACTGCTGTTCTTCATGCATCTTATTTGATATGTCCCCGATTTCACCTTTCAGAATGTCTGGCAAAATGAGACTGGCATCGCCTTGAAAGAACCAGTCCCCCTTATCCAACCCGTTACGCCCTCCAGGGATATCGTCCTTGTCCATGTTGATGACGGCAACTCTTGCCCCTTTATCTCTCGCCTCGTCGATATATCCAGCCGCAGGATATACCTTCGCACTCGTCCCAATAACCAGGATCAGATCGATCTTGTTGGACTGCTTGATGAATTCATCCACTTCCTTAAGTACTCTCGGAGGTAGACTCTCATTGAACCAGACCACACCAGGGCGTAGTAAACCACTGCCGCATCTCGGGCATTGGGGAAGGTCTTTCACCTCTTGGTACGCGATTTCAACTCGGTCATCTGAAATATCCAGCTCTTCCTCGTGGGTGGTACTTGAACCGTCCTGAACAATCCCCATAGCTCCTCGCATGGAGTCGGTGGCCCTTTGACCAGAAGACGCTGTACCTAGAGGTGCGGGCTGTGGAACGCCGGTGGGTAGCGCTAATGCTGCAACTATTGGGTCGATGTAATTATTCGACTCGAAATAGTTGCAATAGAAGGCAGTACATTTGATGTCGAAGAGGGAACCATGAAGATGAAGTAACTTGGATGCTGGGTGTCCAGCTCGTGGACTAAGTCCTGGAGAGAGACGTTAGTTACTTTCATGCATCTCAGATGTAGTATTTCAGTACCATCGACATTCTGGGTCAGTGTGAGAAACCCTTTCTTGCGCTTGGCGAGTTCTGCCAATGCGTAGTGGGCCGCATTTGGCTTCGCTTTCAGGGCCATATGCCTTCTATAGCTGTAGAACTGCCATACCAGACCAGGGTTTTCGTTGAATGCTGTGGGGGTTGCAAGCGAGACCGCATCATAGCTTCGCCAAAGCCCACCTGCTCCGCGAAATGTTGGCAAGCCAGAGGCGGCGGAGAGACCTGCACCGCATAGAGCTAGCACACGTTCGGAGTATCGGAGGTGATTGGAGAAGGATTCGAGGTCTGCTTGGTTGATGGAAGTCGAAGACATGTTGTCAAAATATCTGTATCTAGGGCCGAGGATCGATGGATATCTTCTGATTCGTATCCCAAAATGGATCATGCTCTGAACGCAACATTGTAGAGGAAGAGCCCATCAGGCGCGACTGCTGATTTTGTTGGGCCACAATTTGCATGCAGGCCGCAATATTCTAAAGATAGAGGGAAGGAAGATGGTTGGCGCCTGAGATGCGGAACAAGAGGACGAAGGGAGAAGACTAAAGACTTCAACAACGACATCTTTAATTGTTCAAGTATGCGACGATGGCAACACGCCTTCAATCGTCGTGTATTGTATCCTGCTTCAGCAACACGACCAAAAGTACATCACCACCCATTTCGAAGACGCCATTTACTTCAATCGAAGTCCTATGCTTCTGTCTCTGCAGCGAACCTACAATTCGGCCAACCTCTTCATGAGACCCACCCTCATCTACTTAAAGCTGGCGAACTCACCCCAGGTATTACAGCCCTCGAATATGCCCAAAGACGCTCCAAGCTTGCGGCGAAACTGCCCAAGAATGCCATCGCCATAGTCGCTGCTTCGGACGTCAAATATCGATCTGGTGCCGTCTTCTACGACTTCCACCAGGATTCAAACTTCTTCTACCTGACTGGCTTCAACGAACCAGATGCGGTAGCGGTAATTGGAAAGAATACCAGCGAAGATGATCACATATTCCAACTTTTCGTCCGAGAGAAGGACCCAAAGGCAGAACAATGGGACGGGGTGAGATCTGGCACCCAGGCTGCAATTGATGTATTTAACGCGGATGAGAGTGGCGATATCAAAAACATCTCGGACCTTCTCTCACCCCTCGTCTCCGATGCCTCGAGAACGTACACCGACCTCCCCTACGAGTCGAAATCCAAATCCTTCTTCTCACGTCTCGTCTCGAGCAAGCCCTCCCAATCCGAAGGCCTAGTCAAAGTCCTCGAGTCGAGCAACATCCGTCCACTGAAAAACCTAATCAACGACATCCGCAACCTAAAAAGCGCCGCCGAAATCTCCAACATGCGCCTCGCAGGGCAAGCCTCCGGCCGTGCCTTCACACAAGCCATGCGCCAACCCTGGACCTCAGAATCCTCCCTCGCCGCATTCATGGACTACAAATTCCGCACGAACAGCTGCACGGGCTCCGCCTACGTCCCCGTCGTAGCCGGCGGGCGCAACGCAAGCATAATCCACTACACGCAAAACGACCACCTCCTCCGCCCACCCTCCCTCGTCCTCGTCGACGCCGGCGGCGAATACGGCAACTACATCACCGACATCACGCGCACCTGGCCCATCTCCGGCACCTTCACCCCCGCACAAAAAGACCTCTACACCGCCGTGCTAACCACCCAACGCCACTGCCTCTCCCTCTGCCGCGCCAACGCCTCCCTCTCCCTCGACGGGCTGCACGAGCTCGCCGAAACCCAGCTCAGAGACTCGCTCTCCCAGCTCGGCTTCGACATGAGCGGGAAAGCGCTCGATGCGCTGTTCCCGCACCATTTGGGCCATTATATCGGGTTGGATGTGCACGATACCCCGGGACAGTCGAGGAAGGCGCCGTTGGTGGCGGGGCAGTGCGTTACTGTTGAGCCCGGGGTGTATGTGCCGGATAGGGAGGGGTATCCGGAGGGGTTCCGGGGGATGGGGGTCAGGATTGAGGATAGTGTCTGTGTGGGGGAGGAGAATCCGCTTGTGTTGACTACGGAGGCGGTGAAGGAGGTGGAGGATATTGAGGCTTTGAGGGCTTAGGGCTAGATCTGGAGGAGGGGAGTGGTGAGTTGGGAAGGCAGGGATTGTGGGTGGGTAGGTTGGGAGACTGGGGAAAGCGTTGGTTTGAGGGGGTGTATGATCCGATGAGAGGAGTTCGGTGTGACTTTGCTCAGGATGCATTGGCGACGATTCCTGGCAATTTAGCATGAAATCCTCTTCTCAGGGATCGTATGAGATCAAATTACAAAACATCGACATGTGTTGTCCAAAACCTTCTTCCAAATGCATGGAATGTGTCAATCTGTCTTCAAAGGCAAGTCGCACGCTGAGCATCAGCTCACATGCATCCTTTGTGTCTGCATTGTGAAGGCACATTTACATTAGCCGGAGAAGCATTTCCATTTCTAGATAAGCTACTGCGACCAAAGAAGCCCAGCTACCACGCCCAAGCGAGCAGAATGAATTGGGGTATCATCGCTAATCGAATATCAAAGCCCTCATCCCCTCTTTATGCCGTTTCACCGTTTCCCCACCCCGATTGCGCATCCTCCGTACCCTCATAAGCTGCCAGATGACAGTGAGGCTCCTTTTTTGTTAGGATGTGTAAAGATGCCGCGTGTAAGCGGATGCCAAAATGCTATTGCAGCTGTCGATGATGCATTCGTGAGGCTGTAAAGGGCGTGAGCCAGCCAAGATGGCTATTCTGGTCGTAGAATCGTAAAGTCGTCAAGCCAAATGCAAATGTTGTAGAAGAAAGATGCAGAGGAATTTTATTGCAGATGCTTCTCGTGTCGAGCAGATGAATGATTGCTGGGAAGAGATGCTGTAAAAATGGTGTTGCTGACACTGTCCGTGGCCCTCCGTTGGATATCAATCTTTGATGGGACCAATGCTGGTGTCTATGTGACCGTCTTCTGGGCCGTATTCAAGGTGAGACTATAGACAGCCTAGATACGTACTGCAGGCGATTCGTTGCACGAGGACTCCACAGGTGCAAGCGCCTTGAGCGTGATTCAGACTTGTCATTTGCGATGCTGTCGCTTCAAATTCGTCGCACGGATAAATGGGAGGCCAGAGATAGGCACACGTATAGTCCGAGTGGGCTTGATGTACCCCAAAACGGAGTGCAAGAAGATTGCGAATAGCAGAATGCCGAGAATGATGCCGGCAAAGAGGAAAGGACTCTCAAGAGTGAAGGGATTCTGGTAGAATTCAATTTTCGAGATTCCAGCGCGGAGGTATGGAGAAACATCGGACTTCGTTACCAGGAGCCAGATTACTAGGATCAGAGTGCATCAGTAGTCGATAACAAAGGAAGAATCAGAGATGGTCACCTATAGCTGCCCCAATGGCCTGCGCCAATTTAGCATTGAATTGCCAGATTGAGACTACCACAACAGCAGGCGCTATCAGAGTCATGGTCGTTACAAAGCTATTGAAGATCCAGTTGAGAGAGGTCATTTCCGATACCCTCACATGAGTCTCGTCCACCGCAGCTTGTAAATTTCTGGCGCTGGTAGCCACCTCTGCCAATAGGATTCCAGCTTTCTGGATGTCATTGTCCACGAGGCTGTGAAGAATAGCCTGTGTATCGGCCTGGCGTGCCTGAGCTTCCTGAAACATCTCAGCCTTTGTCGAGATCTCCGTGAAAGCGTCGTCAAGGTGTTTCATTCTCTTCAAAGTATCAGCAATGGTTCGAACTGGTCTCACTCATTTACATACCTCCTGGAGGGTACTCTGCTGCATGTACATACCGGAAACTAGCTCAATGGATGTTTTCTTGATCGAGTCAGTCTCGTGACGCTTTCTCGTGGCTCAAATAGGGCTTACCAATTGATTGTCAATATTGCTGAAGGTGCTGACTAGAGACCTAATTTCAGCATCTTGGATATTCCGCAGTGTACCTTGCAGCCCCAAGGCCAAACCGCTTGCGGAATCCCACTGTGCAGTCTGCAGTTTAGCCAGCTCTCCACTTCCGTGTGCAACTTTCTGGAACATTTTTTCGACCTGATTCTCAAGGTCGTTGGAGATTGCGTTTGCATTTCGGACATTCTGTAAAGATTAGCACGAAATCAGTGACATGAATACGGTTGCCGACCTTGCTTAGGCTTGCTACACCAGATTCTGCATCTTTTACTGTCGAGCTCATTTTGCCCACTGATTTTTGCAGAGCTAGGCTCAATTTCTCAACTAGGGTTGCGATGAAGGCTTGAGCCTTCGAAGACGAAGCCTCCATATCCTTTGCCATTGATTCTTGAGACCTTTGTCTTGCGATGGAGATATCTTTCTGGAGTTGAGACAGACCATCATTGGAGACCTTGGCTGCTCGGGAGAGGGCTTCATTTGCTTGCTGATTTGTACTGACTAGGGATTTGTGTAACTTTATTAAGGCGTCTGCCATGGCCTTAGCTTTGGGTTCAATCGCACACAATTATTTCTCACCTTTATCGATGTCAATGCGAGCAGCTTGGCACATTACCACCGCGTTCTGCCTGCTATTGCTGTAACTCGTCCACCATTGAGCTCTCGACTCCAGTGACTGTAGACATTCACTCAATTGAGCTTTCTGCACAGCGAAATTGCTGTTCTGATGTTGCTTTGTAGCGAGAGACAATGCAAGTCCCTTGCAGACGTGAGGTATTGTAGAATCGGCACTTTCGATCTCACACACAGCGAGCCGAGCTGCGTAAATTGACTTAGTGTAATCCAATTGAGTTTCTGAGTCGACTGCCGATCCCTCAATTGCATGACAAGAGCCAAGGAGATCTTCTGTCGCAATTCGGCTGCAAGAAGGGGATGATTGCAGCGATGAGAGGATGTGGAGAGCGTTGGTGTATATTCCTGTCTGGTCGCTAGGCAAGGGCCTGACGAGTGACCCGAGGTCTTTGTGCACGTCATCCTCATCGGTTGGATAGGAGTCTACTCAAAGAGTCAGAACATGAGGCTCATTCTTTCTTGTCAAACCATTGCGTCAATTGAAAGCAATGACCTACCTTGGGCTTTCAGCGAGAATCTGAAGGCCATTGACTGAAGAGGAAGGAATGAGAGGACAACAAATGCCAATGGGTATTGGCGTCTGAAGATTGGGAGCATTGTGGAAGCTGGCGCCCTGGGCGACGAATAAAAGGAGGAATGATATGAGACTGCTAGTAAGGGTCGGAGATGGAAGAAGGAAAGAGAAAAGCTATCGTGACGGATCAGAGTATACAGCAGCGGGTTCTCGTAGAGGCACTCTTCCTCGACCATGAAGTTGGCCTTGATCACTCATTCATCGTAGCTTCTAGATATGGAGGATTCGTTCCATCACACCACAGGATAGATAAGGAGAGTGTGACCATTCAGAATGACCACCATGTCACAAGACCCGATTGGTCTGCTGTCACGGACTATGGCGTATAGAGATTAGAAGGAGAGGTGGATGCAATTCGGGAAGGTCTAAGGAAAAGTCACGATATTTAGCCCCAAGTCACATGATCTTAGCGCCTTTCGGCATGGGTTCCACTTCACTTGTCCAAAGATTCACATTATCGCAACAGAGTGATGGAGGTAAATACCAAAATCGTGGACAGGGTGTGTGCAAATGGAACGCGGTCAAGCTAAGGTGCCCTCGACCTCGACGCTGTGGGATCGCACACCTTCCTTGGAACAGCAATGGCTCAGCCTCCTCAGTCGCTTTGGGACTGTTGAAACCACAATGTATCGGATAATCGCGAATGCACTTCAAGCTTCATTGGCCTATGAAACCCTCCCCTCAGCTCTCCAAGACTGTACTCGCGAGAAGTGTGTGTTCCGCTTCTGGACGCGCTTCCCTGGGTATTTCTCCGTCGAGTACTTCAGCATCGAGGTTCTTCCTCGATGCCTCAACAGCTCTTGTGATACGCCCGTACTTACGGTAAGGACAAGGCATTTGCTCACCTCACATGGTACAGCAATAGCCATCAGGCCAGCCAGAGTTGCACAAGACACCACAGCCAGGATACCGCTCAAATTCGAGTCCAACATGAGATCATCTATAGTAAAAGCTTTTATTCTCTAGACTTACAGAGATTGATGGGTATCCCATGTCCCAGGCTACTTCAATCCCAAACATACACATCATAGTGCGCACTTCTCGCCATTGTGTTCAAGGACACATCGCACTCGAACCTGTGAACACGTTCCAAATCTGTACTATATTCTAATCCTAAAGACCTAATTACTACCTCTCCCTGGCAAAGATTCGGCCTGCTTCCGGTCCATCGCCGGCCCGTCGCTTCATGACTCATTGGCTCAAGCAGAGTGTTGAGCAGTAAACACTCGTCGAACATCAACATAAAGCAGATTCTGAGATACCTATGCCTTTCAAAGTGCTTCTTCTAACTACCTCTCTCTAACGCCGTCAGAGAATAGTGAATCAGCAGTCATGTCAGGCCAGCGCACTCCAGCTTGGTCTCTGTCCTCCGCTGCAGCATCCCGTTCAGGCTCACAAACATATCTTCCATACGTCTTCAACCCCAAGATTAACACTCCTCCATCATCTTCATCCTTCACGTGGTTGGCAACATTAAAAAGTTGGTTGAAGGTTCCAGTATCCTGTTCAGACATGTCAACCCAGACCACGCACCCACGAACTCCAGAAAAACAACCTCGCCCTCTGAATGATTCTCCATCACCTGGAAACCTAAATTTTGCGGGCGTTTGTTATGATGAAACCAGTGAGAGCTTCACACAATGTTACCAGATAGAACACACTGGAGTAGTAGTGAGCAAGAGCGGCAAATACTAAAGTGTTCGCGAGACGCTTCAAGGTCATGTCCTGTTGGATGAAGCACAGGTAAAATAGGAATATCATCCCTTAAAGATCGATTTTATTAGTATTTACTCGTTAGGCGATGGAAATGGTCGCATCGACGAGCGAGGCGGCAGGTCGTCTCTTCCTCGAGCAATGCGGTATATATTCTATGAGCGGATTTCTCGTTGAACCACACCTTTTTCTTACTTGTGCAGATTTTGAACCAGGACTTGGAACTGTGGCAAGGATGAAAGTGCCGAGATCGAATTTGGCCTCCATGAGCAACCTCCGCGAACCAGGAAGTAAGCATTATAGGACTTAGAGCTTGTTAATATACTGATATTATTCAGTCGTGGATACTTTGACCCTTCACTTGGTCTTCATGGATGAACAAAGCGACATAGCTTCGTTTCGCCTTGATTCACATCAAGAGATGTCAAAAGCTATAAAGTCAGTCGACCTCTGAAGTTAGAGCAGCTCACTCCTTGGGACGATGTAAAAGATGCCCCGGATATTACTGACCGACGTGCTTTCACCATTGGATAGAACTCTAGCCGTGAGCAAGACCAATATCCGGAGAGACTTCGCTGGGTCACAGGAATGTTGAGTCCGCCGCAACAAGCTGACTGGACCGCTTGGGTGTGTTTCTTTGCGACCGCTGGTTGGACGCTAAGAAGATCTTGGCTAACAGGTTGTTAGACACCACCACCATTCAATAAAAGGTTTCGACCTGGGTGCAAGACACTCTCCGTCGGTCGTCTTGGTCCTCCATGTGACGAGGCGGAACAGACAGGGCAACGGTACCATCGTATCAGCGGATGGTTCGGCATATCCGGAGCTATGATAGCGAGTATGGATTATCCACCTACAGGAAAGCCCAAAGCACTCATCATAGGTCTATGTAAGCTTTCGCCTACATCTGCTCAGGATATAAGGACACTAATTCTGTACGAATAGTTGCGGGCGGGAATTGGGATTCCAAGTACAACAAGATGGTCACTTTCAGCCGCAGGATCATTGAACTTATCTCCATAGCTTCTCGCAGTGCCACAGTGCATGATATAGCTGCGGCCTCGCGTACGCCCTCTTGAAGACCCAGGCAAGCCTAACAGGCGATGACTGCCGGGACGTTTGATTCTCAGTGATTTGCAGGGTTGCAATAATCTCGATTGAAGACTTGGCTCCAACAAAGTCTGTCAGGCGAGGGAAGGATGTTTGCATTGCGTAGTAGAGATGCGGACATCAAAATTGTTGTTTCGCAGAACTTTTGATGTCATCTATCAGTGCGCCTTGTTCTTTTTCCCTTGCTGATTGAAGACCATTGACCCAATGCTCAGCCCACCTGAGCTCTAGCCGCTGCTTCTTAGATATGTCGTACCTCATTAACTTACAAGAGATAAGGCAGTCTTCTCATGTGCTCCCATCATATGACACAAGAGGTGTGCAATGTCAAAGCACCGTACAAAGCAACTGGTATCTAGTAAAACCGTTCCAGCCCCTCAGCCCAACTTACTCGACATCTTCCCTTCTTTTCCTTATTGCCGTTGCCTCCAGCTTCCAGCCGAACGACTCCCTCGCGTGCCTGACCTTCCTCTATGCTAACTCTTTCGCCACCGTTATCTGCCTCCGAGATTTAGCCAGCAGCATTAGTTATACAGTTCGAGGCCAATAGGCTGTTGCCCAATTCCTGCCGCGTTATATTCTAAGTGCATCGTTTATGCATAACTCAGGTGAGGACTCTACTTGAGCGTGGCGAGTTTCTTGGTGTGAACAAAGTCACCTACACAAAACTAATGGCGTTCCTGTAACGCGTTTGACCTACAGGATATCGGCGCGACGTCACGTGCTCAGCCCTATGATATCTTTGCCTGTTGCCCTTGGAACTATCATTATTTACTCCACAAAATAAAGCGTTCATGAGCCACAAGAAAAGCAAAACTCAGCGACACGGATAGTGAGGTATAATAAATCCCTTCTCGGTACGCACAGTACCTGCAAGTTTTTCAACTACATCTAGTCTTGCTGACCATGCATTCTAGACGGCGACAAGGACGACGGGCGCATTTGCCTGGGGCGAGCGGACGGCCTGTTCTACTATCAAGGAACACTTTGAGCTCAACACAACTACCAAATTTCAGTTTTTCTGTGCCAGAGGTGTTAGGACAGCCAAGTGGAAGCTTCCGTGTACCCAGCCCGACTCCCAGTGAGGAAGAAGAGATACAAGCTCAAGAGAAGGAAATCATTCAAGGATCACTACGATCGTACCCAAGGGCATTTGCTACAGACCATACACCACAGTCGGACTCTGTTGGATACCATAGTGATCATCCTTCAAGATTGGGTGATTCGAGCTCGCTATTCTCAGAAGCTACGCCGGACTTTGCCCAGGCGAAGCCAAAGCCATTCCAATTTGGAAATCCAGGAACTGCGCGCCAAAATCTTCTCAAGTTCGATCCATCAACCATGGTGAATCAAAGGGAGCCCCCAAGAGTTCCGCCTCAGAAGCCAGCTCAACCCGCTCTTGGCTTTATCAATCCACCCAAATTCGGCGAAACAACCCCATTGAAGAGTCGGTTGCAGCCTGCAAACGTCTTCAACATCCCCAAATCCAGCCAACCTCGACCTGAGCATCATAGACCTGCACCACCAGCACATCCACACCTCCAGCAAGCAAAAGAAGGGGTTAAGAAAAACGTGGCTTCTTTCCAGCCCCACCAACAGATAGCCCCAAGACCTAGTATGCAAGACACGGATGTGGTGGAGATTCCGCGGCCCGCCAATGCGCCGACATGGAACAGCTGCCCCCAACCAGCGCCCAGCTACTCAGCCTTCAATCCCAATGCGAATGGTTTCACAACCGTCAATACATACAATCTTCCGAGACCGGTCATCGATCTCACAAAGCATCACGACCGGTTTTTCTCAGATCCAGCGCTACTGGGTGATCCCTTTGGTGCTGCAGATCCTTACCTGTATGTTGATGCGGAAAAGGCTAATGAGAACATTAAAGCGCTTTTAGAGGGAGCCTTTGAGGATGAGGACGACAAGGCAGGGACGAGAGGTCGGAAAAAGAAGATCAAGGCTGCTGTTGAAGGCTTGACAAATAAGCTGAAAGGCTTGGACCTGAAGCCCGAAGAGAAAGATGACGCCCCCGAGACCGAAGATGAAGATGATGTTGACGATGGTACTGTTGAAGGCCTAAGCGTGAAGCTTTTGCCGCATCAAGTGGAGGGAGTGGATTGGATGAAGGATAAAGAAGTGGGCGTCAAGAAAAAGAGTGGTATCCTACCCAAGGGTGGCATTCTGGCGGATGATGTGAGTCCAGAGTTTCATCGCTAGGGTATGGGACGTCACTGACATGTTGATAGATGGGTCTTGGGAAAACCATCCAGTCTATCGCCCTTATACTCACCAATCCACGGCCCCCTCTTTCATCTGCTACGTCTGTGACTGATAAAGAAACTGTATCGTCAAAAGTAGGCAAAGCAACCCTGGTCGTCGCACCGCTCGCGTTGATCAAGCAATGGGAGGCCGAGATTAAAAACCGCGTTCTTGACAGCCACAGAATGCGTGTCTGCGTTCATCACGGCCCACAACGGACGAAACGGTTCGAGGACTTGCGGAAATACGATGTAGTGGTTACTACGTATCAGATCCTGGTGTCTGAATATTCCAGCTCTTCAAAGGAAGGAGGCCCTCAAGTTGGCTGCTTCGGAATTCACTGGTATCGTGTCATCCTTGACGAAGCTCATACAATCAAGAATCGTAATGCAAAGGCTACTCAAGCTTGCTACGCCTTGCGATCTGAGCTTAGATGGTGTCTAACGGGCACACCGATGCAAAACAATCTGGACGAATTACAGAGCTTAATTAGATTTCTGAAGATCAAACCCTACAATGAGCTTTCCATCTGGAAAGACCAGATTACGCGGCCTATGAGCCAAGGTCGTGGAGGTGTCGCCATCAAGCGTCTACAATTCTACCTCAAGGCATTCATGAAGCGCCGAACAAAGGATGTCTTGAAAAAAGAGGGAGCATTGAATCCTGGTGGCAAGCCGACTGCTGGTGGCGGTCCAAGCAACGGCTTCAAAATCACTGAGCGAAAGATCGAGAACGTCCTTGCAGAGTTCAGCCCCGAGGAGCGTAAGTTCTATGACCGTCTCGAGCAACGCACAGACAAAAGCCTAGAGCAGATGATGGGTGGCGAGAAGATGAATTATGCTGGTGCTTTGGTATTACTGTTGCGGCTCCGTCAAGCTTGCAATCATCCGAGGCTTGTTGGTGGGAGCATGGCCCAGGATAAAGATGCGCTTACCACAGGTCAAAATACGGGGACTCAGAGCCCTTCAAAGTCGAAGGTGATAGATAACGATCTGGACGATATGGCAAATCTTCTTGGTGGATTGAGTGTCCAGACGAAGCAATGCGATGTTTGCCAAATTGAGCTGTCGAAGGACGAAGTCTCAGCCGGTTCAATACGGTGTTCCGAGTGCGAGGAAGACTTGGCCAGCCAAGGAAACAAAGCACCAAAGCAAAAGAAGCATCGCCCTAGCAAATGCAAAGCCGGCAAACAAAAGGAAAGGAGGCACAAAAACCGTAGAGTCGTCCTTGACAGCTCCGACGAAGAAGAAGATGGAGACTGGATCGTGCCTGAGAGCGAAAGCCATGCTCCAGACCTTGGCCGCGCAGGTGGCAGCGACGACGAGAACGCAGAAGGCGGCGGCGAGTCACTAGCATCCTACGACACCTCCACAACCGACGAATCTTCCATCCAAATCCTCGGCTCCCGCAGCCGCAATCCAATCAAGCAGGACACCACAGACGACGAGTCCTCCGACATCGAGAACCAAACCACCTCTTCCGAATCAGAAGACTCAACCACCTCAGCCCAACCACCCCCTCCCTCCCAACCCACCCCAATTACCAGCGCCAAAATCCGCCACCTCCTCACAATCCTCCAAACCGAATCCCCCACCCACAAAACCATAGTCTTCTCCCAATTCACCTCCATGCTCGACCTAATCGAGCCCTTCCTCCACACCGCCTCCCTGACCTACACCCGCTACGACGGCTCCATGCGCCCCGACGCGCGCGAAGCCGCCCTCACCCGTCTCCGCACCTCCCCTGCCTGCCGCATCCTCCTCTGCTCCCTAAAATGCGGCTCCCTAGGCCTCAACCTCACCGCAGCCAGCCGCGTCGTCATCCTCGAGCCCTTCTGGAACCCCTTTGTCGAGGAACAAGCCATCGACCGCGTGCACCGCCTCAACCAGACCGAGGACGTGAAGGTGTATAAATTGACTGTGAGGGGGAGTGTCGAGGAAAGGATTTTGGAGTTGCAGGAGAAGAAGCGGAAGCTGGCTGAGGCGGCGGTGGAGGGGAGGATGGAGGGGGGGAAGTTGAGTATGAGGGATATTTTGAATTTGTTTGGGAGGGAGGCGGAGGGGGATGGGGAGCATAAGGGAGAGGTGGGGATGGGGAAGAGGACGAGGGTGTTGAATGCTGGGGGCGTGGGT
>JAABUQ010005146.1_pt1 | contig 21311 bp, 28 predicted proteins | sample 5560001 | NCBI WGS metagenome assembly JAABUQ01 (sample SAMN10711888, study PRJNA513371) | rock metagenome | isolation source: Antarctica rocks | place: Antarctica: Victoria Land, Finger Mt nord | collected 2015-12-18
GAGGTGGAGGAAGTGGTGCTGGGGTGCTGGTTGTGCTTGTGGGGCTGGGAGGGGGGTCTCGGGTGTGGAGATGGGGGTGGGGGTGGGGGCGTAGGAGAGTTGGATTTCGCCTCCGTTGAAGTCATGGGGGTTGGGGGGGATGAGGGTTGGGTCGATGTCTTGTGGTGTGAAAGGGTATTCGGTGATTTGGGGGGAGTAGAAGGTGTGCCTTTGGGAGGTTTCGAAGGTGTCGGTGTCGGGGTAGATGAAGTCTTGGCTTAAGAGGGGGGTGGGTTGGTAGGTTGGATCCTGCGATGCGTAAGTTTCTTGCGATTTGTAGGTTTCTTGCGAGTCGTAGATTTCTTGTGAAGCGTAGGTTTCTTGGGATACATAGGTCTCTTGCGAGTCGTAGGTTTCTTCGGAAGCGTAAGTTTCTTGGGATGCATAGGTTGGGTCTTGAGAAGTGTAGCTGGAAAGGTAGCCAGGGTCTTGGGAGTCGAACGAGGATTGGTGCGAGTTGTAGGGGTGGGAAGAGCTGGATATTGAAGAGGGGAAGGAGGTTGATGCTGAGAGCGGCCCATGGAACGATGAGGAAGGTGAGCTGGGAGACGAGGGAGGAATTTCTATAGCTGGGGCGTAGGCACTGGTGGCATAGTCTCCCCATGGAGAGACCGGTGGTGGGGCTCTGGTTGTGCCGAGTGGGAGTGGAGCGGACAGGTGCAGTCGTCGCCAGGTTGTAGTCGCAACTTCATGTCGCCTTGTCTGATCGAACCTCCATAAAAGAATTGACATGCGTTGAGGCGAGTCTGTGTTGATTGGAGTCGCCCAGAGCTCTTGCATCACAGACAGCTCGCGAAGGTATCGGCGGACGTTTTCATCTTCTTGCTGAATTGTTTCTGGATTGGTAGAGCGCTCAGCATCGGAACGCTTCTCCATGAACTTTGAGAAGAGGCGAGCCCAGAAGATACTTTTGAAGGGAATGGTAAGTTTCGTGTCACTTGAGAAGACAGCCGCCTTTGTGTCATCTTCTTGCTTGTTCCAGAGATCCTTGTGGTCAAGATTGAAGTCCGCGAAAGTTTCGGTGTGACCGTCTTGCTGGTCGAATCTAGTTAATAAGCGCCAGTCTTTGCACTGGGCGCCTTGTGCGAAGTCGACGGAGAAATCAATAGCTAGAGCTGTCTGTGGCTGATACACGTCCATTAGGCTCAAGCCGGCTTCGAACAGGAGAAGCGGTGTTGTGGTGATTTCTTCTTGATCTAGGTATATAGCCAATTGTGGGTATAATATTCTCCAGTCTTGCACCTGCCCCAGAGCTTTTGGAGCCGAGCCCATTTCGCTTTGAATGGATGTGTATGTATGAAAGACACGGGACCGTGACGTTGGTATGGTGCTCGACGCTGATTCAGGATGATCATCACAAAGCGTGATGGCAAATCTCACAGCTCGAATTGTTGGTCCGTGAGGTGCATTGGAGGGCAAAACGTCTGCTGGTGGTGGCAGGCGAACATTCTGAAATGATTGGTGAACTGCAGGTGCATATTGTGTTCGGTCTGCGTGTGGGGTGAATGGGGTGCTATTGCGGCGAGATCTATTGCGTTTCTCTTTCCTGCGCTTCTCCTCCTCGTCTAAAGGCTTTACAAGATCCATCCCTGAATAGTGTCAGCGAGCCATAGAAGGTGTGGGGTGGTCATGAGAGACCGACAATCGGGTACGTCAGACAGTTTCGTTTTCAAAACCTGGATATGACTGGATACTTGCTTCCGATTTCTGTTCAATCCAGTCCGCTGGAAAATGTAATTCTGAATGAACTCGTTGCCTCCAGATAGTTTGCCATTGAGGGTCTCCTTCGCCCGGCCTCGTCTTGGGTAAAGGCGGAGAGCTGATGATGAGTGAGTTGTTATGCATTAAGATTTTATCAAGACCAACCTATTTGGAATGCTTCTTCAATTTCGTCCAACCAGACAATCTCTTCCTTTCCTGTGTCCTTGTTTTTCTGCTTGTTCTTCCGTGCCTTTTCTCTGTACGTCTTGAACTTTTCGTTCCTTAGCTCAGGCCTGTCGAACACAAAAGGACCTCTGGGAGTTTCGAATTTCTGTAACCTGATGGCAGCCTGAGCCGAATGCCATGGTGTTTTGTCAAAGATCGAGGGCTGAGTATTCTCGTACTGATCCTTGATACCTATTCGATGATCGAAGGTGTCGAATCCATAGGAGCCTACATTACCCGAGCTATCTCTCAGGATATTGGGTTTACAGGAATTGGCACCGTGATCTGTTTGTCCACAGAGCGAGCAAGCATGCTGGAGCCCACAAAGCCCGCAGTCAAGACCATGGTTGAATTCAAGGCAGACCTGAGGGGAAAGCGGGTTCACCAGATCATCCAGCGGCGATGTACATTTTAAAAATGGCTGGCCATTAGACGGAAGGACGCGTGGTGCCCGATGCGCTTCCATGAATGTAAGCAGAACAAGGAATGATCAAAATGAAAGAATGAATACTTCATAGGTATGCAAAAGACACTCTTTGAGTAACTAGGGTTTCACATATATAATAAGACTTCAGATACCTTGGCTCCGAAGGGAGGTATAGAACAAGCTCTACCATATACAACATGGAGATTAGGTTGTGGAACAAGCGTAAGGCAATTAGACACGACTGACTTGTAGAAAGTCAGTGCCTTAGACTCTGAATTAATCACGAGATCTGCTGGGACCTCGATCCAAGCAAGGGATGCGGCTGGCTTTGCCAAGTGGATCGATTCGACAAAGGAGACGGGAATGAAGGGCTGCCATGGTGACGAGAGATGACCATAACAAAGGGTAAGGAATGGCCTGCTTCGATTCTGACTGGATGCAGTCTTGATCACATATACCTTGAGAGCTACATGTCAGTCAGGGTTCCATTTGAACATCGGCAGCGTATGTAAGGGACCCTTGATATGTAGTTCGTTGCCCTGCACCAAATCAGGGTCTCAAACTTAATCGAGCTCATCGGCTCCTTGGACGTTGAATTTCCTGCGGCCCGACCCCGTCAGCTTCTGCAATGCAACCTTGTCGGCTTGCTTGCCGACTTTCTGCTGCATCTTCTCGATTTCCTGTTCGGGATCAAGCGTTTCTTCAATCGCAAATTCAAGCACCAGCCGTCTGCCCAGTAGATGCGTATCCCGCAAGGCATCCATTGCATTTTCCGCCTCTCTTGCTGTGACAAAGTCTGCGAACGCGAAACCCCGGGTGGAGCTGTCGAATTTTTTAGGCACCCGAACAGACCGTAGTTGCCCATATGCTTCGAACAATGATCGAACGTCTTTCTTTGAAGCTTCGAATGGAAGATTCTTGATGATGATCTTGGTCACTCTACCAGCCAATTTCTTAGCTTGGTCCTCATTTCTCCGCTCTTCCGCAGCATCGATTGCCTTGTGCGATGCTCGAACAAGCAGCTCGTGGCCATCCAACTTATAACCATCCATAGCCGCAAGAGCTGCCTGCGCTTGGCCTTTAGATCGAAATTCAAGGAACCCAAATCCCATGCTGAGTATTTCCCCCGGTTTCTTCGGATTAGTTTTTGTCTTCACCCTAGCTGACATGAACCCATCAAGAGCTTTGAAGGCCTCCTGCAGCCGTATGCTGCTGGTGATGAAGTTGAGGTTACGCACAAACAACGTCGAAGAATTGACTGGATCTTGGGCTTCATTCTCTTGTAGGAGCCGTGTCGCTGAAAGCTTTGCACTCTCCGTCTCTGCAGTATTGGCGTCAATTGGCTTGATCCCGTCACCGCGGAACAAATTCTTCGGCCCCTTCTCTAAGAAGAGGATAGAGTCTTTGAATTTCCTGTAGGCTAGACTACCAAAGGCTGATTTTGCGTGATCTGCTTGGCCGAAGCTAACTATTGCAATCGTACCAGAAGGAGGCATCAGAAATTTGGTGATATCGCCATGGGTCTCGAACAGGCTTTTGAGTTCTTCGGGCTTTGTACCGTACGAGAAGTTTTTTACCAGTATGGCTGTGTCGCCTCGCGCCCGGGTCTTGAAAGCATCCAAATCGACATTATTGCATGCGAAATAGGCTTTGGTTTCCTGAATTATATGGGTTTCTGCATGAGCCTGCTTGATTGCAGCGTCCGAGGATGTTGGATCCAGGAGCTCGGACTTGGAAACTCCAAGTCGAGCCGAGATGGAGCTTATGACAGCATCGGACTGTTATTCGGTTGGTCAGCATAATTCACGCGTCCTGCTATAGAATAAGGAATGCTTACATTCATGTACATTGAGTTCCAATTGAACGTGTTCGATGCCGCTTCTGCTCTTTTTTTGATCTGTTGCTGTTTTTTCAGAGACAGCTTGGAGATAGCAAATTCGTCCAGGCCACTCTGCTTCTTTGAATTGCCAGGTAATACATGTAGTAATCGTCCTTGAAGTGGTCTCTGGTCTAGTCCTTCGAGAGCTCGGGTTGCAGCATCGCAATCTGCAAACTGGATGTGAGCGTAACCCTTGTTGTTGCCAGTCCTAGAGTCCTTGGGCAGGATGATCTTAAGAGTGTCAGCGCTGACATCAGTGAATCTCATCAGCAGCATGCGGTGTCCAGCAAAAGTCATCAGAAAATAAGAAGCATCTACTAAAATAGCTCTTCCAGGTAACATCACATGCTCTGCATAAGCTGTCCCTATCTGGACGTTCATCTTGTGACGAAATATTATAAGTAAGATGACCGAATGCGAGACTAAGCTTACCTCTTCGATGGCCCCGTAGCCATGGCCTTCAAAATGATTCTGCAGATCCTCTTCCGTAATAGTGTATGTAAGATTTCGGAGGAAGAGCCTCCCAGTACTAGCCGCAGGTTCTTCCTCTATTATATTAACGGCATCATGAGGTGCTGCCTGTGAATGCTCCTCGTTGTTGTGGATTTCTGCACCAACGTCGCCCTCCTTAGCTAGCTTTGCAGGTTGGCGATGATTATTGCCTTTGCTTTTCTCCTCCTCTTGCTGTATCGCGGGTGACTCCAATATATCATCGTCATCAACAAGACCAAGCAAACGGCTTGTTCTCGAGCGAAGCCAATCGGCGTCGGAAGACGCTGGTGGTGCGTCGGTCGGCTCAGCTGGCTCATTCGACTCACTCTGCTCTGGCTCTTGCTCACCAATAATATCGAACTCCTTGTCAGCAGCTGGGGTAATCGGCGGGCTTGGGAGTTCTAATGTCTCGGAAGGTCGTGTTTCTTCCTGTGACTTCTTCCCCTTCTTAGGGACATGTTCATACTCTTCATCATCGATCCCCTCTGCTGCGAACTTTAATTCGGAGACCGTTTCTGGTTGTCGTGTGGCATTCAGATGCTGTGCATCCTGATTCTCCCACGTCTTGGATTTTGATGGAGGCTGCATGACCTGCAAGTATTCCTGGAGCTTGCTGTCTCCACTCTGCTGCGTATCTTCTCTCTTCCGCTTTGAATTGGTAGTATCAACGCCTTCTTTTTCCACCTTGAGCTCGTTCCCAGGACCCAAGTTGCCCCGATTCTTTTCAGATCTCCCAGGGCGTTGCTCTTCGACCGATCGAGCAAGCTCGACTGCAATTCTTGACATGCGGATGAAGGTCCTATGGTGATACTTGACTGCTCGAGCAGCATCTTCCGAAGTTTGGTAGCCCACATACCCAATGCGGCGGTGGGGAATGAATTTTGCATCCGTGATGGGAGACTGCTTGGAGAAGGTTTTCCGGAAGTCGTCGATGCTAAGACTGGGGGGCAAGTTCTTAATATAGATACGTGAGGACTGCATTTTCAGATGACTTCAGACCTCGCTTCCCGCTAACACAGCGAACAACAGCAGTCATGAAGCTCAACGTATGGCAAGGATTGTCCTTGGGCAAGAAAGTCATCAAAGCCAAGAGCCGCTATTATGGAGGGAAACTTTACACGATGATCGACGATCAGGATGTGGAGGTCGTCGGGTCGGACCGGCAGAACCTTGATGCGGGCACACTACCTTGCCGACCGGAACTCTTCCTCCCTGCTACTCCTCTTCAAGGAGACAGACAGAGTACTTTATTGACGAGACACAATTTGCTTGAGAAGGACCAGCCTGTGGACAAATTTTCTCTCACCCTGCTCCAAGCAGACACACCTCATCTCCCTGTCACTACACGCTTCTTGCTTGAGAACAACCTGACCGAGGCACCTGCGGACCAATTCCCTATCACCATGGCCTCAGAAAAGAAAGATAAGGATGGTAAGCAGCCTACCAGACCTGATGCGTTTCAATCGACTCCAAAGCTAATGCTATGGCACACAGCTCAGATCAAGTCCGCTGACATGGTAAACCACCTTACCTGCTGCGCTCGCATGTCCCTCTCAAGGTCCCATTTCTGCCCACAAAATTTCCAGGACCCAATGATATGCGAGCGCAAGGCAACAGGCGAAAAGCGGGAAAATGAACGAGAGCTAATTCATTCTCTCTCATTTCTAGACCGAGGAAATGCAGCAGCAGGCAATAGAAGTGGCGTCGGAGGCTATGGACAAGTTTAGTGTTGAGAAGGACATCGCGCAGTACATCAAACGAGAGGTACGTCTCCCCTTTACATGAGTAGTCCTACCACCGAGCAGATGAATATCTGGTTACACAAGAGGCGGACTGCGCGCCTACGAAAATCACGTCAAGGCCCATAATGCTAACCACGCCTGCACGACCAGTTCGACTCCCGAGCCGGCGCAACATGGCACTGCATCGTCGGTAGGAACTTCGGCAGCTTTGTCACACACGGTAAATCCTCACCCTTCTCCAATGGCGACACCGCTCTTCTCTGTGCCCATCATGCTGACGTTGGCAATGCCAGAAACCAAACACTTCATCTACTTCTACCTCGGCCACTGCGCCATCCTCCTCTTCAAGACGCAATAAGCTCGCCAACACCTCAGTACACGGCTTTGGCTATGGTCTATAAATGCACGGGGTAGGAAGGTTAGATGAAGGAGTGGGGGTGTATCTACGAGGAGGATCCCACGAAAAATGGAACCCTTGACGGAGAATGTCTACATGGATGATCGAGCACTTAGTTCTGCAATGTCCAATGGGTGTTTATACGAAGCGTGGGCACGTCAGCATCTCGGACGTTGATCAGAAATAGCAAGCATGGAAAGCAAAGCCGTTCACTCTCCCCACATCCGCAACCCACAACCACCCCCCTCAACCCCACCACCCCCTCCAAACCCACCCACTCAAGCACCGCTCACTCCCTTCTCCCCCACCACCTCACCCCCTTTCTCCCCCACCTCGCCCTCCCCACTTCCACTCCCACTCCCATCCTCACTTCCCTCCACCCCCTCCACCACCCCCCCCCTCCCCCTCCGCCCCTCCTTCCCCATCCCAGTCACCAAATCCCCATAAACCCCCCTCCCAGTCTTCCACATACTCCCCCGTCCCTCCCACAACGGAAACAAGCCCACACACCCCGCACTACAAAACAACCACAGTATCCCCACCACAACCCACCCAGTGAAAAACTTCCCAGTGAAGACATACCCGGTCCCATAAAGCGGCATCGGCCACAACACCAGCAGCGCCAGCGTCATAAACGCGGTCAGGGATTTCGCTATCACGCCTGCGCGGAGCAGTTTTTTCTGTTCGGCTTCGTGGGCGGGGGAGCCGGCGGCTGGGGCCCCGGCGGAGGGGGTGGAGGAGCCAGGGGGGAGGGCCTCGGGGTCCGAGATTGCAGGGAGCTTGTCGTCGACGCAAAGGCGGATTAGGGCCATGGAGGCGTAGTCGTAGTTTTGGGGCCCGAAGGCGTAGGTGAGGGCAGGGATGAAGATGAGGGGCGAGAGGAGGGCGACTACGTTGCCTGCTAGCATGGGATTGCTGGGGTTGGGGGAGGAAATGGTTAGCTGGGGGGTGTGGTTTTGTGGGGAGGAGAGGGGAGGAGAGGGGGGGTGATGGGGGGGGGGGAAGGAAGGGGCCGGGGTTACTTTGCGCCTGTGCTGGCGACGGAGAGGGTGCCGTATTGTTTCTTGGCTGTCACGAGCCAGGCTATTAGAGCGCAGGCTAGGCCGAGTATTGGGGTCAGGGCTGCGGCAGCGAGGTTTTGCTTTTTCCACATTAGGGTCAGGGTTGCTGGGAGGACGGCTGAGCCGATGATGACGCCCTGGGTTTGGGTTAGGATGTGGGAGGAGTGTGGGAGGGGAGGTAGTGGGGAAATCACCATCATTAAATAGAGATAGCCCATTGAGATACCGACGTCTGTGCAATAGTCAGGGTGCATCTCCTTGACGGCGTTCAGGAACATACAGTATAAACCAGTTGAGAACGCAGCGAGCAGAATAGCGTAGATGACCACAAATGAGTGAGCCATGTTAATTAGCATCCTCCCGCTAGCATTGGGATGGAAATAGGTTTGATAAATATCGTAAGTGAAGATACTGCTAACGGCAATGTATTCGGCAGAGCTGGCGGACGTGACGGCCATGAAGATCAATAGAAGTGTTGCGACGGCTCCACCTTTCCCGAGAAGAGCCACGGCGGCGTTGGGAAGGACCAAACCTGCTGTGACGTCTGCGTCCGGCATTCGTGATGGGAAGGTTGGGAAGACAGGGTTGGACTCGAGGGCCAGGGCTGAGAGACCCATTGTTGTGGCTGCCAGCCAGGGGATGGCAAACCTGTATTGTCTCAAGGTCAGCAGCTTCCTTTCTACAGCAGTAGGAGAACTGTGAGAGGCTCTGTCGAGGAACACGTTCTATGATGTCAAACACAATTCATTTGCTTACCAGCTAAGGCCGCCCATAACGTAGCCTGGTAGTGCGTGCACTGGGCTGGCAGCTATGGCTTTGTTGTAGTAGCCTGAACAGAATGGTCAGTATATTGAAACTGGCGCATCCTTCTCGTCACCTACCGTTGTCCATAAAGACGGTACTATGCATTGTCAGCTACCACCTTGAAGTATTGGGGAACGCGCCTCACCCAAAGTTACCAACGATGTTGATAACAAAGAAAATAGCGCCTTCTTGCGATCGCATGGTCAGGTAACTCCCTTCAGCATTACCTACTACGGGGTGCCTGTTCGCGGCTTCGACCAGTAGATCGTACACTTTTCCTGGGCTACCCAGATTTGCGTTCGTAGCATAAGCTTCTCACAATCAGTGATGAATGCTCACGTGATATCTTGGCTCCTTACCAGTAAAAGCGAAGATCTTTCAGAAGTCAGCATAATACCAAAGAATGCAACAAGAAATGAATGACGGCTTACAAATATGATGATGAGAATCATAACAGTGTGGACATAATCGGTCAAGAAAGTAGCCTTGATCCCACCAGCAATTGTATACATGACCACACCTATGGGCAGCAAAAAGCAAGCCGCGGCTGTTGGCATGCCAGTCAACGATGTCACAACGGCACTTCCTCCAGTAAGAAGCTATATTGGCTTGTCAGTCTCCGATCTTACAATTCCTTCGCTCGCAGACTCACCATAGCCGTAACAAGCACATTGGTCATAAGCCCAAAGACCGTAAATACCAAATGAGCATAAACGCCATATCGCGCCCTAATCACCTCCAAAAATGTATGCGCGTTTGGCGCCCTCCTCTTCAGCTCAATTGCTAACGTGGCGAACAACAAGATCTGCACCGTAGCCCCCGATGCGTACCAAAAAGGTCCGGAAACACCGTACCGATACGCTACTCCGCTCGATTGGAGCAACGTCGCTGCCCACGTCCAGCTCGAGACCACGGCAGAGGCCACCAAGCCGGATTTGACGGTTCGACCAGCCGTGCTGAACATCTCCGAGGTTTGCACTTCAGAGTTGTAGCGCTTGAGAACGTATGTGGTCAGGATCATGCCGAAGGCGAAGGCGAAGCCTAAGCCTAAGACGACGCCGTAGCCGACGGCTTGGCTGAGGGGTGGTGTGGAAGACATGATGGGCAGCAGTATAGGTGTAGGTCTAACGATAAAGCGGATGAACAAGTATCAAAGAGTATCTGGGATCGAGGGCTGGAGCGTGCACTGCAGAAGGGCCAAGATGCCAGTCTTCCTGTGAAAGAAGCAGCACAAACTACTCAACGAGTTTTCTGAGTATCGGAAGCATTCAAAAGTGAAGAACAAAGTGTCAAGAACTTTGTAGAGATAGTGAGCTGATTTAGGGAGAGTACTTTTTGAGGCACCCCACACACGAGATAAGAGATCCACACTAAACCCTACTATTCCCCGCATATGCAATGCAGACCGTGCGAACATCATTCTGCATGTTCCGAAGTATGGAAGACTAGTGTTTCAGGGCATGGGATTGGTCAATGATTGTGGAGAGAGATACTTAAGATTAGGTACCTTAGTCTTATCGACCTTCGATAAGCAGTATCGGCCGCTCTCAATAGCGTAATAACCACATTGCTTGGCAGCCCACTATGGACCTCACAGGTACAAACTTCATGAATTTGACACAAGTATTAGAAGGAGTCGCTGCCGATCCTTTGAATTTGCCCTTGAGAGCTTCCGTTGCCTGATGCTGACTGCCCGGGTGGGACTACAATCTCCATATCCACAGAGAACCCGCCGCGCCTGGAACGCTGTTGCCCACATTGGCCAGGCTTTGCGACCGAACAGATTGTAGTGTTAGGAGGATCTTGGCCATTAGTCCTGGAGAGACCGATGGCCACAGATGCCCCCCGTTGTGACCTCGCTTCGAGGCGTCGCGTGCGAGTAACCGTGTCAAAGGTTGCCGCTATGGGCGAAACCTGTGGACTTTCCGAGATTGGAGTTGGGGGTAACGAGCGATCCAGATTCGGTGTCATGTCACTGGGAGGCGACGAAATCGTTGTTTTAATCCCGGGGGATTGCTTCGTGCTCGTGATCGTTTGACTTTCCCTCCTTATTCCAGTGGATACGTAAACCGCAAATTTGCTCGTTGGCTGATATTTGTGGACGGCGTACGTTTCCTTTGAAGAGCGGTGACTGCTCAGCTCATGCACAACATCCACGGGCGGTGACAACTCCTTGATCTTGTATCCTGATCCTGAAGGCGATGTTTCATCTAACAGCTCTGCTTTCTCCATGACAGGGAGTTCCGAAAAACAGTTGTACTGACTGTTGTGGTGGTCTTTCTCCTGAACAGAAAAGGCGATTGGGCTTTTTGCATCCCGAAATAGCCTGAGTGGAGCTTGCGCATCGCTATTTTGTTTTCTCAATGAGCTTCTTCGCCATCTTCGAATAGCAACGATGACGAGAAGTACAACAAACACGACAAATGTGGTAACTCCAAAGCCTATGCCGACTTTTTCGGGAAGGCTGAGGAAGGTGTGCTGCACGCTTGTCGGTGACGGTATAGGGACTATGTCCGCTTTGAGCCCGTTCTCAAACTTGGCTTGAGCAACAGAGAAATTGGAGTACTCGTAATTGGCGATGAGGTAACTAGATAGAAATCGTGATTAAAAGCTGAGCAGAATCTATGTGTAGTGGATCACTAACGCTTCTTGCAAGAATGCCCGGCCGAGCGTGTTCTGCGAATCATTTGCCGCTCTTTGCAGCGGAAAGTAGCGAGTTGAATTGGCTACGAATGGATGGCTGGCTTTGAGATCAAAGCTTGCATACGGTAAAGCAATGTCAACGGTAGGACCCCCAGTCGTTGAGTCGGCAATTTGGAACGTAAAAGTGGGATTGCTTGCTGTCAAGCTTTCATGAAGTTGCTCGTCAACAAAATACAACTCGGCTTTTGTGTTCCATTCGAGCCCATAGGCTTTTTCGAATGCTCGGCAAGCTTCGAGGGGAAGATAGATGAACGGTAGAGTCGAGTCAATGAAAGTCAGTATTGGCGAAGGAAGGAGGGCTATTGCAGAACCATTGGCGTATGCTGAAGTTATTGATTGAAGTCCGACAACAATGTCGCGAGAGATGTCGGATGCTAGAGAGAAGGAGACGTTATTGGGAATAAACCGTGAGGCATCATAGCCGCCGAATGTTAGGCTTCCAAAAACACCCTTCAATCCTGGTAAAATTAGCAATTTTCTTACTTTGCCAGTCTCGGCAAAGGACTCTATGTTCACGTCCGGCCACCAGAGCCTTGATGAACAATTGGAATATACAAGATATGCTTGAATCCCAACAGTTCTAGACGAATTGCAGCGACTACTGCCACGCTCTAGCCTTGCAGATTGAGCATAACCATTAGAGCCTGCCTTGAAACAACTGATGCCAAAACCGCGACTTGACCAAGACTGCACCTGCTGAATCCAAAAGAAATGGAACTATCACTGATGTAAATGCGTGAAAGAGTTCTCAAAAAAACAGCACGCGTTTCGGGGCGTCACATCGGAGATTCAGCCGCCACCAATCGAAAACCTTCACTCACTGTAAGGTGCTCCAGCGGTGTAGGCCCATGAAAGACTGGAGATCAAACTGGCATTCTTTAGGGATGTCAAGAAGCTCGGATGCGGGTTGTGGAGGTCCGTAAAGTTCGTGGGTTGTTGTCCCAAACCAAACATGCCAGTGTAATAGTCATCAGTCGCCAGACCAGAGACGACTTGGGACCTGAGGCCAGCTCCACCAGTAGCATTGGTGAAGCCAAGTGCTACTGTATCAAGTCCATAGGTAGCAGTCTGATCGTAGCCAAGGTTGTGCTCGAGTCCCAACGAGTAATTGCCCAGACTCTGCCAAGATTTGGACTCTTTCGGATCGAACAGGCCACCTCGAGATTCATTGCAATTTAGAAATGCACTCCTTCCGGGCTGGCCGCATCCCTGGGATATGACCACCCAGGTTGCTTGTCCAGCGGTGGAGGGAAGCACGCGAAAAGTCTGCTCTGGATTGCCGACCCGCAGAGCGAATGAAGACCATGAGCCATCGTCGCCATCCCTAAAGCACTTATCAGCATGAGAGACACATAAATCTGCAGAGCAGATTGAAGGTAGGCCAAGATCTGATGAGGTGAAAATGCTGCAATGTGATTATATATCACTCACCAGTATTCGGAAGGGGGCCAGGAAATTGGGGCTGGATTCGTCATTGCAAACAAGCTAAGGGAAGAGGCTGAAGTTATCTAATACGAGAATGCTTCCTCTCTCTATTCCCCATAACAGTCTCCTATCGTTCATCATGTCCTCATCAGAGCACGGTTTGGTCTTCATCATATATCCTGCCTTTCTTCAATCAGGCTGACAGCCACTTTAACGCTCTAGGGTCTACCCCAAACCCCAAGCTCGGCTTCGTATCCTAACATTGATGCTATATGTACACGCCGACCACCTGCATTTTCGTTTCATGTTCGATCCTCCTTTGACAACCACAATTGAAAATGGAGCGCTTAAATAGATCCACACTTCCGATTTGCTGAGCCCACCGTGCCGTTCTTCTGCAGTCAGATGTCATGTTTGAACATCCCAAAGTGACCGGACGTGCTTCACCATTTCTACACATTTAGGCTGTGATATTGTCTCTCCTGTGTTTCGAAGCCTTCTAGATGCATCGGATACTAGGCACGGAGGTATAGTGCAACCCTGTTATGCACTCCACAGCCTGACGCACCGTACGCCGCTCTGGTTTCGAAGCCCTGTGCTATATTTGTCACCCAATCAATATCATTGGCTTCATTATCTCAGTGTATAGCCTTTCCTATCGGAACGCTTTGAATCTTGCACAGCCGTCGATGTGAATAGCCTTGTGAAGCTTCAATTTCGGTCAGTTTCGCTGCTTTGGGAACTCGCACGTCTTCCCTACTTGACTTCAAACAGAACTCGTCTTTGACATTCGCCCCAACATCGTCCTTGCTCATTTTACTTGCATCGAGTATACCGCAGGCAATAGAGCGTTGAGTGTTTTCTCCACATGTTTGTACTAGTTGCCCGATGCTCGCCGATGCAAGTTAGTAAAACAGCAACATTCTGTCACTATTGAACGTAATGCTCTTCTGTGCCAGTGATAGCATCACCCTTTCTCATTTCGCTTGTCTCATGAATGCCGTGTTTGTGGAGATAAGGTCTTGAAGCAGTTTTGTACAGCTAGAGTCTCTCCATCGACTCTAATATAACATTCTGATCCTTCCCCTTATTGCTTTAAATCATCATTCCTTCCCTCTTCTCGACCACGTAACCTGAAAGCTCAATTCGCCATGTTCGCTGGACGGAATTTATCGTTGCTACTTGCTTGCTTTATCTCGTTCTCATGCCGGGTTACCAACAGCGCTTTATTGAACAAAAGGCCGCACATGGCGTTACCTGGTCCAGTGGCAGCATGGTTTTCAACAGTTGCTGCACCTTACCTACAAGCAGCCTCACCTCTGCCACCCTCCTCAACTGTACCACCTCTGTTGAGTGACGGTGCCGGCGGGAGTCCTACTACTACAACCACGCCTCCTGCTCCTTCGGGTGGAACGTCTAATACTGGCGTTTCAGGCTGTGTGCCTTATCAGTGCAACCTATTCTATCAAGTCAGTCAATCCCACTCCCCTCTGCACAGAGACATTAACAAACACTAAGAACGTGAACGTTTACTACTGGCCGACGGGCACAAAAAACGAAACCTGCGGAGCCGGACGCCCGGAGCCTCCCACCTCGGCCGCTCCCCCGGGCCTATTCCCCATCTCACCATCCATCTATGCCATCTTTCCCTCCATCTCCGCCAACAACGGTTGCTCCGAAATCGGCTCCACCTACAGCACCAAAACAACCTCCTACGCCCCCGGCGCCCTCTCCACCCTCGTCAGCCCAGGCGTCTATCGACAATTGAACGTTGCGCATCTGGAGTGCGGAGCCGACCCCCTGATATCTCCTCCTCCGTTTCTGTTCCAGCTCGATCCGGCCTTCGGTGATTGTATCCCGGGTGCGAGCCAGGGCGTCGATCCGGCAACCGCTCTCGATCCTCGTAAAGGGCCGATTTCGGGGCCCGGCAAGTGCCGGGATTGTGTGAAGCATAAGAGGGCACAGGCGCATGCGAGGGTAGGAGTGCGGGCTCCATTGCAGACGGCGGCGCTGGCTTAGGTATCATGATTCTTGACTCGTTTTTTTTTTGGGTGGTTCAAGAGATTAATGAGTTCTCTTGGGTTCAGAGTCGATAATGCGATGCAGGCCAGGCATTCTCCACACGTCTTTGGGGATAAACAAAGCAGACCCCTTCTTTCACTGCTAGAATCTAGATCTCTTCGTCCTTATATAGTCAATACATGCCATCCCCCGCACGTCTCAACCCTCCTACCCACAGCATAGAGCCAAAGCCAGCCCATGCCCCCAGGCTAACACACGCCATACTCGATCCTAACGACATGCACACCGCCCTGCTGTTCCACCAACTGACCATCATTCTCAAATCAATGCCGCCCGCGCCAGTGCTCTAGCATCACCCAGCCCAACATCTTCCCCACCAAGCCCACGACGTCAACAGATCCTCAACCAGCCAAAGCTCGCAAACACGGTACAGAAGAGCGCATGAGCGGACAAATTCACACGCCAGCGAAAACCCCATACCCGCCTGGTGCGTACACCGATTCGCCTCAGCTCATTTAGATGCCCACCCCCCATGCCCTCTCCCCCAAACCCCCCCCTCTTCCCTCCCAAATAACCACTAGATACCTTACCCCCCTCTTTCCCTCCGTCCCCACCCCAACTCCTCTCCCCCTGGTCCCACCCAGCACCAGCCCCACAAACCCTCTGCCTCAGTGGCCCCCTTGATTGAAGACGAGTATGCGCGTCTTTCGACTATCTCAACCCGCAAGTCTTGCTTTTGAACGCTGTACTTTAATCCTTCCCAGCCAAGTGGTCCCGCGAACAAAGATATCTTCCTATCGGGCGAAGCGTGAGCTTCACGATGTGGGTGCTGGGCTAATGCGTTAATGAAGAGGGGTGTTGGATGTCGAACTTAAGACGATGGTCTTGCGCGAGATATGTCTTGCGCCTGTATTGCGGTCTGTGCGCCAATATGAATTACAGCAGTGATTGTCCACCGGGTTTTAGGGTATTCAGGGAAAATGGATTTTTGAATCTCGATCGTAGTACAAGGGAAAGGAGGAGGAAAAGCCAAGTGTTTTTTTGAGGAGAAAGCTGATGGAATGTTTTTTCTCCATAAACATGGGGCCAAACCCGAAGCCAGCTGACCAAGACAGAACCTTTTCCACCATATCTGGAATATTGGAGTTCGACGACCAACATCAAGACCTCCAATTGCGCTCAAGAGCTGGTCCAATCGGTCGATAGCACTACGATCGTGGTTAGAAAGGCGAGCTGTAAGTGTGCATATGCTCCGAATGAGTGTAAGGGAGAGCAGCTGTAGGGTGCTCGCAATATCCTGAAAGGAGGAAAATATACCACTGGCCCATCGTAGTCTCAAACCACTGACATTCCGTACAACAAACGAGAACTCCTTCATGATATGTATACAAAGCCTTCACTTCAACCGATCTGGTCGTTGCTCCCCAGAAATGCATCACCGAGACTCCACCCGCTCGCATGCAGAACTCCATCCACTCCAGTATCAAAGAAATTTTTACCCTCTATCCCCCTTCCCAGGAAGTCTCTTCCCCACTAGGCATACTGCGGTTTCCCCTGTATAGCCCCACTCATCCCCGGCGGCGGCGGTCCCCCTTGCCCAGGAGACGGTGAACCCGGCGGTGGCGGCCCTTGCCCTTGCCCATGCATCATAGTCCCTGCACCTTGACCTTGCGATTGGACATCAGGCCGCATACTGTGTTTCAAACCCTCATCAGCAATCTGCATTTATAAGGTAGCCCCGTGAAAAAGGGTGGAATGTTGGGGGGGCGGAGAGGGGCGGAGAAAGTGGCGGACCTCAAATCTTGCATGAAATTGCAGATGGGGCAAGCGACTTCCGAATATTTGTGCGTTGCGAGTGGGATCACGGGCTGCCACGATGGGGGTTGTCAGTATCGGTATGGCAGTCGAGATAGGAAATTGGGGGAGGGGGGGGTATATACCACGAAGCAGAGAGTGAACCACGGCCATCTGGTTATGCAATGGGCGCTCCAGTTGCCGCCTATCCTTTGCGATCAGTAGAGTTTCTGGAAGAGTTAGTGGAGGTGTGGGGAAGCGCTGACAGTTGTGACATTGAGCTGTGACTCCTTCGTAGCCTTGCAGTTGGTTGGTGAATTCTGAGCGTGAAGTATCAGCGGCGGGACCGGATGATGCGCTGAAGGGAGGGGGCAAGACAGGGTTTATGGGAGTATGAAACGTTACCATGTGTGCCGAAGGTGATGCAGAAAGCCATAGTGATGATGGATCGTGGATTCTAGATGCGAATGGGAAACGATATGAAGTTGCGGAGCTTTGAGAGAAAGTTGGCAGTGGCGCAACGACGAGGAGTCACCAGTTCTAGAACGAGGTCTATGCAATTCCTCCCATTTGCACTTTTTGGTTTGCTACTTTCATAGATTTAATGATAATTGGAATACTGTGAACTTGCTAAGCACCTTCATCCGCTTGGCTAACATCCTCATCGTCATCTTCCTCTCCTTCTCCGTCCACCTCGAGAAAGGGTACAAATCTCATCTCAATGAAACTAACGCCACCTCCTTCAACCTCAATCATGAACTGCAGACTTAGCACCCCTTGCTCATCGGTCCTAATGCTGACCTTGCTCGCAGCAGTCATGGCTCTACTTGCGGCTTTGATCAACGAGAACTTGTACGATTGCACCACTCGAGTTCCAGGAGTGATTTGGAAAGTTTCCAGTAGTAGAGGATCTTCTCTGCTGAATTCCACGGTAGCTGAACCAAGAGGGCCGGTAGAGGAGAGAGCAAAGTTTGGTGCCCCGTCCGGCGAAGAGACGATCGTGAGCCGTGTGGGCGATGTGGAACCAAGTTCGGATATAGCGTCGTTGAGATAGGACGATCGCATGATGATCTTCTGGTTGATAGCGTCTTTCTGGAGCGGAATGTCTGTAGAATACGCATCCGGCTCGTAGGTCGTCAGGGAACATGTTGTCGTCACTCCTGCTTCTTCGAGGATGACGTTGAGGGGAGAGCCAATCTCATGGTATGTTAGACGGCAGATGCTAGCCAGATCGAGGTGGCGAGGTTCGAACCCGGAGGTCGAATTGAGATTGTTGGAGTTTGGGTAGCCCGAGTCTCGATTTGACCAGCGGTCTTTGCTGTCGTTTATGCCCAAGATTTGCAGTGTTTCGAGAAGGGAAGAGAGGGAAATCTGGAAAGGGGGCGTTTCGTCCTCATCTGCTTCTTCCCCATCGAATTCCTGTGGTGGGTCGGGAGGATTATAGGTGTAAGCTGTGAAGAGAGTCCTTTCTAGAAAAGCGATACCTGGGATTGTCAGTACAAGTCCATTTACTGGTGAGGCAGACTAACCTGACATAACTTGCGATTCCTCTACCGTGAAGCGTAGCCCTTCTTTAGTAATGCGGACTTGGGCTTTGGAAACAAAGTTGATGCATCGAAGCAATTGGAATAGCTGTCTTGCGTAGCCGGTGACAGCACTGAAGAGAGGTGCTTGAACATCATTGGGCGGATCCATGCGATGGTCCTTGTGCTTGTCCGACCACGTGGCAAAGCCCAATAACGGTAAAGAGAAGGGAGAATAGATTGAAACTTGTCCTCTCGTTCTTGAGAGTTATGGCGGGTATCAATTGAGAATAATATACATGTCTTTTCGGCCGCTTGAGAAGATTGTGTTTGGAAGGTCCTCCTAGACATACACGCCCACGGCGCAGATCATGTAAACCGCTCCGAAGCTAGACTGATGTTAGCCATATCTCCTTCGTAGTTGGAGCAAGGCCTGCTTACCCAAATGCGAGTGATGCAGGGACGCCGAGAAGGGGAATGTTTATGAATGTTCGATCTGCTCTTATTAACACAACAAAGTCATCCTTTTCGTCAATCTCATCACCCACTCAACCCGAAGAGCCCAGTGAGTATGAAAGCTACCAAGAGTGAGCCTCTGGTTCATCACAGCCAAATCTGAGCACGCTCACCTATCAACAACAGACTGAAGCCGACGAGGAACTGCCTTTCCTTAGGAACCAGAGGATAGAACGGGCTACCAGCTGCTCCCTCCCACACCTCGTTCAAAGACATTGATCCGCTCGAGCTTCAAACTTTCCTTCTTTCAACTCTCAGTTGACAAAACAGGCAGAATGGTGCGCAAGTAAGTATTGTGTAGTAAAGATGGTGGAAACCGTTCACTGATGGTCTTTCTGAGGACAACTTCGTCGGTGGCTCGGCCCGAATTTCCTAATTTGAAGGGCAACTTCTCACGTGACTCCGGCGTGTCTGCCCGCAAATCGATACCGCAACCAGCTCCGGACGCCTTTCCACAACTCCGACACCGTCTTGTTGAGGGGGAAGTGGCTGCATCTTCCACCATGGCGCCCATCAGCCTAGAGCGTAATATACCTCCTTTTTGTAGGTTTCAGTCTACTGATACATGGGCAGACAACAAGCGAAAAGCTACAGATCAGCCAGATGGAGCAAGTCCTACCAAGCGTATCAAAGACTCCCTATCCAATACCGTCACCCCGGAGGCCGATGGTAAGCCGAGAGTGGTTCCATTCCCTGAGAAGGTCTGTTTCACCCCTATCATGCCAATGGACCTTACAACTGATTACATGAACAGCCAGCGGTGGCCGAAGAACGCAATGGTGAAATCGAATTCCGGGTGGTCAACAATGACAATACCAGAGAGAGTCTGATTATCTTGACCGGGCTCAAATGCATATTCCAGAAGCAATTGCCAAAGATGCCCAAAGACTACATAGCACGCCTGGTCTACGATCGAACCCACCTCTCCATGGCCATCGTAAAGAAGCCTCTCGAGGTAGTTGGGTGAGTCGCTATCTGCGTTCGCAGGCACAAAAATTGATGCAGAAGCAGAGGAATCACCTACCGCCCCTTCAACGCCCGGGAATTTGCCGAGATTGTCTTCTGCGCCATCTCCTCGGACCAGCAAGTCAAAGGCTACGGCGCGCACCTCATGTCGCACTTGAAAGACTTCGTCAAAGCCACCTCCCCAATCCAGCACTTCCTCACCTACGCCGACAACTACGCCATCGGTTACTTCAAAAAACAAGGCTTCACCAAAGAAATCACCCTCGAGAAACCCCGCTGGATGGGCTACATCAAAGACTACGAAGGCGGCACCATCATGCAATGCACCATGGTGCCCCGGATCCGCTACCTCGAAGTCGGCCGCATGCTGCTCAAACAAAAAGAAGCCGTCGCCGCCAAAATCCGCGCCTTCTCCAAAAGCCACATCGTGCACCCCCCCCCCAAAGAGTGGAAATCCGGCCCCTGCCCCATCGACCCCATGACCATTCCCGCGATCAAAGCCTCCGGCTGGTCCCCAGACATGGACGAGCTGGCCCGACAACCCCGCCACGGGCCAAATTACAACCAACTCCTGCACCTCCTCAACGACATGCAGAACCACGGCTCCTCATGGCCCTTCACGCAACCGGTCAACCGCGACGAAGTCGCCGATTACTACGAGGTTATTAAGGAGCCGATGGATCTGAGCACGATGGAGGAGAAGCACGAGAAGGATCTGTATCCGCTGCCGGAGGATTTCATCCGGGATGCGAGGCTCGTGTTTGATAATTGCCGCAAGTATAATAATGAGACGACGCCGTATGCGAAGAGTGCGAATAAGTTGGAGAAGTTTATGTGGGGGCAGATTAAGGCGATTCCCGAGTGGTCGGTAAGTTTTGTTTGTTTGTTTCTCCTTCTTGGGTTGTGGGGGCTTGCGAGAGTAGGGTTGGGCTGACTGACTGGTTGGTGTAGCATTTGGCGGAATAGTCGGGGCTCCTTCTTGAGGGGGGGAAGGCGTTTGGAGGATTCAGTAGGATGATGAGATACCCGGCAAAGTCAATTCAGGAGTTCGATCCCGACGTTCAGACGCGAGACATTGCTTGATGACAGTTAGAGCGCCGACGTTTACAGGGGTAAATCTTTCTTGAGGAAGGAATGGCTGCGATTGGCAACTGCGTTTTCTGCCACACTGTCGTTGAGGATTGGTTTTCTACTCGGACAGCAAGTGATAGCCCCCTCATTAGCATTTTCAGATTGGGCTGGCACGCCATTTAGGTTGTTCTTCAGCTACTGGAGCAGCAAGTCGATTAGGAGCCAATGCTCCACGGTAGTCTAAATATGCCTTCGTGATGCATCGTACTGTGGAACTGAGGATTCCCAGGGGCAAACTGCAAGCCATGCACCCATGGCTATCCGCCGGATACTCGCAAAGTAGCTCTGCAGTCCTCGAAGCAAACCCTGCAATGAACTCTTCACCCACGTCCTTTCCCGGCCACCCCCAACCCCATGATCTAGACCCCTCTCAACAGCTCTTCCTTCCATTCCAGCAAACATCCCTCCCCCTAAATCACCAAATCCCTCGCCCTCTCTCACCTCACTGACTCCCCCCCCCTTTC
>JAABUQ010005147.1_pt1 | contig 21309 bp, 16 predicted proteins | sample 5560001 | NCBI WGS metagenome assembly JAABUQ01 (sample SAMN10711888, study PRJNA513371) | rock metagenome | isolation source: Antarctica rocks | place: Antarctica: Victoria Land, Finger Mt nord | collected 2015-12-18
GGCGGCGCCGAGGAAGCGCGGGAGCTGGGCGGGGTGGCGCGCGATGCTGGTGAGCATGGCGGCGAAGTCGGTGCCGCCATCGGGGCGCATCGCGCGGGCAAAGGCGGGGGGGAGTGACTGGTCGGCGCGGTCCGAGACGACGCGGGCGATCAGCAGCGGTAGGCCGTGGCGCGCGGCGACGCGGGCGGCGATGTGCGATTCCATGTCGATCGCGATTGCGCCGGTGGCGGCGTACAGCGCGCGCTTGGCGGCGCGGGTGGGGGCGAGCTGGCCGTCGGCATGAACGAGACCGCTCGGCATCGTAGGAATCAAGGCCCGCACGCGGCTATACCAGCCCGCCTCGCTTGCCGAACCGATAACGGCATCGCCGACTTCCAAACCGTCCGTCAGCGCCCCACAAAGCCCGAAGCTGGCGATCCCTCGCGCACCCCGAGCGCTCAGTGCTTGCAGGCGGGCCTCCAACAGGTCGGCATGGCCACCGCCCGCCACCGCGACCACTCCCCCGACCGCCTCCGCGATCCTCGCCTCGCGCAGCACGCCGCACGCAACGAGGACGGGTTTTACATCCCCCAGGGGGTGCGGCCCCCGTTGCCGGCGCGCAGGTTGCGGTAGCGGGCAACCGCCCATAGCGGGAAATACGCGGGGTAGCCGTGGTAGCGCAGGTAGAAAACGCGGGGAAAGCCGCCGCCGGTGTAGTGTTCCTGGCCCCAGAGGCCATCTGCCTGCTGGCGCTGCAGGAGCCATTCGACGCCGCGCGCCACGGCGGGGTGGTCGACTTCGCCCGCCGCCATCAGGCCGATCAGCGCCCAGGCGGTTTGCGAGGCGGTCGACGGGGCGGGTTCGTAGCCGGTGTAATCGAGCTTGTAGCTGTCGCAGTCCTCGCCCCAGCCGCCATCGGCGTTCTGGATGCGGAGCAGCCATACGGCGGCGCGAGCGACGGCGGGGTGCGAGGGTTCGCAGCCCGCAGCGTTCAGCGCGCACAGCGCGGACCAGGTGCCGTAGATGTAGTTGACGCCCCAGCGACCGAACCACGAGCCGTCGGCTCCCTGCTCGGCGATCAGATAACCGAGCGCTTCGGCCATCTTGGGCGAGTCCGCACGCTCGCCCAACTGCGCGAGCATCCCGACGCAGCGCGCGGTGACATCGACTGTGGGCGGATCGAGCAGCGCGCCGTGATCGGCAAAGGGGATGTGGTTCAAATAGGCGTGGTGGTTGTCGGCATCGAACGCGCCCCAGCCGCCGCCTTTGGATTGCAGGCCGTCAATCCACTCGCGCGCGCGGTCGATCGCGGGATCGTAGCGGTCGCCGACCAGCCCGCGCGCGCGGTCCATCGCCACCACGACGGCGGCGGTATCGTCGGTATCGGGATAGTGCGCGTTCATATACTGGAACGCCCAGCCACCCGGGCGCACGTCGGGGCGGCGCTCGGCCCAATCGCCTTTGACTTCGAGTTCCTGGCGCGGGACGAGCCAATCGAGGCTGCGGATCGCGGCGCGCTCGGCAACGGGTCCGCCCGCCTCCAGCATCGCTTGCGCGGCGAGCGCGGTATCCCATACCGGCGAGACGCACGGCTGGCAGTAGATCTCGCCATCATCGCGGCGGATGATCAGACGTTCGAGCGAGGCGCGCGCGGTGGCGCGGTGCGGGTGCTCCGGCGGGTAACCGAGCGCGTCGAACATCATCACGCTGTTCGCCATCGCCGGGTAAATCGCGCCGAGGCCGTCTTCGCCGTTCAGCCGCTCGACGACGAACGCCTCGCACGCCGCGAGCGCGCGGCGGCGAAGATAGCCGGGCCAAAGCTTGCGGCCGGTCCGCAGCACCGCGTCCAATGCCCCGAAGGTGGCGCGGAGCGCGAGATGGCCGCGCGCGCGCGGGCGGCGGCGCGGTCCAGGGGCGAAGAGTTCATCGACGAGGATGCCGCGCGGGTTCCTAGCGCGCGGCCGCAGCGCCATCAGCACGAGCAGCGGCACTAATACGGTGCGCGCCCAGTAGCTCATCTTCCAGAGCGTTACCGCGAACCAGCGCGGTGCAAGGATCAGCTCGGGCGGCATTTCGGGGACGTGATGCCACGGGCCAGCGCCGAACAGCGCCAACTGGATGCGGGTGAAGACGTTGACCGCGCCCGCGCCGCCGGTCGCGAGGATCGCCTCGCGCGCGCGGGCCATGTGCGGCGCGTGCGCGGCGTCGCCGATCAGCTTGAGCGCGTAATAGGCCTTTACCGAAGCGGAGACATCGAACGCGCCTTCGTGGAAGAGCGACCAGCCGTTGTGCGCGCCTTGCAGGCGGCGGAGGTAGCGGGCGATCCGGGTTTCTGCATCGAGGTCGACAGGTTCGCCGAGGTAATGGCGTAGGAGGATGTATTCCGCAGGGATTGTGGCATCAGCTTCGAGCTCGAACACCCAATGGCCGTCGGGTCGCTGGTGTGCGGCGAGCGCTTGCGCCGCGCGCGCGACGGATTCGTCGAGCGGGTCCTCCGCACGGGATGCCAAAGCAACAGCCAATCGCATTCGCTTTCTAGTAATGCGGCGGTGCGGCAAGCGCCAGCCCGGCGGCTGTTGCGCCCGAGCCACACGCGCCTTCGATCGTGGCGGGCAGGCCGGTCTGGGTCCAATCGCCCGCGAGGAACAAGTTTGCGTAGCGCGTGCGCGCGGGGGGGCGGAGCGCGTCCTGCGCGGGAGTAGCGGCGAAGGTGGCGCGCTTCTCGATGAGAAGGCGCGCGGCGGGCATGGGCATGTCGGGCAGGTCGAGCACGCGGGCGGCTTCGGACCAGAGCGTGGCGAGGAGAGCGTCGCGTGGCGTGTCGAGCAATCGGTCGGCGGCGCTTACTGTTACCGATACGCGGTCGGGAAGCGCGAATATCCATTCGGCGGTTCCGCCGACCAGGCCGGTTATGAGCTGGCCGCCTGCCGGGGGAGACACCGCGAAGTGCGCGTTGACGATCGCGTGGTGCTCGGCGGGGACGCTGAGGCCGGGGATGAGGTCGGCGGCGACCCAGGCTGGGACGGCAAGGACGAGGCTATCGGTCGGCGAGAGATCGACTGGGCCGTCGGCGAAATCGAGGCGGGCAGCGCGGGTGTGCTCGAAGCCGATCGCGCGTAGGCGGCGACCTAGGGTGACTTTGGCATCGTGGGCGGCGAGGTAGGCGAGCGCGGGATCGACGAAGGCGTGGGCGAGCGTGGGGTGGGCCACCCTCGGCCGGGAAGCTTTGCCGCCGCGCGCGAGGCTGCCGCGCACGACCGCGCCTGCGAGCCGGGCGGAGCCTTCCCGGGCGGGGGTGTTGAGCGCGGAGACGAATAGCGGTTCGAGAAGGCGTTGCCAGAGCGGGCCTTCGGTTCGCATCGTGTCCGTGATGGTGGTGTTGGCTGCCGCGCCTCGCAGTCGGGCGAGCCCGAGATAATCGCGCGGGTTGGTGCCGGGGACGCGGCGGCTGGGGGACAGGAGCCACCACGGCAGTCGGCCCATGTTGGGGCGGAGCGTCCAGCGCTCGCCGGTCGCCAGGTCCATCCAGCGGAAATTAGCGGTGGCGGGGCCGATCAGGCGGTCCTCCGCGCCGATCAGGGCGAGGTAGTCGTGAACGTGGCGGTTGCCCGCGAGCACCAGATGGTTGCCGTTATCGATGGTGAGGCCGAGTTCGCGATCGAAATAGCTGCGGCAGCGGCCGCCGGCTTGCGGCGCGGCGTCCGACAGATGGACCTCGGCTCCGGCGGCGGCGAGATGGACCGCGGCGGACAGCCCGGCGAGACCCGAGCCGACGACGTGGACGCGGCTCAAGCGCGACCCCTCACCCTGGCGCTGGCGCGCCTGTCCCTCTTCCTCAAGGGGAGAGGGTACTCTGCCCCTCTCCCCTTGAGGGAGAGGGGAAATGCGTAGCGAAGCGAAGCGAGGGTGAGGGGTCGCCGGGCGCGTCACGGCCGCAGATGTAGGCGGACGAGCTTCGCCACCAAGCCGACCTTGTCGACGCGGGCGCGGGTGCGCGGCGCGCTCCAGCTCGACGCCCACATGCGGCGCAGCAGGCCGGAGTAGACCTCCTCCATCAGGCGGGGCGCGATCAGGTGGCCGCGCGGGCGGGCGGACATGATCTTGTCCGCCTCGTGGAAGTGGCCGAGCGCGCGTTCGGCAACGGTGCGCGCGGCTTCGTTCAAGCGGGGGTCGGCGGCGACCTCCAGGGGTGTGGTCAGGGGGACGCTCGCCGCCGCCAAAGCCTCACGCGGGAGATAGCAACGGCCGATCGCGGCGTCTTCGTCGATGTCGCGCAGGATGTTGGTGAGCTGGAGCGCGCGGCCGAGATGGTGCGCGAGCGCGAGACCGGGCTCGGCGTCCATGCCGAAGATGCGCACCGATAGCCGACCGACGGCGGAGGCGACCCGGTCGCAGTAGATATCAAGCGTCGCCCAGTCGGGCCAGCGGATGTCGGCGTCGACGTCGCTGCGCATCCCGTCGATCACCGCCAGGTAATCGGCCTCCGCCAGGCCGAACCGCCGCGTGGCTTCGACGAGGTAGTCGGCACGGCCGGGCGGCGCGCCGTTGTAGAGTGCGCCGATGTCGGTTGCCCAAGCGGCCAACTCGGCGCGGCGGGCTTCGACCGTGCCGCCCTGATCGTCGGCGATGTCGTCGACGTCGCGGCAAAAGGCGTAGACCGCGTACATCGCCTCGCGCTCGGGTTTGGGGAGGACGCGCATCCCAAGATAGAAGCTCGATTTCGCGACCTTGCCGCGCGTCGCGGGATCGGGGAGGCGGCTCATAGGCCGATCAGCCTGCGCAGCGCGGCAGGGGCGGCGAGGGCGAGCATCGCGGCCTTGCCGTGGTGGACGCGCTCGGACAAGGGATCGCGGTGGGCGAGCTTGGCGGCGAGATCGCTGGCGAGCGCCTGAATGATCGCGACTTCGACGCCCAGCCGTGTGTCGGCGATCAGCCGGGCGAACGGGCGCGACTGGGCGAGCAGGCCTTGGGTGCGGGTGGCAAGGCCGGCGATGGTGCGGCGGAGCGCGGGGGTGGCGTGCGATGCGCCGAGGTTCTCGACCGACGCACCCTCGGCGGCGAGCGCGTCCAGCGGCAGGTAGACGCGGTCGATCGCGCGGTAGTCTTTACCGCAATCCTGGAGGTGGTTGACGAGCTGCAGCGCGGCGCAGAGCGCGTCGTTCGCGGGCCACAGTGCTTGTGATTCGCCGTGGACGTCGCAGACGAAGCGGCCGACCGGCATCGCAGAGTAGCGGCAATAGCGGATGAGCGCGTCCCAGGTGGGGTAGCGGTGGACGGTGACGTCGGCGGTGAAGGCCTTCAACAGATCGAGGCCGTGCTGGGGGGTGATGCCGCGCTCGGCGCAGAGGTGGCGGAGCGCGAGCGCGGGGGGGTCGATGTCGGTGTCGCCCGCCAATGTGGCGCGCATCGCTTCGAGGCGGGCGAGCTTCTCGTGCGGCGGCGCGGTCGGGTGATCGGCGATGTCGTCGCCGGTGCGGGCGAAACGGTAAAAGGCGAGCACGGCGGCGCGGTGGCGGGGCGCGAACAGCCGCGCGACGGGGAAGTTCTCCTGCGTGTGCGCCTTGCCCGAGGCGAGCGGACCTTGGGCGGCAATCGGGCCGGTGAGCATGGCGGTGGTCATGCGGCGGCTGCGGCGGTGCGCAGGGCCTGCGCGCGACCCTTCCACATGCCGCCCTGGCCACGCCAGTGTTGGACGGCCGACGCGATCGTGGCGGTAAGGTAGAAGGCGGCGATCAGCGGGAGCGCGACCGCCCATAGCGGCGAGAGGTGGTAGAAGCGCAGCATCGGCTGGAAGGCGAGCGTCATCGTGGCCCAGGCGGCGGCACCGAGCGCGCTCGCGGGCAGGGTGGCGGTCAGCGCGAGCAGCGGCGGGGCGACGAAGATCGCGGCCATTGCGGCAACCGCGCCGGCAAGCAGCCACGGTGAATAGCCGAGCTGCGCGTAGGCAGAGCGCGCGATCATCGCCCACAATTCACGCCAACCATAGGCGCGCAGCGACACCGAGCGGTGGGTTAGCGACAGGCGGATCGGACCCTGGCGTTTCATCAGCCGGCCCATCGCGCAATCGTCGATGAGCGCGCCCCGGATCGATGCGATGCCGCCCGCGCGGGCGAGCGCGTCGGCACGGATCAACATGCAGCCACCGGCGGCGGCTGCCATGGGGTTCGCGGGCCGGTTCACGCGCGAAAATGGATAGAGCATCTGGAAGAAGAAGACGAATGCTGGGACGATGGCGCGCTCGGCGAACGTGGCGGTGCGTAGGCGAGCCATCAGTGAACCGAGCACCAGGGTGTCGGCGGTGGCGCGGGCGACGAGGCTGGCGAGCGTATCGGGGGCGTGGGCGATGTCGGCATCGGTCAGCCACAAGTAGGTCGCGTCGGGGGCGGCGGCGACGCCTTGCGCGACCGCGTGGAGCTTGCCGGTCCAGTTTGGGGGGAGGGGGGTGCCGGTGAGGATCGTGAGACTTGCCTCCTCCCTCTCCCTCGCTCCCTCCGGTCGCATTTCCCTCTCCCGCGTTCGCGGGAGAGGGACAGGCGCGTTAGCGCCAGGGAGAGGGAGGGTGCGCGCGATCTCCGCCGTGCCGTCGGTGCTGTTGTCGTCGACGAGCACGATGCGGAAGCGGCCGGGGTAGTTTTGAGCAAGCAGGCTGGCGAGGCTTCGGCCGATCACCGCCGCCTCGTCGCGGGCGGGGACGACCGCGACGACCGCGGGCCACTCGGCGGGTGCGGGCGCGGGCGCTGCGTCCGTTTCGCGCGCGCGCCAGAAGCCGCCGTGGAAGAGCAGCAAATAGGCCCAGGCGGCGGCGGCTAAGATGGCGAGCATGGTCACCCGATCATCCTCGCCGTCCGGAACCAGGCGAGCGCGTCGGCGACGCCTTCGCGCCAGTCGCGCGGGGTGTAGCCGAGTTCGGCCCGCGCGCGTGCCGAGGTGAAGTACATGTGGTGGCGCGCCATCTTGAGCGCGTCCAAGGTGAGGAAGGGTTCGCGGCCCGAGAGGCGCGCCCAGGTTTCGGCGGCGAGCGCGAGCGGCACCAGCGGCGCGATCGGCAGCGCGAGGCGGGGCGGGCGGCGGCTCACGCGCGCGGCGATCTCGGCGAGCAGCGCGGACAGCGGCACGTCCGCGCCGCCGAGGATGTAGTGGCGGCCGACGACGCCGCGTTCCAATGCGAGGATGTGGCCGTTCGCCACATCGTCGACGTGGACGAGGTTGAGGCCGGTCTCGACGTAGGCGGGCATCCGGCCGAGCGCGGCCTCGACGACCATGCGGCCGGTGGGGGTGGGCTTGGCGTCGCGTGGGCCGATCGGGGTGGAGGGGTGGACGATGATCGCGGGCAGGCCGTCGGCGATCATCGCCTCTACCAGGCGCTCGGCGACGACTTTGCTGCGCTTGTACGCACCGATCGCGGTTTCAGGCGTGAGCGGGTGGGTTTCGTCGGACGGGTGGCCGCCGGGGAGCGGAGCCAGCGTGGCGACGCTCGACGTGTAAACGACACGCTTCACCTGTGCGGCGCGCGCCGCCTGCATGGTGGCGCGGGTTCCTTCGAGGTTATTGCGGACAATCTCGTTCGGGTCACGCGCCCACAGGCGGTAATCGGCGGCGACTTGGATCAGCGCGTCGCAGCCCTCAAGCGCGCGTTCGACGGCGGGCTGATCGCGCATGTCGCCCTCGGCGAGTTCGCCGGGGAAGTCGTCGAGGTTGGTGCTCGCCGACGTCGCACGCGCCATGCCGCGCACCCGGTAACCAGAAAAGTGTAGCGCGCGGGCAACGGCCGAGCCAACAAAGCCCGAAACGCCGGTCACCAGCACCCGGTCTGCTAATTGATGCAGCGCACACACTCCATTAAGTTTGTGGCCTCTAGCCCGCCGGGCCAGACCGGGAAAGCAGGCACGCGTGGCGCATATACGGAATAGGGGCCGATGATCCCCCAACTGATTGGCGCGGCATTGGCGGCGCTGGCGCTCGCGGGGGCAGCGTACATGGCTTTGGCCGCCGCGCTTGTGGGGCGCTATCGGATGGGTCCATCGCCGCGGTTGGCGGCGTTCCCGCCAGTGACGGTGCTGAAGCCGCTGCATGGGGCCGAGCCGTATCTCGACGAGAATTTAGCCGCGACGCTGGCGCAGGATTATGCGGGTCGCGTGCAGACGATCTTCGGCGTGGCGCGCGGGGCCGATCCGGCGCTGAGCGCGGTGGCGGCGGCACGGTTGTGCGAGCCTTCGCGCGCGGTCGACGTGGTAGTCGATGCATCGCGTCACGGCTCGAACGCGAAGGTGGGCAATCTGCTCAACATGGCGGCGCGCGCGCGGCACGGCGTGATCGTGATGGCGGATAGCGACATGGCGGTGCCGCCATCGCATCTGTCGCGCGTCGTGGCCGAGCTGCAACAGCCCGGCGTTGGCGCGGTAACGTGCCTGTACCGCGGGCGCGGCGACCGGGGCTTCTGGTCGAAGCTGGCGGCGGCGGGCATCTCGTGGCAGTTCCTGCCGGGGGTGGTTGTGGGTCGCGCGCTAGGGCTGGCCGAACCTTGCATGGGGGCGACGATCGCGTTGAACGCCGACACGTTGCGCTCGATCGGCGGGTTTGGCGCCTTCGCCGATACGTTGGCAGACGATCATGCGATCGGCGCGGCGGTGCGCGCGCGCGGGCTGGCGATCTCGGCACCCGCGATGCTGCTGGCGCACGGCTCGGCGGAACGGGATTTGGGCGAGCTGGCACGGCGCGAACTGCGCGCGAACGCGACGGTACGTGAAATCGAGCCACTGGGGTTTATCGGTTCGCTGATCGCGCATCCGCTGCCGTTGGCGGTGCTGGCGCTCGCGTTCATGGGCGCTTCGTCGCTGGCCTTGGGCTCGCTTGCGGCCGCGTTGGGGGCAAGGTTGGCGCTGGTGTTCGCGGTCGATCATGCGGCGGGCGAGCGGACGGCGCCCGTGTTTTGGCTGCCGCTGCGCGATCTGCTATCGTTCGCACTGTTCGTCGGCGCGTTCTTCGTGCGGCAGGTCGATTGGCGCGGCGCGCGTCTCGACATCCTGGGCGGTGGCCTGATCGCGCCAACTCCGGAGCCCGCGCTATGATGAAGACCCTGTTCCTGCAGCCGCCCTCGTTCGAAGGCTACGACGGCGGCGCGGGCGCGCGCTACCAGAACAAGCGCGAGATCAAGAGCTTCTGGTATCCGACATGGCTGGCGCAACCCGCCGCGCTGGTCGAGGGGTCGCGGTTGATCGACGGGCCGCCGGGCAAGCTGACGATGGCCGATGTGCTCGCCGATGTGCGCGAGCGCGAGCTGGTGGTGTTGCATACCTCGACGCCTAGCTTCGATCAGGACGTGAAGACTGCCCGGGCGTTGAAGGATGCTAATCCGTCGCTCAAGATCGGCATGATCGGTGCGAAGGTGGCGGTCGATCCGCAGGGTTCGCTGGCGGCAAGCGACGCGATCGACTTGGTGGCGCGGAACGAATTCGATTTCGCCTGCCAGGACGTGGCGAAGGGTGTGCCGCTCGCCGACATCAAGGGCATTTCGTACCGGAACCGCGAGGGCGTGATCGTCCATAATGCCGATCGGCCAATCGTGATGGATATGGACCTGCTGCCGTGGGTGACGCCGGTCTACGAAGCGAACCTGCGGATCGAGGACTATTTCATCGGCTATTTGAAGCACCCGTATATCAGCTTCTACACCGGGCGCGGCTGCAAATCGCGCTGCACCTTCTGCCTGTGGCCGCAGACCGTGGGTGGGCATAATTACCGCGTGCGTTCGGTTGGTCATGTCGTTGACGAAGTACACTATGCGTTGAAAACCTTCCCGCAAGTGAAGGAAGTATTCTTCGACGACGATACGCTGACCGACAATCTGCCGCGCGTGGAAGAACTCGCGCGCGCGCTGGGCAAGTTGGGCGTGGTGTGGTCGTGCAACGCCAAGGCGAACGTGCCTTATGCGACGTTAAAGGTGCTTAAGGATAACGGGCTTCGGCTGTTGCTGGTTGGATACGAGAGCGGCAACCAGCAGATCCTGCACAACATCAAGAAGGGCCTGCTGGTCGAGACCGCGAAGAAGTTCAGCAAGGATTGTCGCGAACTGGGCATCGCGGTGCATGGGACTTTCATATTGGGCCTGCCCGGCGAGACGCGCGAGACGATCAAGGAATCGATCGCCTACGCGAAGGAAGTGAACCCGCACACGATGCAGGTTTCCTTGGCGGCGCCGTATCCGGGTACGTTCCTCTACAAGCAAGCGGTGGAAAATGGTTGGTTCGAGCCGGGGTCGCAAATGGTGGCAGACTCGGGCGAGCAAATCGCGCAGCTTTCCTACGACCATCTGCCAGCGCGCGAGATTTTCGACGCGGTCGAGACCTTCTATAGGAAGTTCTACTTCCGTCCGTCGAAGATTGCCTCGATCGTCGGCGAGATGGTGACCGACCGGCACATGATGGCGCGCCGCCTGCGCGAGGGGGTCGAGTTCTTCCACTTCCTGCGGACGCGCAAAGAGGCTTTGGCCTGAGCCAAGCCACCCGGCTGATCGTCACCGCCGACGATTTCGGTGCCGATATGGCGGTCAACGAAGCGGTTGAACTGGCGCACCGCAACGGCGTGTTGACCGCCGCAAGCCTGATGGTCGGCGCGCCCGCCGCCGCCGAGGCGGTTGCGCGTGCGCGGGCGATGCCGGGGCTGGGGGTTGGGCTGCATCTGGTGCTGGTGGACGGGTGGCCGGTTTTGCCCGCGCACGCGGTGCCCGATCTGGTCGATGGCGGCGGCCGGTTCCGGTCGAACATGGCGCTCGCGGGGGTGAACTTCCTGCGGCCGCGCGTGCGGCGACAACTGGCGGCCGAGATCGTGGCGCAGTTCGAGGCGTTCGCCGCGACCGGGCTGCGGTTGGATCATGTGAACGCGCACAAGCATTTCCATCTGCATCCGGTGGTGGCTTCGTTGCTGCTCGGGATCGGGCCGAGCTTCGGGATGCGCTCGGTGCGTGCGCCCATTGAGCCGGGGGCGGTGCTGGCGCGGGTGGAGCGGGGGGCGGACCCGGTTGCAACTTCGTTTTCGGCGCGGCTGGCGGGGGCGTATGCGCGGCGGCTGGCGGGGCGGCTGCGGTGGGCGGGGCTGCGCGTGCCCGACGCGGTGTTCGGGCTGCGGTGGACGGGGCATCTGACCGCCGGGCGGCTGGCGGGGCTGATCGGGTGTTTGCCCGGCGGGCTGGTGGAAATTTACGCGCACCCCGCGACGCGGGACAATTTTGCAGGCCATGCGCCGGGGGCGGAGCATCGGGCGGAGTTGGCGGCGCTGGTCGATCCGCGCGTGCGTGCGGCGGTGGCGGCGAGCGGGGCGCGGGTGACGAGCTTCGCGGGAGCGTGATGGGCGGCCGGTCTTGCTATGCGCTTTCTAAGCCCTCCCCCTTGCGGGGAGGGTTGGGTGGGGGTGCGCTGCATGAAGCTGTGCGCATTTACCCCCGGCAACGCACCCCCACCCCAACCCTCCCCGCAAGGGGGAGGGCTTTCTTCTGCTTTTGTCCGACGTGAAGGCCGCTCCGGCGCTACTCCTCGCCACGGTCGCGGGCCTGGCGCTCGCGGTGGCCGCCGTCGGCTGGGTGGGGCTTGCGCCCGTGCTCGCGGCGGCGGCACGGATCGGGTGGGCGGGGTTCGTGGCGCTCGTCGCGTATAGCGTGTTACCGCTGGCGCTGCTCGGGGCCGCGTGGTGGGCGGTTACGCCCGGCGCGCCGGGGCCGCCGCCGCGCGCGTTCGTCTGGGCACGGGCGGTGCGCGAGGGAGCGACCGACATCCTGCCGTTCGCGCAATTCGGCGGATTGCTGGTCGGCGCGCGCGCGCTGATCGCGGCGGGGGTGGCCACGCCGCGCGCGTGGGGGAGCATCGTCGCGGACATCTCGACCGAACTCGCGGCGCAATTGGTGTTCACGCTGTTCGGCGTCGGCGCGCTGGCGCTGGCGCTCGCGGGGCACCCCGCCGCGCGCGATCCCTGGCCGGTGATCGGCGGGGGCATCGCGGTCTCGATCGCGGTGCTGGCGGGGTTCATCGCGTTCCAGCGGCGCGCGATCGCGCTGGTCGGCGCGCTAGCCGAGCGCGTGCTGCCCGGCGCGGCGAGGGCGACCGAGGGCGTGACGGCCGAGCTGGCGGCGATCTATGCGCGGCGTGGCGCGGTGATCGCGGGCTTCCTGCTCAACCTCGCGGCGTGGGTCGCGAGCGCGGGGGGGGCGTGGCTGGTGCTGCGGCTGATGGGGATCATGATTCCGCTGTGGGCGGTGCTGACGATCGAGTCGCTCATCTTCACGCTGCGCTCGGCCGCGTTCATGCTGCCCGGCGCGCTTGGGCTGCAGGAGGCGGCGTACGCGCTGATCGGGCCGGTGTTCGGCCTCGATCCGGCAACCGCGCTCGCGCTCAGCCTGATCAAGCGCGCGCGCGATCTGGCGGTCGGCGGGCCCGCGCTGATCGCGTGGCAAGTGGGCGAAGGACGGCGCGCGCTGCTTGGCGGCGCGGCGCGGCGCGGCTAAGCGGGATGCGGCCAAGCGGACGCGACACCGCTTGCCATGTTGCTGTCTTAGTCCTATAAGACAGATGAACCACCGGGGATCAACATGCAGCCTACGCCCGCCAGCCTGCGCGCCGCGATGATCGACAGCCAGTTGCGCCCGACCGGCGTCAACGATCCGCGCATTCTGGAGGCGTTCATGCCGTTGCCGCGCGAGGCGTTCGTGCCCGCGAACCTGCGGCCGCTCGCGTATCTGGATGCCGCGCTGGAGATCGCGCCGGGGCGGTTCCTGATGGAGCCGATGCTGTTCGGCAATCTGGTGCTGCGCGCCGACCCGATGCCGGGCGACCGCGTGCTGCTGGTCGGCGCGGCGAGCGGCTATGAGGCGGCCATATTGGGGCGGCTGGCGGGCGAGGTTACCGCGTTGGAGGCCGATCCGGCGCTAGCGGCGCGCGCGCGGGCGGCGCTGGCCGAGGTGGGGGTAGCGAACGTCACCGTCGTCGAGGGGCCGCACGCGGCGGGGTGGGCGACGGCAGCGCCTTACTCACTGCTGTTCCTGAACGGCTCGGTCGACGAGATGCCCGCCGCGCTCGCCGAACAGCTCGCGCCCGACGGACGGTTCGTCGGCGTGATGCCCGATTTCGGGTCGATGCGCGCGGTTGTCGGCACCAGGGCGGGCGGTGCGATCGGGTGGACGGGGTTCATGGACATCTCGGCTGCGGCGTTGCCCGGTTTCGAGCGCCCGCGCGGTTTCACATTCTGATGCGCTATCCGCTGCTGACCGCCGCGCTCGCGCTCGGTGCCGCCCCTACCGCGCACGCAGAAACGCTGCGCCAAGCGCTGGCTTCGGCGTATATGACCAATCCCGAACTCGCCGCTAACCGCGCGAGCGTGCGCGCTTTGGACGAGGGCGTGGCGCAGGCGGAGGCGTTGAAGCGGCCGACGCTGAGCGTTACGGCGGGGATCAGCGAGAACGTCAACCGGGGGCTGGGCAATTTCAGCAACGGCTATCATTCGTTCAACGCCGGGGTGAACGGCAATCTGCCGCTGTTCCGGGGCGGGCTGATCAAGAATTCGATCCGCGCCGCCGACAGCCGAGTCGACGCGGGGCGCTACGATCTCGCCGCACTGGAGAACGACGTGCTGACGCGCGCCACCGTCGGCTACGAGGATACGCGCCGCGACGCCGAGGTGGTGCGATTGGACCGCAATCAGGTGCGCGTGCTGCAGGAGCAGCAGCGCCAGGCGCGTGACCGCTTCGAGGTTGGCGATCTAACGCGCACCGACGTCGCGCAGAGCGAGGCGCGGCTGGCAAACGCGCAGAGCACGCTGCGCACCGCGCAGGCGACATTGGTGGCGAGCGAGCAGGCCTATACGCGCGTAATCGGCCATGTGCCCACCAATCTCGAACCGCCGCCGCCGCTCGGTGAAATCCCCGCGACTTCGGCGCAGTCGGTGAGTTTGGCGCTCGACAACAACCCCAATCTGCTGGCGGCGCGCGCGACGGAGGGCGCGACGCGGTACGACATCGGCGTCGCGCGCGCGGCTCGGCGGCCGACATTGGCGGCGACGGGCGGGGTCAATTACCTCAATTATCTTGGCACCGCGAACGCGGCCGCCGGGGTGTCGTCGAGTCAGGCTTCGCGGGGGTTCAATCTGTCGAACGACCAGACCGCGCAGTCGGTCGGGCTGACGATCACGATCCCGCTGTTCCAGGGTGGCCTGACGTCGAGCCGCATACGCCAGGCGCAGGCGCTGCGTAGCCAGGCGGACGCGAACATCACCGCCACCGAGCGGCAAGTGACAGAATTGGCGCGGAACGCGTTCGAGGGGCTGATCGCCTCGCGTGGGGTGATCGTTTCGGCGCAATCGGCGGTGCGCGCGAACGAACTGGCGCTGGAGGGCGTCCGCGCCGAGAACGGCGTCGGCCTGCGCACGATCATCGAGGTGTTGAACGCCGAGCAGGAATTGCTGAACTCGCGCGCCGATCTGGTGCGCGCGCGGCGCAACGAATATGTGGCGGGGTTCAATCTGTTGGCCGCGCTGGGCCGCGCGAATGTCGAGGATCTGGCGGTCGACGTGGCGCGCTACGATCCGACCGTGAACGCGCGCCGAGTGCGCCGCATCTGGAGCGATTTCCAGACCGACCGCTCCGCCGCCCCCGACGCGTTCACGCTGCCGCCCAAGCACGCGCCAAACGCCGCGCCGCTTGGCGCGCCCGGCACCGCGACGCAGCCGCCCGCGCCGGTGACGACGACGACCAAGCCCTGACACTTACTCGAAAAAGGCGGCGATCTCCTCCAGTGGCTTTTTGACCGCCGCGTGCTCGGGCATCGTCGCGTCCCCGGCGGGGTGGCCGACCACGAGCAACAGGTAAGGCTTCTCGCTCGGCGGACGGCCGCAGACCTCGTTCAGGAAGTTCATCGGGTTGGGCGTGTGCGTCAGGGTCGCCAACCCCGCCTGGTGGAGCGCTGCAATGAGGAAGCCGGTCGCGATCCCGACCGATTCGTTGATGTAATAATTCTTCAGGTCCATCCCCGCGCGGACGCCGCCGCGTCGCTGCGCGAAGATGGCGATCAGCCAAGGCGCGGTTTCGAGATAGTCTTTGTCGGCGTCGGTGCCGAGCGGGGCGAGCGCGCCGATCCAGTCTTCGGGCGCCTTGCCGCTGTAGAAGGCGCGTTCCTCGGCTTCGGCGGCGGCGCGGACGCGCGCCTTGACCGTGGGCGAGGCGATCGCGCCGAAGAACCACGGCTGATGGTTCGCACCCGACGGCGCGGTGCCCGCCGCCGCGATGCAATCGGCGATGATCTGGCGCGGCACGGGAGTGGGTGCAAACATCCGGCAGGTGTGGCGTCGGCGGATATCGGAGAGGAACGCTGCCGCCCGCGCGCGCATCTCGGCTTCGGGCAGCGCGATGTGGTCGGGGAAAGCGCGCGCGGCGTGGGGTTGCATCGTGGCGTCTCCGGGAAGCGTCGCGATTAGCCGCTGGATTGTCACTACGCGAGTGTCACCGCGCAGCCTCCGCGCCTATGTTCGCGGCTGTGAGCGATCCTCCGACCCGAGTCCGCGTCATCCCGTTGCAGCCGGGGCTGGGCGCGCTCGATTATTTAGCGCCGATGCCGCTCGCACCCGGCGACATCGTGGTGGTGCCGCTTGGGCCGCGCGACATCATTGGGGTGGTGTGGGAGGCGGACGCAGTGCCCGCGCGCGAGATCGCCGACGGGCGGCTGCGGGCGGTGGCGCGGCGGGTCGACGCGCCGTCAGTTGCCGCGCCGCTGCGCAAGCTGATCGGGTGGGTCGCCGACTATTATCTTGCCGCGCCCGGTGCGGTGCTGCGGATGGCGCTGCCTTCGCCGACCGCGCTCGAACCCGCCGCGCTGGTGGCGGTGTTCCGCGCGACGGGGGTGGTACCCGAGTGGACCACTGCGGCGCGCGAAAAGGCGTTTGCTGCGCTGGCAGGGGTCGAGGGATCGGTCGCTGAGCTGGCGCGGGCGGCGGGGGTATCGGACGGGGTCATCCGGGGGCTGATAGCGGCGGGGGCGATCGAGCGGGTGGAAGTGGCGGCGTCGGCGACGTTCGCTCCGCCCGATCCGGCGCACGCTCCGCCCGTGCTCGAAGCTGCGCAGGCCGAGGCGGCGGCGGCGCTGGCGGACGCGGCGCGGGCGGGCGGGTTCAGGCCGTTCCTGCTCGAAGGGGTGACCGGATCGGGCAAGACGGAGGTGTATTTCGAGGCGGTGGCGGCCGCGCTCGCCGCCGGGGGTCAGGCGCTGGTGCTGCTGCCCGAGATCGCGCTGACCGCGCCGTTCCTGGCGCGGTTCGAGGCGCGGTTCGGGGCGGCTCCGGCGGTCTGGCACAGCGACTTGAAATCGACCGAGCGGCGGCGGACGTGGCGCGCGGTGGCGGGCGGCGAGGCGCGCGTCGTCGTCGGCGCGCGCTCGGCGTTGTTCCTGCCGTTCCGCGAACTGAAGCTGATCGTGGTCGACGAGGCGCACGAGCCGAGCTTCAAGCAGGAGGACGGTGTGCCCTATCACGGGCGCGATGCGGCGGTGATGCGCGCTCGGTTCGAGGATTGCCCGGTGGTGCTGGCGACCGCGACGCCCGCCTTGGAGACGCGCGCGTTGGTCGAGGCGGGGCGGTACGCGCATCTGGTGCTGCCCGCGCGGTTCGGCGGGGCTTCGATGCCGGTGGTGAAGGCGATCGACCTGCGCCGTTACCCACCGCCGCGTGGGAAGTGGCTGTCGGCTCCGCTGGTCGGCGCGGTCGAGGAGACGCTCGGGCGCGGCGAGCAGGTGCTGCTGTTCCTCAACCGCCGGGGCTACGCGCCGCTGACGCTGTGCCGGACGTGCGGCGAGCGGATCGGCTGCCCCGATTGCTCGACGTGGCTGGTCGAGCATCGGCTGCTCGGGCGGCTGATATGCCATCACTGCGGGCACGTGGTGCCGACGCCGCCCGCTTGCCCCGAGTGCGGCGGGGTGGGGACGTTGGCGGCGTGCGGGCCGGGGGTCGAGCGCGTGGCGGAGGAGGCAGCTCGGTTGTGGCCGCGCGCGCGGATCGGCATCGCGACATCGGACACGATCGGCGGCCCGGCGCGGGCGGTGGCGTTCATGAGCGCGGTTTCGGCTGGCGAGATCGACATTGTGGTGGGTACGCAGCTGATGGCGAAGGGGCATGATTTCCCGATGCTGACGCTCGTTGGCGTTGTCGACGCGGACCTCGGGTTGGCGGGCGGCGATCTCCGCGCCGCCGAGCGTAGCTTCCAGCAGATCGCGCAAGCCGGAGGGCGCGCGGGGCGCACGGCGGAGCGTTCGGGGCGCGTGCTGCTGCAAACCTACCAGCCCGACGCGCCGGTGATGCGTGCCTTGGTTCGCGGCCAAGCCGGCGCCTTCCATGCGGCCGAGGCGGCGGCGCGCAAGGAGGCGGGAATGCCACCCTATGGCAGGCTAGCGGCGCTGGTCGTCTCGGATACCGACGCGCCGCGCGCGGAGGCGGCGGCGCGCGCTTTGGGTGTGAGCGCACCGCGCGGCGGGGGGATCGTCACGATGGGTCCCGCGCCCGCGCCGCTATCGATGCTGCGCGGGCGGTATCGTTGGCGGCTATTGGTCCAGGCGCGGCGCAGCGCCGACCTGCAGGGCGCGGTGCGCGCCTGGCTGGCAGGAGTGAAGCTACCGTCTAGCGTGCGCGTGGGGGTGGATGTCGACCCCTACAGCTTCCTTTGACCCGTTCGGCGGAGGGCGAAGCTTAGGATGCCCACGCCGAATAGCGCAAGCGCAGCAGGTTGGGGAACTGCGGGGATCGGCGTGAGCGCGACATCGTATCTATTGCCCAAGCGATCGTAGCGGGTGACGCCCACATCGAACGCGAAGCTGCGCAAAGCGGGCTTGCGCGTATCGTAATCAGGATAAGGGGTTGGAAAGCCTTGGTCGATGTAGCAGTAATCGAGAGCAATCTGCACGAAACAACTGCCGCCAACGGTGATCGTAATCAATGTCGAGTTTGGATCGGCGATCAAATCTAATCCTGAAAACGGCGCTGCACTAGGAGTGCCCGTAAGACCGACACCCCCGAAGATAGTCGGCAATAAACCTAAGAACGTGCTGCGAAGGCTTCCATGATTGATACTGCCGGAGTCGTCAATTGCCAAGTTTGCGTTAGCACGGTCGGCGTTGACTAAGTAGTTAGGACTAAAATCGAAATTCGGGGCGAATATACCTACCGAGTACAAGCTGTCGGGCGCAAGCGAAAACTGGAACCGTTGTTGCTTCGAAGAGGACAGTGCGCGATCGGTGTTGGTGGTGAACGTACTCAATATGGTGGCAGCCAGTGCGGGTACAGCGGCGAGGGCGAGCGCGCCGATAAGCGCGAGGCGGGTGGGCGTGGTCATGGTGGTGCTCCCTGTTGCGGAGGCGGAATATCACAGTGGGGGCGGGGGGCAAGCGTCCGCCGCCCGCTTACGACGGCAAAGCATGTGTTGAGGCGCGCTCCGGTGCTCTGGGAAGCTGAGATCCGATGGAGGAGCTGCTTTAGGGCGTGCGGGTGGGAGCGGACCGATCCCAATAGCTTCCATCGATCGGCGGGCGTAGTAGGCTTGGTCGCGAGCTGGAGAGCATGATGCGGAGTTGGGTTTTGGTGGCAGCATTGTTGACGGGAACGGCGAGCGCGGCTCCCCTGGCCTACCCGCCCGCGTCGCGCGGCAACGTGGTCGACACCAACCACGGCATCTCGGTCCCCGATCCCTATCGCTGGCTCGAGGGCGATGTGCGGACCACGCCCGCGGTGCGCGCGTGGGTGGATCAGGAGAATGCGGTCACGCAGTCCTACCTTGCCACTCTGCCCCGGCGCGACGCGATCAAGGCGCGGCTGACGCAATTGTGGGATTTCGAGAAGTTCCAGGTGCCCATCCAGGCGGGCGGACGCGTGTTCTATCGGCGCAACTCGGGGTTGCAGAACCAGTATACGCTGATTGTGCAGGACGGGCTGACCGGCACGCCACGCGTGCTGATCGACCCGAACCCGTGGTCGAGAGACGGCGCGACCGCTTTGGCCGAGTGGCAGCCGAGCAAGGACGGGCGCTATGTCGCCTACACGGTCCAGGACGGCGGCACCGATTGGCGCACGATCAAGGTGATCGAGGTCGCCACCGGGCGTATCCTGCCCGAAACACTCGATTGGGCGAAGTTCACTGGGCTGGCGTGGGACGGCAAGGGCGAGGGCTTCTTCTATTCGCGCCACCCAGCCAATCCCAAGGGCAAGGACTTCACGAGCGCCGTCTACGATCACATGATCTATTATCACCGCGTCGGCACCGACCAGTCGGCGGACAAGCTGATCTTCCGCACGCCCGAGCATTTGACCTACTATAACGATGCCCAATCGACCGCCGACGGCCGCTGGCTGGTGATCTTCTCCTCGCGCGGTAGCGACAGCCGCTACGCGATCCATGTCGTCGATTTGGCGAAGCCCGAGTGGAGGGTGCAGACGCTGGTGGCGGAACCGGACAACGACTGGCGGCTGGCGGGGGGACGGGGCAATATCCTCTACTTTGTTACCGACAAGGGTGCGCCGCGCGGGCGTGTAATTGGGGTAGATCCGGCACGGCCCGAATACCTCGATGAAATCGTGGCTCAGGGACCGGGGCGCATCGATGAAGCGGCGGCGGTCGGCAGCCGGCTGGTAATCTCGACACTGGTAGACGCAAAGAGTGTCTTAACGGAAATATCTCCCAATCTGCGTGGTGTTCTGGATGGATTGCCGAGCACTATCCCGCTTCCGGCCATAGGCAGCGTCAGCGGTCTCGAAGAAACTCGCGCCGATAATCCGCAGTTGTTCTTTGCCTTTACCAGCTTCGCCACGCCTACGGTCGTCTACCGGAACGATGGCGGCGCAAATGCCGTCTTCCGTCAGCCCAAGGCCCCGTTCGATCCCGCCGCCTACGAGACGCGCCAAGTGTTCTACACCAGCAAGGACGGCACGCGCGTGCCGATGTTCATCACGCGCAAACGCGGTGCCACCGGCGCGCAGCCGACCATCCTCTACGGCTACGGAGGCTTCGACATCTCGCTGCCGCCGCGCTTCAGCCCGGCCACTGTCGCGTGGATGGAGATGGGCGGCACCTACGCGCAGGCGAACATCCGTGGCGGTGGCGAGTACGGCGTTTCGTGGCACGAGGCGGGCAAGCTGTTCAAGAAGCAGAATGTCTTCGACGATTTCATCGCGGCGGGCGAATATCTGAAGGCGAACGGCGTCACCCCGCCGGGCGGCTTGGCGATCGAGGGCGGCTCGAACGGCGGCTTGCTGGTCGGCGCGGTGACCAACCAACGCCCCGATCTGTTCGCCGCCGCGCTGCCCGCGGTCGGCGTGATGGACATGACGCGCTTCCATTTGTTTACCGAGGGGCGCACCTGGACCGACGATTACGGCGATCCCGCCAATCCGGCGGCGTTGACATACAACCTGACGTATTCGCCCTACCACAACATCCGCCCCGGCCAGTCCTACCCCGCGATCCTGGCGACGACGGCGGACACCGACGACCGCGTCGTGCCGGGCCACAGCTTCAAATATGTGGCCAGGCTCCAGGCCGCGTCGATCGGCGACAAGCCGCACTTGATCCGCGTGGAAACCCGCGCGGGCCACGGCTCGGGCAAGCCGACCGCCAAAGTGATCGAGGAAGTCGCGGACCTATGGGCGTTCGCGGGCTATTGGACCGGGCTGACGACGGCGGAGCATCGGTAAGTCCGGTGTATCTCGCCGACAAACTCGCCCTCGCCAAGGGCCGCCCGACCGGCTTCGACTACATGCGGCTGATCCTGTCGGTGAGCGTCGTCTGCATCCATAGCAGCCTGACATCCTACGGCACCGATGTTCAAATGTGGACATCGGTCACCCGGCCGTTCGTGCGCATCATCCTGCCGATGTTCTTTGCGCTGAGCGGCTATCTGGTGGCGGGAAGCCTGGTACGCAGCGCTTCGCTGTTCCAGTTCATGACCTTCCGCGTGCTGCGGATTTATCCGGCGCTGTCGGTCGAAGTCGTGCTATCGGCGTTCATCATTGGACCGTTGCTGACAAAGTCGAGTTTGCCGGTATATTTCAGCGATCCACTGTTCCGAAGTTACCTGCTCAACGTCACCGGCGATATCCATTATCTTCTGCCGGGACTGTTCGCCACGAACCCGTATCCCAACATCGTCAACGCGCAGCTTTGGACAGTGCCGTTCGAGCTGCTCTGCTATGTTTCGATCGCTGGGCTGGCGATCGTCGGCATCAAGCGCCACCGGCTTCTTGGTCCGGCAAGCGTGATGATCCTCGCCTTGGGATACACGGTCAGCAAGCTGGTGCAGTTCCACGGCTTCCCGCCGCCGA
>JAABUQ010005148.1_pt1 | contig 21309 bp, 23 predicted proteins | sample 5560001 | NCBI WGS metagenome assembly JAABUQ01 (sample SAMN10711888, study PRJNA513371) | rock metagenome | isolation source: Antarctica rocks | place: Antarctica: Victoria Land, Finger Mt nord | collected 2015-12-18
ACATCTTACGGAAAAAGCGTTTTGCTGCTTGTGCGTCCCGCTTCGCCGTCAGTAAGAAGTCCAGGGTTTTCCCCTGGGAATCAACCGCTCGATACAGATACTTCCATTGACCTTTCACTTTTATATATGTTTCATTTACCCGCCACGAATCGTTGGTCGGGCGCAGATAGGGTCGGCATCGCTTGTCTAGTTCCGGCGCATACTGCTGCACCCAACGAAAAATAGTTGTATGGTGAACATCCAATCCCCGCTCATTTACCATCTCTGCTACTTGCCTATAGCTGAGTGGGTAAGTGAGATACCAACGCACGCACAGCAGGATGATTGCCGGTTCATAATGACGCCACTTGAATAGGTTTGTCTTAGACATCGGGACAGGAGCAAACGGACACAATTTCTCACCCTATCACCTACCGCTCCCGTTTTTGCAACACAACCATTTAGGGTATGGTTTAATGCATCTAGCGGCAGGGTGACACTTTTATTAAAGGTCAGAAGCCTCAAGTCTTTGTTTGGTGACCATTTGAGGTTTTGGGACTTGAGTGGAAGTGTGACCCTGGGTTAAATCATGACCTATTTATATTGTGTTATCAATTCATCAATATATGCACTGTACTGGTCTGCTAATACTTTGCTGTGGAGTACCACTAGATTCTCAGCATTTTGGGTGGCATTTCGAGATAAATTAAAACTGCCTGTGATGACAGCGTTGTCACACACTACGATCTTATTGTGCATGAAATTATGCTTCCCTTCAGCTTTGTAAGCAACTGATTTTTTCGCTACTAGATGACTAGCTACCTCTTGAAATGTTTGAACGATTCCACCACTTTTAGGAGAGTTCTGCCACTTCTTGACTATTTGTGACATTTGCGTCCCGTCATAAATCCCATTAATTTTCTCAACTTGCTTGTGGTGCAGTGCATCATCTATAGCCCCCAAAATGGCATGAGAGGTGAGGACCATTGAGGCAATTTTAATCCGACTTTGAGCTGAACTAATTAGACTAGCAATTTGATGATCAATAGTCTTCCCTTCACCCGGTGCAAATGCCACATCAATTGCTGTTTGACCAACGTACACAGTACCCGTATCGTTGACTCCAGTAGTCTTGATGTTACCACTGACCCACAATTCTTGAAAATCAGTCTCGTAAAAGGCGCAGAGTTCGGGTGAGGGAATTTGGAGGATGTTGTTTTCTTGATAAGTCCAAGCATCGTCAGTGAAATTAGCTGAGCCAGTCCACAAGGTAGCTCCACGGGTATTCACGTCGCGGATAATGTACTTGTTATGCATCAACTTCGAGCCAGCAATGCTCTGAATTTGAACTTTACTGTCTTGGAACACTTGTTCCAGAAAAGCCTTTGTCCCCTTTGGTGCTGGGTCGCCTCCAGAACCAATGAAGGGTTCAAAGTCTTGAGCATTAGGTTTTCCGTGGTCGAAAGCAATTTGCACTTCGATTCCAGCATCGGCTCTGCCTTTAAGTGCTTCAATTACAGGAGCAAGTAGTTCTGGCTGCTGCAAACGAAAATCGTAGATGGCAATATGCAAGCTAGATTTAGCATCATTAATAAACTTAGCTAACTTGCTGGCGATCTGGCTTGGTTGCTTCTGTTGTCCGCCATTGTCTAGGTCTCTCAAAAAGGTCACATCGAGCGGCATAGATTTGTTTCCTTTCGTTTGGGTAACTTCTTGAGAAAGTTGAGCTAGTCAAATCCGGGTAACATTCAAAACTGCACTCATTAAACCAGCCTCTAAATATAAATAGCTCTACTAAAAAAAACTAATGTCAAATGGAAAATTCAGAGTCTAGTCTAGCATCGAAAATACCAGAACTCATTTATAGTTATAAATTTTGCTGGCTTTGCCACATAGTCAATTGTTAAGAAATTAAACGTTTTGCATAAAAGAGACAAGGCTGCCCTAGTAACTATTTCATCGCTTAAAATTATGAGTTTTTTAACTTGCAGATGCAACAAAATAGAGAATGCAATCAACTCATTAAAGGTTAAGATAGAATTAAGAAGCTAGAGCCCTTTAGAAGCGGTCTGTAAATTAATATTAAGAAGTCTTCAAGCATAAGTTTAGGAGACAGTATAAAAAAACCGGAAAAACTATCACGGTCTTAATGCACCGAATTCCTCGTTCTACAAGGTTTATAGAGCCCTTCGCATTCCTTTATCAACAACTTCTTAGAGTCTGGTTAATGTTCCCCTTTTGTTCCTAAGGGAGCGGGAATTGATGGATTGCGTCTAGTTAAACCCAGCAGGATAGGGTAAGTGTACTACTGGGTTTAACCGTACCATCAATCTGACAAGAGAAGAGTTTCTCACTACCTCGGCTAATCCGTACAACTATGCTTGAGTCGCGTACTTGGTAGCATGTTGCTTTGCCGCTTCTTCTGCATGATGTGTCGCGTGAAGGTGATGTCCATGAGCCAGATGTGCGTGATGACTACCCTTCTCATCATTACCTGAGGTGTGTTGTTTAGCCGCCTCACGATGATGTTTTGCCGCGTGTTCGTGATGCTCAGCGGCTTTCTGATGATGCTCAGCCACTTGTTGATGGTTAGCAGTCTCTTGTGAAGTTCCCTGTGGTGTAGCCATAATAATCAATCCTCTTTGTGAAAATTTGATAGATTCGATACAGATTATCGGCGCATGAGTTCAATTTAATCTCTTTCCTCGGCTTTAACTTCAATTTTCATTACAAAGATTTACAAGAAGATGGGTTGTGTTGCAAAAATTAGTTAAGGAGAGAAAACTCCTCCTAAAAGGGAAGTAGCTATGCAGCGACTCCCAAGATTTCTGCAATAAACTTTACCCGTTCTCTGACTGCTCCTTTTTCTACGCCAGTTGCTACAACGGAGCGGCTCCCGCTCCGCCTCCGGGGAACCTCCGCAAAGCACTGGCTCTACTTTTGCCACTTGTCCCTTTCTGAGCATGTTTATAATTTCGTTACCCTTAAGCGTTATCGCGCTGTGTTAAACGAGCCGAATCCCATGCCAGGTTTGACTAATCTTTTGCTCCTTCAGTCTCTTATCCTACCATCTGCCGACAAGCGTTTTTGCCACACAACCCCTACACTCGCAATCTCAATAAACTACAGCTTGGAATTCTTTTCCATCTCAGCTCTACAAGCTGGACATCGCTTTGTGAACAGAGGATGAGTTACTAATGATTGTAGTTACTCTACCGCTATCTGGTGTTGTTGAGGTTCAACGAATGGATGCCCACCATGAGTAGGCGACGAACGGATACATTTGTTCTGGCAGTTCGAGGAAATCATCAAACAGTTTCCCCTCAAGTTCCGGGTCAGTCACGAAGTCTGAACGAGTATCACTTTCAACTCTAGGGTCAGTTACGAAATCTGGACAAGTATCACTTTCAACTCCAGTCGGGTGAACTGCACAAACTAGGCGATAGTCATGAGCGCTGTAGAGACAGCGCTCGCATTCAGGTAGTCTAGGCATCAGTGCGACCGCTCCTCTCAAAAGCGACCTCGACAGCAATCCTATGATATCCCAATCCTTCAAGTCACATTCCTTAATTTTATCTATAGCCCAAACAACAATCTTGCTATATAAGCGTTTGACTTTGTTTGTATGTCTACAAAGTAACATACTTGAGTCTTGGTGAGAATGGGATGCTAGAGCGCGGAACGCACTCTTGTTCCATCGCGATTCGCCACTCCTTGAAGTTTGAATCACGGCGCTTGGTTGGCAAGGCATTACTATACTGCCAACAACCCACCAACAGCCAAGCTGGGGTTGAGCAACGCACAGAAAGTCGGAATTACCTTGGTTGGAGCTGCGGCACTTTACTATCTCTATAGACAGCATCAGAATAAGAAAGGGTCAGGAAAAGAAGGGCAATATTACCAATCCAAGAATGGAGGAATTTATTACCGCGATCAAAAAGGTCGCCCTGTATATGTCAAGCCACCAAGTCAACCAATTCAAGTTCAAGTGCCACAGTCAGAGGCCGAACAGTACGGTCAATATCAGGGATATAATGGCAGCAATACAGGTCGCAGTTTGGGTGCCACAGGTTCCCAGTAAGTTGATTCACAAGCATTAATCAGATCGAGACGTAGTTAAGCTTTCCGCTCCAAAAAACGAAGCTGTCAGCTATTTACATCTTTCCAAGTGTTACAGCACAAATGTAGAAAGGAGAGCGATTGTGGTAGACGAGTTTTTACGAAGAGCGAAGGATGCCATCCTTGGCGGTAATGATGCTCCACAAGACACCGCCAACGACGAGCGGCAAGTTCGTCCAGCTAGCGAAGACCCATCCGGCGATCCAGCCGACCAGCAATTTGGTAACATCCGCCCAGCTAGTGAAGACCCATCTGGCGATCCAGCCGACCAGCAGTTCGGCAACGTCCGTCCAGCTAGCGAAGACCCACACGGTGACCCGGCAGACCAGTAAAATCGGCAAATCTCAGCCCCTTTGCTTAAGCTAGAAGTCAATCGGAAATTCACCAGGGTAGGTGCACCTGCCACCTGCCTAGCCCCTGGCACTTAAATGCCAATGTGCTGCTCCCGAAATTTCGTTACAAACCTTCGTCGGCAAGGGTTCCGTGCGTGAATGTCGAGGGGTTAAAATAGCAATGGAACAATAAGACACCCACCTGATGTTCAGTTTGATGGACAGTCTAGGTAGAAGTGGTTATAGGTAAAGCTTTTGACGATGACATCTTGCGAGTCTAGCATTGCCACTAACTAGTTAAAATGAAACCACAACGACGGAGACCTGGTAAAAAACGTGGCGCTTGGCGGTCAGTGCTGGAACTAGCACCCGACAAGGCTCCTGAAGGCAATCAACTTTGCTGTTCACCAAACTAAACACCAAGCGTGGTGTTTTCTGGTCGAATGCTGCTTATACTACCTATGCAGCTATTCTGAGCGAGTCAGATTGAGTCCAGCGACATCATGATTCGGTGCTGATGTCTTGAAAAAAAAGCTGTGTCCGAAAAAATAAGTACCCAACAAAGCAACCATGATTGACATCATCCAGAGATGGCGATTTTTGGCGAGAGCAGCGATCGCCGACAGAGCTACAGCAATTTGCAAGATAGCGACGGAATAGGAATAGCCGTGATGCTGTTCAATCAACTGCTCTGCTGCTTTGGAGTACTGTTGTGACAATTTCTCATCGCTCCTGGCCTGCTGGGAAATAAATTGCTGCTCTTTCTTGTAGCGCTCAATTCCTTGACCAATGTCCGCAGGAACTGGCTTACCTAAAGAAGCCAGCAGCGATTTTTGCGACTCAAGAATGGTAGCTTTGATGCCCTTCGCTTGATAGTAAGCCCACTGATCTGAAGCCCGATTGTATGCAGCAACAGCATCATTCTTCTGACTCAAAGCCATTGTTGATCGTCGCCCCTGATTCGAGACCTGCAATAGCAGCTATGACAGCGACAATTGCTGTGGAAAAAGAAACTTGTTTGAAAAAGCTACTTTCCTCTTTTTTCTCTTTGCTAGTTTCTTCAAACTCCTCGATTAACGTTTTACTTTCGGTTTCTTCCGGCATAGTATCTCCTTAATTTAGGCGGTTGAAGCCAAGGAGGGTTTTTTTGTACAACCCCTCGAAAAGGGGGAATGAGGAAATTTCTCAACGAAGAATTGGGCTAACTTGGAGCAGTTGGAGCCTGTGACCTTGTTTAATCGCGCAAATGTTTGATGTCTACTAAGTTCTAAGAGTTTTTGAGAATTACAAGAGTGAGACACATATTGAGACACACTTCAGTCATGTCTCAGAAAGTGTACATTTTGAGACATGCATGTGGAAAAAGCTTGACTGACAACAACTTGAAGGTAATGATGCCAAATCTCATTTTTCCGATTCCCCCTTTTCGGGGGTTTATACAAAAAACCCCATTTTATAGATATCGGACATAAAGCCCTCTGTAATTATGAAAGTGGAACTAGTTATTGATTGAAATTGCTCGTTAGCTGAGTGACGCATACTCGTTATTCGTTACAAGACCATAACTTTGTGCGGACTCCAACGAAATATCTGGAAGATTACGAAGCATTCCATCCCATGTCGCCTGCGCTTGCAACGCTTCTACGATCATCTGAAGTGGTTCGGCAAGAATTGACTGAAAATCTGCCTCTTCAGGGAACTGAGTCTTATATGCCAACTGTTCTTGGGGCGGATTGAATTGAGCGTTGACTCCTTCTTTGTTACCTCTCGCATCAATCCGATACCAACCACTCTCAGGTAGATAGATGGCATTCAACCCGTGCAGGCTATAAGGTGCGCCTTTATCATCAATACTCAATCTCTGATAGCAGAATCCGGCTGGAATTTGGTTTGCCCGTAGTAATGCGGCTAGCAAATGGCTCTTAGCGTAGCAGTAACCTGTTTTGTATTTAAGAACATCAGAAGCGCGACAGGTTACAGGATTCATCTGATAGTCAAAACTGTGGCAAATTTCATCTCGCACCCACTCGAAGCAAGCTTTGGCGATCGCCGCTGGTGTTTCAGGCTCTGATGCAATTTGTTGGGCAAGCTCAATGATTTCAGCATCCTGCCAATTTATCACTTCACTAACCCTCAAATATTCTTCCATGACAACTACTAAAAAGGCTACAAGCCCAATCTTAAGCTACTTGTTGTGGCTTGCAAACATAAATACCCTGGCTTGCAAATGAGGCGATTCCTGGCTCAAGTTAGGCTGCAACTGAAACTACGCTTCGGCTCAAGTTAAGGCTCTTGTCAGATTTTGATACTGGTGGCGAAATATTGCTTAACTTACTGATTGAGCCATGAGCTTGGCAAACTGTGAAGTTCGCGTGGTGGTTTGTGGCACTCCAGACAACCAGTGGAAGATGCGCTTAAAGTTGATGGCAGTTGCCGTCATCAAGTGTTGCAGATGGGTTTTAGCTAACCCAATATACCGAGCGCGGCGTAGCCGATAAGCACGAATCCCAACAGAGGAGCGTTCCTTCAATTCCAGCCCGTCGAGCATAGTCTGCCTGATAGTCAGCAGTCATAGCTTGTTGTCGGGCAGCTTGCAATGCTTTATAAAGAGTTGGTGATCGTTCCCTCAACTCGGTAGATACAAAGTGCTGCTGTCGTTCGAGCGGGTGACGACAATCTAGCTCAAAACCCAATCGCCGCTACAGCTTTTCGCCTCTGCTCTGGCGTGACTTCCAAATACCTCTGTAACGTCCCTAAGTCGTTATGTCCCGATATCTCTTGAATGTGGCGTAGTGGTATGCCAGCACTGGACATCATGGTTAAAGCAGTTCGCCTAAAACTGTGTGTGCTGACTCCAACTAGCCCGACTCTAGCACAGGCATCACGTAGTAGCTTATCTGCCATGAAGCGAGTTAGGGCAGCGCCAGGACGACCACCTGGGAACAAAGCACCGCTCTTGATTTGATACACCTCAAGCAGTTGGGCTAATCCTGGTTGAATGTCTACAACGCGAGTTTTTAACTTGCCTTTGGTGGTAGACTTTCTAAAAGTCAGAGTGTCACCTCTGATGTCTGTGGTCTGGAGTGCTAGCGCTTCAGAGATGCGACAGCCTGTGAATAAACAGATGCCGAATAACGCGCGATCGCGTTCCGTTGTGAATCCTTCAGTAAATAGTTGCCTCAGCTCATCCGAGGTGAGAATCTTCCCTTGCCCGTTGCCTGCTACTTTCATTCAGATGGTGTCCAACGAAAACGCATGGTGTCGCGGTCTAGCCAACGGTCGCCATCAACGCTGCACAGGACAACTTCACGAAGACGGCGATCGCCCATCTCATATCTTGTATAGATCCAGCGATCGCCATCCCACAGTTGGAGTTGGTCGCCGCAGTGAATTGGCTTGCCGTCAAGGAAGTCACGCCAACCGCCACTATCTGAACCTAGTTGAATATAGTTGCCTGACATTGCCTTAGTGTGTCCTTCCTCACCAGACTACACGAAAGTTGGATTTCGTGGAATAGGTGGGTGAAAATATTGATTTCTCGTTGTTGGGGTAGACCGCTCTCATGCCAACTTATCAATCGCGTCACGACCGAATCAGGGTTTCAGCCGTTTTGATGATTTCTGCTTATCAGCGCTATGAAGCGCACCGTTTCAAACTATAATTCTCCACCAATGAAATTGCCAGTGGTGAGCGACTAGTTCGGGGGCGATCAGAAGTCGGGAGATGTCACTTGGAAAGTGTAGTATAGGCATTGGTATCCACTGCCACCCCAAATCAAGCCCAAGTCAAGTCAATGCCTGTTGACCGCCAGCGCTACCCAAAGAACTGGAATGAAATCGCCCAAGATGTCAAAGCCGCCGCTGGTTGGCGTTGTCAACATTGCCAGTTGCTATGTCTGCGTCCAGGAGAAAAGCATCCATCTCTCACCCGTTCTGAGTGGACGAAAGCTACACTCTCAGTACATCATGCGAATTTTACTCCCGAAGACAACCAACCAGAAAATCTGCTGCCCCTGTGTACGCCATGCCATTTAGCGCTACATGGTCGAACCAAATGCTCGAATGTCTCACCAGGGCAACTATCGCTTTGGTAAGCTGACAACAGCTAGGTATGCCACGCTCATGCTACTACGGCACATCAACGGCGATAGTTAGAATCAAGACTGCTGTTGTTGGTGGGCAAGGTAGCATGAAAGTAGCACAGCAGGGCATACTTAATCATGACGAACAACATAAAAATTGTGTGGGTTCGCAGAAAAGCGTGAATGAGGATGGCAATTTAGTGGATGTGAGGCTAAGTGAAAAACGAGACATGGAAGCAGCCAAAGCGTTCTTTGCTCAAGCGCATGAAATAGGGCTAGTGCTAGGGAAGCTGCTACCTACTGCAAAGTAGGCTGAAAGTACTGAATAGTAAGCATTTTAGCCATAGATTTTTAGCAACTCAACTTTACCTACTTAGTCTCAAACTAGGCAAAGTCAAACAGCCTTTCTACGAGAACATCAGGGTTTGAGGCATGTCAGTGTCATACTACAAACTTCTGTTTTAGGTAAAGTTAGACTACTTTGCAGTACATAACAGCTTCCCTAGCATTAAGCCAAACTGGGGTGAAACCTGAATTTTTCGTAGGCTGAGACGACGTAGATTGGTCAAATTTTCCTAAAGTGAAAAAACAGAGTTCATGATGTCTCTCGCTTCAAATCTCTTTAACTGGTCGTCGTTTTTTTCCCACAACAGTTCTCAAACTGTTACCTGCTTTTGCTCCATGCCAGAGTTTGGTTAAGAGATTTAATCCCCTTCCAGGCGAGGAATGTCCCTCACAGCAGCTTCGCGCTTATCTACCCCTCGTTATTAGTCTAAACTCCAGTACCAAGCGATCGCGTTATAGGCATGGCTGGAGTTCAGCTCAAGCAGTACGGCAAAGTATCGATCTAGCGACGAAAATGCCAGCGGCAACTGAATCACCCGCTTGAGGAGACAACTTTGCTCGATGATGCAGAACCAGGATGAAGTTGACCCAATCCGCCCAGGAAGATTAACCAGATAACAACGACACTCCAGTGAATTAAGGTGATAATTAATAGGGAATGGGTGAGCCAGTAGGCAAATGTACAGGCGACACCTAGTAAGCCAGTCAAGGTCAGAAAGACTGGCTGTAGAAAGGTGGGACGACCGGGTGGGAAGAAAGTTGTCGCATTTAACGGATGATAGGCGATGAATAAAACCAGACTCAACAATGCCCAAACGCTCCAGGTTTGATTGGTCACGGCGGCGCGAGGAGCGGGTAAGAGCAATACCCGAAATACCAACTCTTCCCAGAGGGCAGGCAGGAAAAATGAGCGCAATGATAACAGCAAGTAGCGCCACCACGAGGCTTGCCAGGGTTGCATCTGTAAGAATCGCCAAGAGAAACCAAGGGGCAGAGCAATCGCACCATAACCCGCCCAAATTCCCAAAGCTTTCACCCACTCCCATCCACTGGGCAGGTAAATTGCTCCCAGGACGCGGGCGAACAAGATGTTGACGATGGGAATTGCCGTGCCCGGAATCGTCCAGGCGGCAAAGATACTAGTCGGAGCGAGCGGTACAATATCAGGATTATTGCCACCCACCTGATTGGTTTTAAGAAACCACAGTTGGGCATCATGTCGTAGGAACAACGTACTGAGTTCGTCTTGTGCCTGACGGGGCAGAGCTGTACGCCAAGTGGTCAATGCCGCCAGCAGGTTGCGAGGGCTATCTGCCGCCACGCGGGTAAAATTTGGCTGCTGAATCTGGGTGCCAGATAGGGCATTGGCGTTGGATCGCCAGTCCGAGCGCACAATACCCAAGGGTGTCAGTTCCCTCTCTAATGCCGACCCCAGCGCCACTAACCTTTCAAAGCGTTTGACAGTCGGGGCTGTGGGATGGGATGACCGCCATTGTTGTATCTGTGGACTGGCTTCTACTTGGTGGCGAAGGGATTGAATGGTCACGAATAATGCTTGGTTAGAATCCTGGACGCAGGAGGTGGCGGCTGTAACACTGGAAATTCCGGTTCCGTCTCCAGTGCGATAGCGATCGCTGATGATGCGGAGTTGACGAGTAAACTCGGTCATGGGAGATAGTCGATTGCCACCAAAATCATAGTCTTCAAGTGTATCCAACTTCACAATGACATCTGTCACCGGACGAGTGCCCAACCAACCCCGTTGCAGGTTGCCCATGTAGTTTGTCCAGGAATTTTCGCCGGCAATAATGCCTTCGGTATTATTGGCATAGACTTGGTAGTAGTGGATGTCTAACTGGAGTTCGTCAGCCAACGGTTCGCGCACGACGGTTGCTACTCCGTAGGCAAAATGTCCTGTAACCGTGCCCGCGATCGGACTTTCACCGCTTTTGCCACCCCTGCCACCAAACAGGTGCATCACTAATGTCCGTCCCTCCTGCCAAGCGGCAATCGCCTCAGATGCCGTCTGAGCTTTGGGGTCAATCAAAACTGTCTGCAACGTTCCTTTGCGTTGTTCCGTGTCTTTCCAGTTTCTAGTATTAATGTAATCTAGAGCTTGTCCGGTGTTGAGTATGACCTGTTGCGGCTGGAGTTGAAACAGCGCTCGCGGCTTAATTGCCTGCACGGTAAACAATCCGGTCTTGTCTTGAGCGCCATAGAGATACCAACCGGCTTCACCTGCCGGAGACCTTTCTAACCGCTGTGGAGTAGAGCTATAAACGCCATTTCCGTCGCTCGGCTGTTGGGGAATTCGTACAGTTTCCTGTAAGCCATCAAACTGCCTGCTGACTCGATTGTAGTGCTGCACTCGCACAAGTTCACTCGCACAGGGATTAACCCCCGGACAAGCTTTGGGCAGAAATTCAGGTTTCGCATTCGCAACCTGACCGATAATTTTCACTAGGGTGTAATACCGTCCTGTCTCCAACATCGGCTCTGATGCGATTTGCACCACAGGTTTGTCACCTTGCCAGGTTAGAGTGGCATCTGTCAAAGTGACAGTAACATCATCTTTAGGTCTAGCTCCAGCCATCGCCTGCAAAGGACCGACGCGATCGCGCCCGTTTAAGCGCTCGGTATATAAATCTGCTTTAGTACGACGCAGTTCTTGCACTAGGGGAGAGAACTTCACGTCCACCGTGCCAATGGCAACATCCCTCTGAACGATGGGATTTTGGCTCCATTCCAACCGCACTTGTTTGCCAATTAAGCCTTTTGCCACTGGGGCATGGGTTACTTCTATCCAACCCCAATCAGTATTACCCTGTTGTTGGGGGGAGGGTAGAATGAGTCGTCCCATCCAAGGAGCGATCGGACGGTAGTGAGCCGGTAGTGTCTGCTGGATTGGGTAGAATTCGGTTTGATTAAACGGTGCTTTTCCCGTGATGGCATATCGCGATTCTAAGGTGCTACTAGGACTTATGCTGCCCAGTAGCGCGATCGCAAATACGCCAATTCCCAGTAAACTCAACCTTACCCATTTAATGTTTCGGCTCCAAGCAACGGCAGGTTTTGATTGCTGAGACTGAACCATCTATAATTCTCCTATCCTGCCTCAATACCGACATTCCAAGTATCTTGACAGTGCCTGCTGCCAAGCCGTCTTCGCATCAAAGTTCGCCTTGAGTCCATTCCCCTCACCTCCTAAAAAAGCCTTCATGCCGTGCTGTACCATATAAGTCGGGAAATAATTTGGCGAACCGATGCGCTTGATGCTCAAACACAATGCTGCGTGCTTTCTCGAATCCTGCTGAGCATAAGCTGGCACCGCTTTCTGAAAGGCTTCATACTTTTCTTTGGGAAGGTTCCCAAAATCGTTGAGTCGAAGCACTTGCAAGGCATCAAGGGCAGTTGCATCGCTGACTCGCTGCATGTCGAAGTCCCCATACACTCCGGCAAGAGCGAAAAGTGCGGCGGCGCGATCATAGTCTCCTATTGTAATGCATTTCGCGACACCAGGATAAATATCGGCAGGCGTGTATCGATTAGTGACATTGGCAAGAGGAACACAACCCAGAGGGGCAGTGCTTTGCAGATTTCCTGGCGCTTCGTAGTTATCCGCTAACACTGGCTTTGGTGATGAGGAACAGATGAACCCAGTAAGAGCAATGGTGAGAAGTGGCAAAAGGGATCGTTTCATCATCAGTAAATCTCCCCATGATAACTGGGGTTTAAATACTCTTACAATAGCTGAGTACAGCAAGTGCGTTCGCTATTCGAGTCAACATCTGAGCGCCATCAATCGCTAACTCTAGAGTAGTTTAAATTTTTACTGCTTTAAGTATTGCAGTAATGCATTAAATAATACTTGTAATAATGCTTTACTGCAATAAAAATGCATTCAAAAACAAATATTCTCTATTATCCTGATACCACTTTAAAAAATATAAACTTGGCATCAGGAGGGTAGAAAATGGTAAGGATGAAGACTTAAATTCAGTTAGTTAGATTTAATCCTAATTCGTAAATATCGGGAAATGCAGGTTTGAACGATGAGTATTGCAGGTACTAGGTAAGCATAGTCTTCGACCAGCTTTGGTTGAATTTATGATTTGGAAAGACTAAGTTGAATATATGTCCTGGCAAACCGTTGACGAACTTCGAGCGATGTTTGGTTCAGATAGACCGCGCTACTTAGATATCTGCCTAGCCCAGGAGGATAGTCCAGGTTTTATCGACGATCAAAGTAATAAAGCCAGACAGTACATGAGTGCATTGGTGAACGACAAAACTGGTTGGTTAAGTTATCTGCGCTACAACGGAGATGCTGGCTTCTCCAGCCGTAATCCAGCTTACAGTGGAGCTGAAGATGCAGTTCAAGAGTATTACCTTAGCAATGGGCAGAGAGATGAATTTCCTCTGGCTTGGGCTATTTGTGCTTCAGAGGTTTTGGCAGTTCTAGAGTATTTTGTCATTCATCTTCAGCCTGCTCCTTGGATTCATTGGCACAATGATTCTACAGATGGAGAGTGTATTAGTATAGAATCTAACAAACTTACTGTATCGGAACTAGGCGAGTAAAGATGGTAGCTTTCCGAATGCTGGCGATAAATCTGCGTTACATGGACAGGGAGTTGCGCTCCGAGTTAGACCAGTACGATTACTCTACCTTTGAGTTAAGTTGACTGGGAAGATAGAAGGGTATTGCTTCTGCCAATCTGACCCCTAAGTTGACCGGCTTTGTGCCTTTGCATTGATTTGTCGGTGATGTTCTAGATATGTTGTTCAATCTTGTAAACTAATAAGTCCGACTAAACCCAGAAACCATTAACAACAGATCTGCAACACCACCAACGGTTTCTCCGCAAGGCAATGAATGCAGTTCACAATCAAGTGCCCAGAGTAATTAATGTGGATAAAAATGCTGCCTATCCCAAAGCAATTAATGAACTTAAAGAAAAAGAAGAGCTGTCAGAAGCAGTGGAACTGCGACAAAATAAGTACTTGAACAATCGAATTGAGCAGGATCATAGATTCATCAAATGGCTGGTCAAACCAGGAAGAGGATTCAAATCACTCAACACTGCCAGGCGAACAATTAAAGGCTACGAAATTATGCACATGATGAAAAAAGGACAAATTGAAAAAGTAGAAAAAGGCGCCGTCAGAGAACAGATCAAATTCATTGATGAAATCTTTGAAGTGGCTGCATAACGAATTTCTTTTTCAAAGCGTTTTCTGTCCTCAACAACTTTTTGCAACACAACCTTGAGGGCAGACTCGTCCGTGGGAAAGGTACGATGATTCTTGAGAACTTTTCGCAGAGTCCAATCTAGTCACCAGCCTCAATAAAACAAGGACAAACATTCCACGCATCAGTAATATAGAAATAACATCGCCATGCTTTAACCTGTTCCCACAGTGGTCTGAAAGTCTCAGAATCACGTCTGCCTAACACCCAAGCTAGAATTCCTGGCTTGAAGTGGTCATTACCTAGCATCTACTCGATTGAGCATCAAGCGAAAGCTAAAAACAGGTGGCAATATCTAAGGCTAAAAATCGATCGAGTGGCAAGTACATCCAATGCAAAGATAATTGTCGATCGCGACTCATGAATTGAAACCCTAGTGCGGATGCTTGTTGTTCGTAACTAGGATGAATAATCATTGTATAGAGATCGCACAAATTTGGGAAATCTTGTTGCATGGTAATAAAAGTTTTTTGGCAATCGACTAAAAAAGGTACGCGATAACGATTGAGATATTCCCGTTCGATCGCCCAACTTCTAATGAAATTTGAGACGCAATCGAGATCGCCGGATTCCGCCATCACAAAAGGATCGACATCCCCAATCGCGCTTAAATGTAAACTCTTACTTGGGGATGTAAAAAAGTTTGCATCCGATGCTGGTACGGTCGGATACATCAGATAAAATCCCACCGGATTGAAATTATCCGCTCGCCGCAATACTCGCATTCCGCGATCATATTGACTCGCCCATTTTCTGAGTAGATTAGTAATCCGATGGGGTGTCGTTTCGGTATTACGGTTCATCCAGTTATAGTTTGCCGCCAATAGATTCGCGACAGGAATGGCATCACAGCGAGGCTCGAAAGCTGTTATCGTCAGTTCTACCTCAACGGGATCTGTTTCCCGCAATTGCGGCACATCGATGATTTCAATCCGGGTAATATTGCCATCAAACTGCTTCCGAATCAACCGGAGTGCGGCTAATTTATCCAGCATCATGCCAGCAGATCGATCGCTACCCCGCTCTTTATCGTGATAAAACAACTCCGCCGCTTCTGTCTGACTGCAACTAACTGGTGCATCAAGGAGCGACAGTTTAGCTAACGGAGGTTTGAGTCTGGTATCCCGTTCCAATTGTTGCTTGACAGTGAGATAAATCCATAAGCGCAGAAGATACTCCCCGCGGGCGCGGGTTAAGCCGACGCGTTCTACTAATTTAACGATCGCCTGCTCCTGGCGACCGCGATCAAACCACAAATCCAAGTCGAATTTTATCAAGCGCTTTTACCAAATTAATATTCAAGTTCAAGTACTAAGGTCTCTCTAGGAGGATTGTGCTTGCTATTGACTGTCAACTGTTCACTATCCAATAAATTCATCTTACTTCACCCTAGTTCACCTTAGTGTTGGCTACTCATGGCGATCTCACCAATCTAGCAATGAGAATGCAAATAACAACCAATTCCCTCCACGAAACTCCCATGAAAAACACCAACCAACATCCTCTCTGTTCCGACTTAGCTGGATACTGCCCTGCATATCCTAATTATTTACAAATCAGAACGCGGATGAATTGGCTAATCGAGCGGTATATGTCGAGCGATATTCTCAGCCACCGCCTGAGCGACTTACCCACCCAGTTTACCCAACCACACACCAGAGTTTGGGAACCGATCGATTGGAAAGGCATTTCCCGCGACCCAATCGTTGGTGTCGATCCAGATTTATTTATCATGCTCGTAGCTGGAGCGACAGAAATCGAAGCCCCGATTCGCGAATATTCCCAAGAGAGCTGGAACTACATGAAATCGATCCACCCCCAGATGGCTTACTTCATGGGTGGCGAACAACGTCCAGATGGAGCGCTCGCGGCTTTGGGTGTTTGGGAAAAAGAAGAACGCCAACACGCGCCGACCTTTAGCAAGATCTATCATCTACTCACTTGTAAGAAACTTCAACCTAAGCCCAATAGCGTAGATAACGATGGAGCTAGCAAATCGGCAGCAGATGTCTATCGTCACATTCTCAGCCGGATTTCCACTGAATGGGGTGCTACTTCTGTCTATCTGTGGTTGATGGCGCATTCTACTGGCGCTCTGCAACAGGCGGTTGCCCAACCGCTTCAAGATGAAGTCAATCACCTCGCCAAATTCTGGGGCTTTTGTCGTTGGGCTTTGAATGGCACTTATTTCAAGCAACTCAAAGGTTCCACTCAAAATCTCATCAGTTTGATGAATCATCATCAAGGTGAACGCACCCACGGCGGGAATATTTTGGGAGTAGCGACGACTGTAGATGCCGTAGAATTAGCCTTTACCTTCTCAAGAGTAATGGTCAGATTGCACACCTGGAATCAGGAATTGAGCAATAGTTTTCTAAATCATTTATTCGATACTCAGCCAATGTTAAATGAGTTTCGCCCTGCTTAAAATAATTCCTGACGAAGTAAGCACGAGGCATTACCCCTACACGATCGAATGTCTAGTAGCTATAACGACTACTGCTGTACATTTTCAGCAATGCCGATTTTTCACGCTCGAAACTTAATTGCTTATAAATAGTGAGTTTTGTCATGCACAATGCGTACATTAATAGTATCGGTAAATTTCTGCCTGGAGAACCAATCGATAATGATGCTATGGAGGATTACCTCGGCAAAATTAATGGTAAACCCTCCAAGATTAAGTCCCGCATTCTCAAAAGCAATGGTATTCGAGCGCGTCACTATGCCATCGACTTACAGCAACATCCTACTTATAGAACAAGCCAAATGGCAGCCCTAGCGATTCAAACCGCCTTACTCCAGGCGAACCTCGAACCAGAGGCAATAGATCTTCTCGCCGCTGCAACCACTTGGCCCGATCAGTTGGTACCTAGTTTTGCTAGCATGGTACACGGCGAATTGTTCGATCTGCCAGCGATGGAAATAATTTCTACCCAGGGTGTCTGCTGCGCTGGCATTTCTGCTCTGAAATATGCGGATTCCCAAGTGCAACTAGGTGAGAAATTTGCAGCGCTATCTGTGGCTGCAGAAATGCCATCGCGGTTATTTAAACACAGTCGCTTTGAATGCGAAACGGCAATCACCGCAGGTCAGTCTTTAGGATTTGACAGCGAATTTCTACGGTGGATGCTTTCCGATGGAGCTGGAGCCATGCTGCTGCAAAACCGTCCCAATGCCCAATCCCTGAGCCTGAAAATTGAATGGATTGAACTGGTATCCCATGCCAATGCCTATCCTGTTTGCATGTCTGCTGGGGGTGGCGATCGCAATTGGATGGACTATCCTAACTATGAGGAAGCCGCCCGGTCGGGTACGCTCAATCTCTGCCAAAATGTTCGCCTGCTCGATGACGTAATTAAACTCGGTGTCGAAGGCTGGCTCCAACTCATTGAGCAAGGTCGAGTCAAACCTGACGAAATCGACTGGCTCTGCTGTCACTATTCCTCCCATTTTTTCCGTGGTCGAATTGTAGACCTGTTGGAAAAATCAGGTTGCATGATTCCAGAGGAGCGCTGGTTTACTAATCTCTATACAAAGGGCAACACGGGTTGTGCCTCGATCTATCTCATGCTAGAGGAGTTGTTTAACTCCGACAAACTGCAACCAAACCAGAAAATCTTTTGTTTCATTCCCGAAAGCGGACGCTTCACCACGGCATACATGATGCTCACCGTAGTAGGCAATGCGATCCAACCTGTCAGTGTAAAGATCGGCGAGACTTTGACATCTATGCCCGTAGCCGAGCGCACCATTGAATCTCCTCCTCCTGGGACTGAACTGCTGCGGGATCTGACCGCAGTCTGGCTGGAATTTGAGCGATCGCTGCGTTCGGTTCCTATCATTCGCAAGCTCTATCGCGGTGAATTTACTATCGAAGACTACCAAGTACTGCTGCGAAATCTGCGTCCGCAGGTAGTTGAAGGTGCCCGCTGGATCGCCCGTGCGGCTTCCCACATGACAGATTTTCGGCTGCGCTCGACTTTTATTGGTCATGCACAAGAAGAACATCGGGATTTTCAAATGTTGGAGCGCAATTATGTTGCTGTAGGTGGGGTACTAGAAGAGATTGTCAATGCCGAGAAGAACATCGGTAGCGAAGCTCTATCTGCCTTTATCTTCCACCAAGCCTCCCAAGAAAATCCTGTAGATCTAATTGGTAGCATCTTTATTATTGAGGGTTTAGGTAATCGACTAGCGGCTGAGTGGGCGAAATTAATTCAAACTAATTTTAGGTTAAATGACGAGCAGGTTTCTTTTTTGGCATATCACAGTGCTAATGATGCGGCTCATTTGAGCAAACTGGATACAATGATTCACGCAGGATGGATGACAGCGGAAATCGCTAAGCGCATAGTCAAAACTGCCAAAATCACTGCCCGCTTGTATCGCCTACAACTTGAGGAGATAGCATGACTCACTTCGCAAAACACGAGCGCACCAACCCCAATCACTGGGAAGCCCTCTATCTCGATCGAGCGCTTCCCTTAGACCCAGTAGCTAAAAAATATATGGTCGAGGATTTACAAAACTGGACGCGCGATTACTTACTGTTGCCGATTAAGGCGATCGCGAATCTATCCCTCGCTGTAATTATGACCGTGAAGCGGCTGTTGCCCTTTCAGTTCCGTCACTATGAACTGATGCATCGCTCGGCAGCTTTTTTTCTCAACCGCTTTGTCACTCCCGAAGCCTGTTACCTGATCGTTCGCCATATTGGGCTAGGCTCGAACATCATAAATTTCTTGATCGATAATGGGCCAGATCGAGCGATTATCAAAGCCAATCTCTACCCACGCACTGTTGAGGATTTAGCCAAAAATGTTTTCCTCGAACACGATCTAATTTTGTACAACTTCGTACTCGATTATGCCCGAGCGGAAGATGTTTGTCCCCAATGGCGAGAACTCCTCGACGATTTAGACTATTCCAGCATTCAGCCGATCAAGGTTGAGATGAACTTTAGTAACCGAGGCTTACGGATTTTAGATTTGGAGTCGGCAATCGAGTTATTCAAGATATTTTATGCACTTTGTTTAACCAGTGATGAATTCGAGAGGGCAGTGCTATCGCTGGAGTTTGATGAAAATTTTGGTTGCTATATTAGCAAGGTAATGGATGATTATCGCTGGAATCACTTGATTGCCAATCGTCACTCTCTAGCACCGGAAAGTGCCTTTGGGGCATCGCGGCGATTGCTATTGCATGGAATCACCACTGAGTATCTTCATCGTTATTTAGAATTGAGCAGCAATAAAGAAACGTAAGTTTCTGTTCATCCAGCCAAGGGTATAGACATATTAGAGGATGTTTGAGAAGTAGCAATTGTTACTTATTTGTTAGAATAGGAGTATGAATCGAAAACCCTACAATACTGATTTATCTGATGGTGAGTGGACAATCATCGCACCGTTGATTCCAGTGGCAAAATTGGGTGGGCGTCCACGTTTTAGAAATATACGCGAAATTATCAACGCGATTTTCTACATTCAACGTGCTGGCTGTGCATGGCGCTTACTGCCGCATGATTTTCCCCCCTGGCAAACGGTATATCATTACTTTCGCACTTGGCGCATTGCGGGTGTGTGGGAAACCATGCTCACAACCGTTCGTGAACAAGTGCGTCAAGCGTTGGGACGAGCCGCAACACCGAGTGCTGGAATCATTGATGCTCAGTCAATCAAAACTACTGAAGTGGGTGGAACAGAACGTGGGTATGAGGAGGCAAGAAGGTCAAAGGACGCAAGCGTCATCTGTTAGTTGATACGCAGGGGTTTGTGCTCAAAGCTTATGTGTTGGCAGCAAATCGAGCCGATCAGGAAGGCGCAAAACAGCTTTTGAACACGATTAATTCTCAGTTTCCCCGCTTACAGCATTTGTGGGTCGATGGTGGCTATCGCACTACTTTTGTCAGTTGGGTAAAGGAACAATTGGGATGGACTGTACAGCGAGTTCAACATCCGAATGCTGGGTCTCGTCGTCGCATTACCGCTCCGGGTGTCGAACCCGCGCCAATTGACCGCAGTTTTCAGGTGATTCCGCGTCGCTGGGTGGTGGAACGCACTTACGGTTGGCTGGGACGGTATCGGCGCTTGAGCAAAGACTATGAGTGCCTGCCAGAAACTGCGGAAGCATTTATCTACTCTACATCTCTACGTACACTCCTGCGTAGATTAGCATAATCTGTTACTTCTCAAACGTCCTCTTAAATACAATTTGGCGAGGGGAGGATAAAGCCCTTCCGTCTTGCAAAGTTATAACAATACCAAGTTGGCAAGATTTGGTTTGTAGATGAGACGGTTGTGTCGCAAAAACGATTTGAGGACAGGCAATCTTTCTCAATCTCTATTTCTTATTGTGCAATTCCAAAAAGTTGAGACACCAACTCTATTGATGTTCGCACATCGCCTTTTTCAACGCCTCGAACTTGACCTTTACGAATCATGTTCACTGCTTCAAAACATCTCAAGGTTCGTCGTGCTGTGTTGAACGAACCAAACCCCATCCCTGGTTTTGTCAGTCGCTTGATGAATCTGTGATCCTGCTCCACGAGACTGTTCAAATACTTTACCTGCCTGATTTCGGTGGTTTTTGGCAGTTCTTCCTCAGCTTTGAGGTCATCAATCGTAGGTGGGTAAGCTGCGTTCTTATCCACGTTGATCGCCCTGGGAGTTTGAGTGTGGTCAGCTTTAAGTGTCTTACGCAAGAACCGCTCTGCTGCTGCGGCATCCCGTTTCGCACTCAACAGGAAATCCAGCGTGTTACCTTGCGAATCCACAGCGCGATACAAGTACTTCCACTCTTCCTTGACCTTGATGTATGTCTCGTCAACTCGCCATGAGTCGTTCGTGGTTTGTAGATGAGGGCGGATGCGTTTGTCCAATTCTGGGCCGTACTTTAACACCCAACGGTTAATCGTTGCATGATCCACCTCAATGCCTCGCTCCGCCATCATCTCTTCTAAGTCCCGATAGCTCAGGGGATAGCGACAATACCAACGGACATTGATCAAGATGATCTCAGGTAGAAAGTGCCGCCACTTAAACAGAGATGGAGTGGGCATTGGAAAGCTGTGGGTGAGTATTGACCTGACTTTTCCCGTTAAGTCTGAGCAAGCTGCCAACCTTCACAAAGATCTTGCAATTTCAACCAACCTCTCCAAAGCACCTGAATACCAATCGGAGTCTTACGGCGATGTGACA
>JAABUQ010005149.1_pt1 | contig 21308 bp, 21 predicted proteins | sample 5560001 | NCBI WGS metagenome assembly JAABUQ01 (sample SAMN10711888, study PRJNA513371) | rock metagenome | isolation source: Antarctica rocks | place: Antarctica: Victoria Land, Finger Mt nord | collected 2015-12-18
GTTAGCAGCTTTGCTTTAGCGCTGCTGCTGGCCGGAGCGGAACCGGAAGAGCTCGCCACGGCTGTGGCCGCTGCGCTTCGAGGCTCACCGGGGATAGCTTTAGGCGACGTGATTGGAGCAAACGTGACCATCTGCCTGGTCGCGCTCGGTCTCGGCGCACTGATCCGACCTTTGCCATTCCAGGATGCGTTTCGATATGCAGTGTTTGGGCTTCCCCTGGGCGTAATCGGTGTGATCATTGCGTGGGACGGAACAGTTAGTCGAGGGGAAGGTATGCTTCTGGTTCTGCTATATGTCGGCTACGTAGCGACTATTTGGGTTTTGGAACGGCGGCCGCCCGCGCTCGGCGAAGTGGGCGAGCTTGCGGAAAGCCCCACACGGAATATCGGGACTACGGCCAGGAGCGATCTCTTCTTCGTGCTCGCCGGTATTGCGGCCATGTCCATCGGCGCAAGCGTTCTCGTGGAAGCGGTGCGTCGCATTACCACAGCTGAAGCTCTGCAAACAAAGCTCGGACTAACTATTGTCGGCTTCGCCACCGGGTTCGAACTCGTGGTGCTAGCTTGGTCCGCTTCGCGTCGGGGAGCATCCGAAGCCGTCGTGGCTGGTGTCGTCGGGTCGTTCAGCTATAACGTCACCATGACTTTGGGAGCGGCTGCTCTAGCAAGACCACTGGTTTTTCACGACGCGCTGATCCTCCACGAGCCTCTGTTGTTGATGATCGGCGCGTTTGGTGCCGTTCTTCTTTTGACCGTCCGACGGCGCAAACTCAGCCGTTCTGCGGGTTTCATCTTGCTCCTCAGCTATCCAATCTTCATTTTTCTTGCAACCCGCTAGCCCAACCGACCGAAGATCAACGATGCGATCATGCTGAGCCGCAAAGAAGAATGACGGCGAGAAACAAGCCACTCATTCCTGGACTTTCAGCCTGGCCTCCTGAACGCGAAGCCGAGCGCGAAGGACCCTGACAAGGCTCCATATTTCGGCACTTATAGAAACATGGAACCGAATGATCGCCAAGCGGCCAATCAGCCGGAGTCCTCGGACTCAGTGCTGACGGACGCCGTTTTGGCTGAACTTAAGAGACAGTCCGAGAATGGTTGCCTTCTCTGCTCATTCGATGAGTGGGACAACGAGGAGTGGGATTGATGTCAAAAGCCAAGAATGAGCCGGACGTTATCCGTTATGCCGATATGTTTTCTGCCAGGGGAACGGAGCCGCGCCTTCGTATCATGCGGCTGCTGCTCTCGGCGCATCCGCAGGGCATGATCGCGGGTGGCGTTGGCGCGGAGCTAGACATTCCGCCTTCCACGCTCTCTCATCACCTCGACAAGCTTAAGAATGAAGACCTCGTAAAGGTTCGCCGGGAAAGCACCTTCCTGTGGTATTCGGCGAATGCAGACGCGCTGCAAGAGCTGCTTGGCTTCCTCTACGCCGAATGCTGCACCCGAAATAAGGCGATTGAGCCCCAGGCCATTGTGCAGGTCTGCAAATAAAAGGCTGCAATGCTGAAGCCGAAAGTACTGTTCCTTTGTGGTGCGAACGCCTGCCGGACACAGATGGCCGAAGGATTCCTGCGGGACTTGGCGGGCGACCGCTTTGACGTGATGAGCGCCGGCTATGAGCCGTCCGGAGCGGTGTGCACGGATGCCATCGAAGCGATGCGCGAGGTAGGGATCGATATTTCAGGGCAGCACCCCAAGACAACGGACCAGTTCATAGGGCAGCGGCTCGCCTACGTCATAACGCTTTGCGACCGCCAGAAAGAGCGCTCCTGCCCGATTTTCCCGGGCGTCATGTGGCGCCTAACGTGGCCCCTCGAAGACCCGCAGGCCATTGAATCGCCTGATTTCTGCCGCAAAATCTTGAGCGGCTTCTACCGTTGTATTTTTCTGTCTCGGTAGCCGATACCCCCGTCCCGTCCTCGCGTCCCGCGAGGGAGAATAAACAGCGAAGGGGATACACTCTCGACAGTGGGTCGCAAAGTTTGCACCGTTACAGGCCTGGATTCGCGAGGATTGCCCTCGTCAGTCCAGCTGGAAGCCGGTTCGCTGTTTGAGGCCGCCGCCGCTGGCCTTGAACAGCTGCACAAGAACGGCTGCCTCATCACTCAACTGCAGATCACAGTGCACGAACCTGGCAAGAGGTTACAAAGTTCACCCCGACCAACTCGGCTCCTGGCTCCGCAGCCACAATAGCGACGATAACGTCGGGATTCATGCGGCTAAAGAGCCGTGTGCGCCACATCCTCAACCACAACCCGCTGAAGTGAGGCAGAAGAGGAAACACGGGGCCGGGAGAAGTTTCGGCCCGCAGCGGAACGGAATGCCAATTTCGGCACCTACGCGGTTCGACAATCACTGTAATACTGCGGGGTCGGGCTTCGCCAGAAATCCATAGTCGCCCTCCTTATCCCAGCCAGGATTGTACGATTCGGAAATCTATCTCGAACGCTATGGCAGGTGCGGCCGAGAGAGTTACTCCGCCCAGGTCTCATCTGATCGATGCGCCTGGTGCGATGATGCACCGGAGATCTCAAAGCTGAAAACGGACAGAAACGCGGTAGCTATCCGTCCTACGGATTGAGCAACTGCATGCCCAGGCCGGCGAAATCCTTCACGGTGCGCGTCACCAGGGTCAGAGCATAGTCCAGGGCTGTCGCTGCGATCACTCCATCGGCAATGATCAGGGCAACCCCGCACCATCGAGCACGCTCCAGCGCTCGGCGATAGCTTCCTGACGGGGAGAACACGTAGCCAAAATCACAACGGAACAGTGACTTCGATAAACTTCCTTCCTATTTAGAGTCCAGGATAATTAATCGAATTCAAATGACATGTCTGACCTCTGCTAGTCGTCGCATTTGCTGCCCATCTCCACCAGCCATCCTTGCCGACTCGAATAGTGGCTTGTGATCGATTGGCAGGATGGAAGAGGAAAGCATTGCGAACTCGTTTGCTTTAGCCACGTGCTTGTTGAGTGGTTTGAAATCGCTCCGACAGATCCCCCGTACAACCAAATTCAGTAGGAACTGCCGCGTTTGTCTTGTTTTACGTTATGCGCGCCAGAATCTTGTCGACAAGCAGCTTCGCATTAGCCTGACTGGCACTGCACTCGTAAATAAGTCCGATCAACTGCTCGTATGCGCCGCGCTTGGAAGGAGGCAGATCCGAAAGCACACTGGGTTTCACAGGCGCGTCTAGTATCTTACTGACATCTTTGGCTAACTTGTCGTTCCGCTTTGTGAGGTCTACCACCACATTGGGAGGCAGAATCCCTTTAACAAGGACGGTCTCCAGGAAGGCGACTCCGGCTCGAATTTCTTCCATAATCCGATTCCTAGCCGCCCGGCTAATAGCGCCCTGCTTGACGATTGCGGCCTTTTCCCGAATTGCGGTCTCACGCAGTTCGAAATCGCGCGACCACTTGCGCTGCATGCTGTTTAAGCGGCACCTACGAGTAATCTCTCTGGCCACCGGTGTGAGGTGCGTAAGCAGATTGTGATAGTGCACGCTTTGCTCGAAATGGTCTCGTCGTCCGTTCGGGATGATGCGGGCGTCGATGATGTGCAACTCACCGACGCTCCAAGCGTTAAACCGCGCTTCAGGGAAGAGTTCCTCAAACATGCGGTCATCACCGACCTGGATATTTCCGCAACGCACGCGCAATCCTTTGACGTTACTGGCGGAAGGCAGCGCGCCGGTATACCCGTGATGCAGAACCCAGCCGACGGCAGCAACTTTCCCATTGATGCCTTCGATCGTCAGAAGCTCGACCTCGCTAAAGGGATCGAACACTCCGACACCGACCTCTAGCGCTGGTCCATGTGGCCTGGAAAGCGGTACGCTTCCGTCACCGACGGAAATCTGGAGGTCGCCAAGGCGTATGTGCGGTCCTATATGGTCGAGGATCTCCCGTTTAAAAGGGAAATCTTCGCCGAAGTCGATGGGGCCGACTTGCGACAAGTAGCTGCTAATGGCGCTTGCGCTCAGTAGCTGGTCGTTACGATGGCGGATGATGCCCCGCATTTCAACTTCAAAAAAGCGCTCCGGCATGTCGCCGGCGGGAATGCGACGCAGCTCGACGACCTGCGCAACGGCTTCGCGCAAGTCGTGGTGTTCCTCGCAGGAACGCAGGACAGTCTTCAGCTTCCGGCAATCCCAGCGCAGCTCGCTGACTTTCGTTTCACCACGCATTCGGGAGCGGAAGACAAGTTCTTGGCAATAACCCAGTCCAGCGAGTCTTCCAACGCCACGGAAGCCGCGAGCCCCGAAACCGCGTTTCTTGCTGGCGCCGAAAGCGGTCAACCTATGCACGAACTGATCCTGCGGAATGCCCGTGCCGTTATCGATGATTCTTACGCTTCGACTGGGAGCATAGATGCTGATCGTGACCTTGCCCGGCTCATCGCCCTTAAGCTGGCCATTCGCGCGCGCCTCATCGATAGCGTCTGCCGCATTCTGGACGTATTCCCTGTAGATCGTCATGGGATCTACGTACATGGAACTGCTCAGAAGCTCCAAAATATCTTTGCCGATGACGATGTCGTTCGCCAAAGTCTGCCAAGGGGTTTCCCGCGGCGTGAGAGTAACTATGCTGGAGCTCATGCCGTCGCCATAACCCGTTTCCTGCTGGGTGTCTTGACGATTGGAGGAATGAGATTCTCCTCGTAGTTCAGTCCAGCGTCCTCGACGCGCTCTTCATCCGGCACGATGATACTGGGATGGTCCTGTTGCTTCATCGAGCGTTGCATGGCCCAGATATCCGCCTCTTCGTTTTTGGAGAGTGGAAGATGATGCCGCAAAATCGACTTCACCCGGCTGCCTGTTGCAAGCTTCACCTGGCCGGGCAGATGCCGTGGGTCCACACTCGAGATGAGATTCAGCAGCTCGACGCGGTCTTCGCTCGTCACCCTGCTAAATTCTTTCTGGTATTCCTCGAATTGGGCGCTTCCACCGTATTTCTCATACCATTCGCGGTTGAAGATAAAATGATGTGGCCGCATCAGAATATCGGCAAATTCCTGAGCGGTGTCTCCGAAGGCGTGCCTGAAAAAGTCGGGGTCGCCGCTTACAACGCCATGGGTCGCCTGCAAGATCAGCTGCATTGACCTTAGCTGGTAGCGTGTCCACTTCTCTCCCACGTGCGAGCGGTCGGGCAGCGAAGTTGGCTGGTAGCGCATGGGGAAAGACCAGATGCGCAATCCAAGTTCTTCATTGAGGGCAACATTCAGGCGCATGCGCTCAAAAAGATCGGCTGGCCCATCGTGAAAATTGTAGAGCATGTAATTCGACATGCTTAAAAGGCCGAATTCATGCGCATATCTCACGGCGCGCTCGTAGGGCCCTTTCAGGCCTAGATGATCGAACGCTATCCGTAGAGGCTTCAAACAGATGCTCGATAAGTCCCTGAGATATCCCGGGTCTTTGCAGAGGATCCGAGCGTCGACGCCCTGGTTGAAATCGACGCGCCGCTGTACCGGCACTCGCCCAATACTCAGCTTTGCGCCCGGCACAAATCCAAGATCTCTGATTTCCGCGATGATTTCATGGAACCGAGGGCTTGCCACGATATTGTTGTCCATCAATATCAAGTCTTTCTTTGGCCCGTAGCGGGCCTCGATATTCCTTACGACTGCAGTAATGGACTCGGAATCTCGCTGATCGCCCTCCAACTTAGGGACGCCACAAAAAGTGCACTTGCGGATGCAGCCGCGGGAAGCGTAGGCGAAGTATGCGTCCCGTACCGGATATTCATATTTCACCTGCTCGAGAATGCTGTAGTCGGGTATCAGGTCCTCGATCGCAGGCCCATGGTTGTCGTCGGAGTAAAGTTCTTCTGAAAACTCGTCAAGCTGCAGCGCCTTTGCGGGAGGCGCCGTCAATAAACCTTGTATGAAGCGTATTCCTTGCCAGCTTGGCCGTGCGGCGAACTGCTCGGGCATCAGAGACGCCGCGATGCCGCCGACGAAAATCTTATCCGCGTGCATGTTCGCAACTTTGAGCGCAAAATCAATGCTTTGTGCAATGCGGGCGAACTCAAACGAGAACAGCGTCGTGATGTAGATCCGGTCCCATGCAGTCCCGAAAACCGAAGGGTCTTCGCCCTTGATAAACGTCACCCTATCGCGTTTGCCGTGGGGACCGTGATACTGCGCGAGCTTCATCAACCCAAGAGGCGGATACTTGTTTTTGTAACCGGGCTCGATGAGAAGAATGTTCTTGTTAGCCATTCGAAATCACCCTGAGCTTTCCTGTGCCGCGGTTAGACCGAAGAACATTCAGCGCAGCTGCCGCACCGGCTTCACCACCAAAGCCACTCATCGGTCCGGTGTTGCTCCAGTCGATCTCCTGTATAAAATCCGAAAGTTTGTTTCTGAAATACAGCTTGTCGATTGTCGCGCTCCCGGCCTCGTTTACCAGGTCGCCAGCCAATCCCATAAGCGCATAGACACCAACGCCTTTGCAAAGCAGCGTCTTTCGAGGATTACTCCATGCATCGCGCAAAAGGAGTGCCACGGCAGACCAGAAGTCCAGAACCATCTGCGCGACAACCTCCGGAGGGTGCTTCTGCAGAATTTTCGTCTGCGTCAGGAACCGCTTTATCGCCGTTTGTAATGTCCGAAGAGACGCGCGCCGCGTCATGCCCGACGTGGCATTTCCGCCAAGAGTGACCTGGTTGAACCAAGGGGACTGACTATCATTCTTCAGATGAATCGCGATAAAGAGCTCAGGCCGCTCCGCGGCCAGATCGGTCGCAAGACGCGAATCGTGAAAATCCAGCAGGCTCGTGCTTAGTCCCTTCGCCTTGCTGTTGATGACATTGAAGACTTCCATCTCCTCGCGTTCGGTGAGCCCGAGGAAGCACATGAAAGGCAACTCCAGCGTCAGATCGTTAAGATGACCGAGGCGATGCTGGCAATCCACCTGGGTGAAAATCCTGGCCCGCTCGTCGGCGACTACTATTCGTGCATTCGGCGGCCGCTCCCGATCGAGACGCCATGCCCCGTCCGAACGGTTGCGCGCGTTCATCGTAAGGGGAATGGTCGAGCTTTTCTCCTGCTGGATGTACTTGCGGAAGTCGAGGCTGTGATTGGCGTTGAACCGGCGCTGGTATCCCCGACCGGTGTCCTCGTCCAACACGTCAGCGAAACTCAATGAATGCAGTAAGTTAGCGGGCGCGAAGCCGAGGAAAACCTCTCGTCCGGCCGACATGCCGATTATGCCTTCAAAGACCACGGGTTAATCATATCAGCAGTTCGGCACGAATGAACGACAGAATCTGCAGTAAAACAATGCAGAATTGTATGCCGCTGGCTGCTGGCCCTGCACAGCCAATGCTCACCTCTACAAAACCCCAAAAACCACTTGGGCTCAATGGTAGGAGCAAGTGCACAGCATGCAATTTTGGCATAATTTAATACCAGTGCGAGGACCATTACATTGATAGTCAAAAGCGGCCTTCTTGAGCTTGTACCGGTTGCCGACATCGAGCTTGACCGGACCAATCCGAGGATTCGGAAATTCCTAGAGATGTATGCCGAGCAGCCAACGACCGACCAGATCTATCTTGCGCTGGGAGCTGCCGGCGACGATGAGAGCGAAAGCAGCACCAGCTTCGAAAAGCTCAGAAACTCCATATTGACGAACGGCGGGATCATCCATCCGGTGATCCTGAACCGGCGTGACGATGGTTCGCTCATCTGCATCGAGGGCAACACCCGGGTCGCCATTTACAAGAACTTCCTTCAGGAAAACATCGTGGGCAACTGGACGAAGATTCATGCGCTGGTCCACGACCAGATGGATGAGAACCAGGCGGACGCAATTCGTCTACAGGTCCACTTGGTTGGCACCCGTTCCTGGGACCCCTATTCGAAAGCGAAGTATCTCCATCATCTGCGCACGCAAGCGCTCCTGCCCTTCTCCAAAATCGTAGATTTTTGCGGAGGCCGCCAGAAAGATGTACTCGAGAGCATCAACGCATTTTCTGAGATGGAACAGTATTATCGGCCCGTAGTGCCCGACGATGGTAGTTTCGACACCAGCAGGTTCAGCGGTTTCGTTGAACTGCAAAAGCCCGGAGTGAAAGAAGCCCTAGCAAAAGCCGGCTTCACGCTGACGGACTTTGCCCACTGGATTCACGAAGAGAAGCTCTATCCTCTTTATACCGTGCGATCACTGCACCGCATTCTGGCCCATCCGAAGGCACGTGAGATTTTCCTTAAGCAGAATGCCAAAAAGGCAATGGAGGCTTTGGACCGGCCGGATTTGGATAAGGCGCTGGGCGACGCAAATATTGACCAGCTGTCACAGGCACTCAGCCGCGCCATCTATGCGTTGCCATGGACAGAGGCCGAGAGATTGCGAAAAGATCCCGGATCGGAGTTGGCCCAGACGCTGGCTGAGACGCTTACAGCTTTGACAAGCCTGCTGAATGCTACGGGGGCGGGGGTGTGAGCCCTTGGCGGAATCCAGTCAACATGCGGCCTTGGTTCAAATCATTATCGGATACATCAAGCGCGAGCACGCCGAAGTAACCGCGCTCGGAATAATGGACGATCTTTCCAGCGCAATCGGCGCGGAGAAGCCGAACCGAATCGGCGGGTTCGTCCCCGACGTTTACGCCTTCGATGCCCCGTTAACAATGACTATAATCGGCGAGGCAAAGACCCGAGATGATTTAGAAACTGAGCATTCCAAGAAGCAGATAACCGCCTTTCTCTCGTTTCTGAGCTATCAAAACGCAGGTATCTTCGTAATGGCCGTGCCGTGGCAGATAAAACGTCGCGCGCATGTAATGGTCACAACTCTGCAGAAAGCAGTGGGAGCGGCGGCGGTCAAAACCGTCACGCTCGACGACATAGGTCGCTGACGCTCCAATGCTCAAAACCCACCGCGAAGCAGATCTCACGGCCAAACACCAAGGGTTTGTGTATCAGGTGGAGGCGCTGGAGGCGGTCAAGGGGCTTCCTTACTCGGCGATATTTCATGAACAAGGGCTCGGAAAGACCAAAATCGGCGTCGATCTTTCCCTTTACTGGTTGACTCACGATCTCGTCGATTCGGTCCTTATAGTTACCAAAAAAGGGCTCCTGCGGAACTGGAAGGATGAGCTTGCGGTTCATACGCATCTGGAACCGCGGCTTCTCAGCCAGGACAAACGCGCCAACTTTCTCGCGTTCAATAGTCCTGCACGCATATACCTAGCCCATTACGAAGTGCTCAAGTCGGAGCAAAAGCGCCTCGCTCTGTTCCTGCGGACGCGAAAAGTGGGCGCGCTGCTGGATGAAGCCCATAAAATCAAAAATCCTGATTCGACTATCGCTAAGGTGCTTTTCTCATTAGGCACCGGGTTCACACGACGCGTGATAATGACGGGGACCCCCGTGGCCAATCGGCCGTACGACCTGTGGTCCCAGATTCGCTTCCTGGATGGCGGTGTCGCTCTCGGGCCGGATTTCGGAAAATTCAAGCGCGATCTGGACCTTACCAACGATCTCGTTTCCGACCCTTACAGGGTTGACCGCTTTCAACGCGCCCTTGCCGGCGTTTTCACAAAGATCGCGCCCTTTACCGTCAGGGAAACCAAGGGAACAGTCGAAATCAGCCTTCCAGAGAAGGAGCTGAAAAACATCGAGGTCGAGCTCGAGTCCCGGCAGTGGGAAATGTATAAGCGCTTCCAGAAGGACCTCTCGGCGATCGTCGTCAAAGACAACAAGGCGGTGTTAGATGACGCCGAAGAGATGCTAAAGCGCCTAATGCGGCTCGTCCAGGTGGCTTCCAATCCCCGCCTCGTCGACGATTCGTACCGCGCCGTCCCCGGAAAGTTCGAGATCCTACTTAACCTCATTCATCAGGCCACGGATGCGGGTGAGAAAATGATCATCTGGACATCCTTTACGGACAATGTGGACTGGCTCGCTCGCGAGCTGGCAGACTTCGGTGCTGTGCGCGTTCATGGCAAGCGCAGTATCTTTGACCGCGATCTGGCGATTAAACGGTTCAAAACCGATAAGAGCTGCCAAATCCTTATCGCAACGCCGGCCGCGGCGAAAGAAGGGTTAACACTGACGGTCGCCAACCACGCTGTATTCTACGATCGCTCTTTCAGCCTTGACGACTATTTGCAGGCCCAGGACCGCATCCACCGCATCTCCCAGTCTCGCTCGTGCTACATCACCAACCTAATCGGGAGCAATACCATTGACGTGTGGGTCGATGTTCTTCTTGCCGCGAAACACCTTGCCGCCCAATTAGGCCAGGGAGATATAACCCTGGACGAATATTCAAAGCAGGCCACGTACACATATGGCGCAATGATCCGTGATGTGCTGGGCCTGGACGGAAGCCAAACCAATGCCTGATAAGAACAAAGGAAGTGCCCCAACATCTAACAGCGAGTCAATAGTGATTCTGGGCGTGACAGTGCCCACGACGACCCAGTCGCTCCAGCAACGAACATTGAAGTTTTTTGCCGATAACCCGAGGGTTTACTCAGTCGTGCGGGCAAACGGTAAAGCGCCGACACAAGACGAGATCCAGGAGCAACTGAGCGAACTCGAGCATGTCCGGGAACTACGGGAAGATATCAGACGCAATGGCGGCCTCCTGGAACCGCTGATCGTAAGGGGTGGAACGCTCGACGTTCTGGAGGGCAACAGCCGTCTGGCTGCATACCGGCAACTCGCAAAAAAACAGCCGATCAAATGGGGCGTCGTCAAATGCACGGTGTTGCCGGCCGATGTCGAGGAGTCGCTGATATTTGCGCTGCTCGGGCAATTTCACATCAAGGGGAAAAAGGATTGGGCGCCCTACGAGCAGGCCGGGTTCCTTTACCGGAGATTCAAAGACCACAATGTCCCGGCGACGACTCTCGCCGCAGACTTGGGCCTGAGCGCGAAGAAGGTGGCCCATCTCATCGAGACCTACCAATTCATGGTGGATCACGATGAGGTTGACATAAGTCGATGGAGTTATTACGACGAATATCTTAAGTCCAACAAGATTAAGAAGGCCCGGCAGAATCATCCCGGTATGGATGCGCTGGTCGTCGACAACATCAAGAGCGGTGAGATCGAGCGCGCCATGGATTTGCGCGATCAACTTCCGACCGTGTGCGGCTCACCAGTGGTGCTGAAGAAATTCGCCGATGGGAAATTGACGCTTGGCGAAGCCCATGAACGCGCGGTGGATTCCGGTGCAGATAGCGTACCTTACAAGCGAGCCACGGCCTTTCGCAAATGGATCACCGAGCCAGAAATCGACTTAATGCTCGCAGGATGCCCGACGAGAGTGCGCGACAAACTCCTTTATGAACTGCACAAGATCGGGGTCCGAATCGCCGCCTTGGAAAAGAAACATTCATAGAGGCTGCATCCAGAGCCGGTCGCAGGGCGGCAACAAATGGCAAACATTTGCGGTTGCGGTCCACAGAAAGTTGAAGGCAGTGAAATCAGTTGGATAGCCGCGGAAAGATTGCAGGGACGCTGCATGAACTCAATGATTCAGTTTTTGCAGACCACAAGGCGCGCCAATTGCGTCTTATACGTCGAAACGCACTATCATACTGCGCTCAATTCCACGGGATGTCCGAATGTGCCGCGATTTACTCAGCCAGTCATCATTGAGGATTTTGGTACTTGACCCAAAACGGCGCGCCCGTGCCAGGCTGATTCGTGATCTCCGCCATTCCGCGCCGCAATTCATTACTGGAAATTGAACCGATACTTTGCGGCGCCCTGTTTTGGTGAAGCAATTCAGGAAGGAATCAAACGGGCAGCCTTGAAGCGCTTCCAACTGCGGCTGCGCTGTTAAGCGAGGCGGAACTCGGCGATAGGACGTCTAAAGCGGCTTCGAGCTGGCGATCGACCCCAGTGCTCAGATCAACAGGATCTTGTTCGATAGCGATATCAGGATTGATCCCTGAACCTTCTATACACTTAGCGTCAGGTGAATACCAGCCGAACACGGGAAGTCGAAGCCAGTAGCCATGACCGACTTTGGCGTTTACGGCTCCAAGCACGTTTCCCGCCGTCTTCGTGCCAATGATAGTTGCTAGCTTCTCCTCGGCGGCGAAGCTCGTCAGCATCTCCGCGGCGCTGTTAGTCCACTCGTTCACGAGAATAATTGTCCTGCCATGAAACAGCTGAGAGCCCAGGCCCTGAGTCAGCAGGAATATCGACTTGTCGCGGAGTGCGAAACGGCCGAGCGTTGTTGCGAACCCAACCCGACTGCTTGGGTAGACTACATGCTCCAGCTCTTCGCGTTGGTATCCCTGGCGAAGACGCTTCGGCGTCAGACTGTATCCAATAGGACGGTTGTCAGGACACAAATAGCTCGCCAGGCGCGCAAAGCCCAAGCCGCCACCAATGTTCCCGCGTAGGTCGATAATCAGACCGCTTGAATTCCCAAAGCCAGAGATCGCGGAATCAAGTGATTTGGAGAAACCCAGCCCCATCGCACCTGGAAACCAAGTGATCCGCAGTAGTCCGACTCCGGGTGCTGGCATTGAACCGGAGATCGCCTTCGGCGGCAAGATCGGGGGAACATCCTTTTTGCCCTTTACCTGCGGAACCGATATCGACAACTCTCGACGTTCGCTCCTGTCGGGGCCGCAGACTGTAAGCTTGTGGGTCTTCCCGGTCCTGAACGGCGGCATCTCTGGCGGAGCGTACGCAATCGCGTCAACTTCCACCAATAGCTGTCCAGGACGAATGCCCGCCTTGTGCGCAGGGCCGCCCTCGAACACGTCGAGGAAGAACCAAGTCTGCCGACCGTCCTGGTGCCATTTGCCTAAGGTTGCATTGATCGTGTGTTGTGGGAAAAGCCTACTTGGGCGCTCGTGGTAAAAACCTGTATGACTGCTTCGAAGCGCTTTCAGCGACTCCTGAATACCGGCCTCAAACCCTTCTTGATCGCTGGATATCAGGGAACTTGATTTTTTATCAAAATGCGTTGCCCATTCCTGATAGTCGATGCCCGCGACATTGAAGTGATTAGTCAAAACGCGTTTACGGACGTTAGCAAGAATATCTTTCCGCTGCTTCTCATTCAAAAACATCGTTAATCTCTGATCAGCCTCGCGCTGCATTACCGAGAGAACCTTCAAAAGTGAAACCGGCCCAGTAGTATGGAACGGCGGACTTTACCGAATGTGTGTAACATGTCTCGCTTCGCTCCGGCCAGTGCAGTTCCCGGAGTCTCGCCGTTTCCAAGATGCGAATAGAATCGCTTCATGAGGAACAGAGAGGACGTATCATCAACGGACCATAGGGTTGATACAACCCCGGAAGCTCCGGCCAAGAGAAAAGACTTGGATATCGTTGAAATGCCTTCTTCACCTTGAAGAGTACCGACGGCCGTATCACACGCGGAGAGAACCACAAGATTCGTATGAAGGCTCATCATTGCGATCTCTGACGCATGCAGGAGTCCGTCATCGCCAGCCGCTCTATCCGGAAGCAGAGCGAGATAGGAATCATCAGGATCAGCGGGGTCACTGATGCCGTGCACTGCCAGATGTATTACATTGAATCCTTGACCAGCATCATGCTTGAACGTGGATTCCGTAGCGAGTGATCCCGTCAGCATTCTGTCGTTGCCCCCCACAGCCGATTCTGCCGCAAGCACTTCCTCCTTGGAGAACGGCAATTCCGTCAAACCAGATTTATCCTCACCGCGCGTCGAATCTGTCTTCTTTGATTCAGACCCAGAGTAAGGAACGCCTCCTACTGCCAGTAGTGAATGGAATCGTGATTGCACATGATCGTTTTGCAACGCCAGCAAGTAGAAGGTCGTTATAGAAGGGGCATACGTCACAACGTGAGACTCAGCTATGTAATCTCCTTCTTTGCTTTCTAACGCATCAAAAGGCAACGAATGAAGTTCTCCGTCGCGAACAACAACGATGTTGCGGCTCTGGGCAATCTCTTTGATTGGTCTGAGCAGACCGTTAAACAGCGCCACTGACTCGCTGTGGGCGGAGAGCTTTGCATTGACGGCTTTCAGATAGTCATGCACTAGACCGTTGAGCTTATTAGCACCTGCGAGCGGCACGGTGTGTAGCGATGATCGCGAAAGGACTAGACAATAAGATTGCGGTTCAGCGACAACGTATTCCAGTATGAGCGTGGAGTCGCTCAGGGTTTGTTGAACGCGGTTGGGTTCAATTGTGCCCTGAGCCTGACGCTTTAGAATGCTCACACCCGGGGTCACCCAGCGCGCTTGCTCAGCGGTGAAGATCTGATTCCGGAGCTCACCTACTTCCTTGTTGGATTTCGCGTCCATCAACTGGAGCTGAAGGTGGGAAATCGATTGCTCGGCCTTCCGAGCTTGCGTTGAATGCGTTGAGCCGGCGACGAGAAGATCAGCGGTAATTCGGCCCCTGACCTCCTCAATAATGTGGTAGGCCTTTTGCGCGTTATGGAGTTTTGCCGCTAACAGGTCGAAGTGTTCGGAGTAAACCTGACTCGCTGATTGAATGAGCGCGGTTTTCTGAAGAACGCTCGGCGAGTTTGCGACAGCAGAATCAATGAACGCCTGAGCTCGATCAAAGGTCCTGTCCGCCTCCATATATCGGCCCTCGTTTACCTGGATCTCCGCCAGCAACTGCAATCGCTCTGGAACCGCCCACGTATAACCGCTGGCCTGTGTAGCGTCCGAAGCCGCGGACGCGTAGTACTCGGCTTCTCTGAAACGGCCCTGCTGGCGATAAATCGTTCCGAGCATAGCTTCAGGTTCTGGTAGTAAATGCCCAAAACCGTGTGTGTGACAGAGATCGACGGCCTTCTTTAGATCCGACACTGCTCTGCTTACGTCCCCCTGCGATATCGCGACGCGTGCGGACATCGTTAAGAACTCAGCCTGCAGGCTTGGATGAAAAGCCACACTGGGCTGTTCGATTATTTCGTCCACGAGTCGTTGAGCGGCGGCGTACTGCTTCAGCCCGATAAGAGCCTGAACCCGTGATTCTTGCACCAGAAAGGGATATCCTTGATCCGGCAACTTCTTGGCTAATTCGACCGCATGGTTGAAGTACGGTTGAGACCGTTCGTACATCTTCGTTTCAAGAAAGCCCATTCCAAGCATTGTCGTGAACCGGACCTCAGCTGCGATGTCTTGGATCTTCGTAGCCATTTCCAGAGCGGTTGCAATGTCTTTGCCCGCGGTCTCCGTATCGCCGTCGTAAAAGGCAGCCACACCGATTTCGGCAAGAGCTCGATTCTGCCAACGTGTGTCGCCTATCTCTTTCGCGAGCGCACTCACCTGCTCCCAATCGCTTCGCGCCGCACGCGAATCGAGTTCAACATCTAGATCTCCTTTGATAATCAGACAGAACAACCGTAGCTGCTTATCAGTTTGAAGGAAGCGCTTGTGATCGAGGTCGAGCTGCAAATCAGCTGATGTTCTGAGAAGATTCCTGCGATCGATGGTTGCCCGAATTTCACCTAACTCTGCATACAGCGCGTTCCGCTCGTCGCCGACTCGTGTAAACTGCTCCTTTGCCGCCGTAAACTCCGGACCGGCAGCAACCCAGTTATACAAATTAGCCAAATATAAGGCGTGACTCAACGACGCCTCTGAATTATTATTCGTGGCGAAAAGATTCAAAGTGCAAATGCAGACGATTACTAAGACAGCTCGGATAGACATCTCTGCCCAGTCTAGTTGGGCTGAGATGTATACACCATAAGCAGGTTCAACTAGTTATCATTCCCTGCTAACACCAGCGCCTAATGGTTGGCATAGATGCGTAATGTTAGTTAGTGGCTTCATTTAATTGTGAGGGGGTTGTAAGTCCAGTCGAACGGAGGCTGTCGCACTCCCAGCAGATACTTTCCTGCAACCAGTGGTTCAGTGTCTACGTCAACAATGAATCTCGTAATACCATCCGCAATTTGAGCTTTGCTTGATGCTGTCAATAAAGGTTTCTCTACGTCTCGCAGAATCTGAATCTCATAAGCGCCAGCGTCGCTTCCGAACGGCAAAAGAACCGTCAGCTTCAACCGGCCTCGGGGCAGTTGAAGAGCCGCCATCTTCTTAGCATCTTTCGCCACTCCGCGAACAACTGATCGGTCTTGGAGGCTGATCTGCGCAAACGTTAGTCCATTGCTCTTGTTGTCATCATCAGACGGATGCCGGCGGGCCATTGCTCCTCTTAAGTAGACACCAACAAGTAGGGCTGCGGCGACCGCCAGAGAAGTTAGGATTGCCTTTTGACCCACTGCTCTTCTGGGCGCCTTCGGTGCTTTATGCCTGAACGCGGCAAATTCTCGAAAGCAGGGAGAGCAGTGAAGCACGTGATCCAGCCGCGGATCTGTCAACGGAACAGATTTTCTGCTGGTTGCCAGCTGTTTAAGAAACGCATCGCCGGGACAGCCTACCCGTTCCGGATTCGGATAATCATTCAGGGCGGACTTGGAGAAAAGCTCGAAGAGGTCACGCTCCTCTCCCGATGGTTCCTTTCCGCTTTTCATTCGAAAAGCTATTGTCTCGCACGCGCGGGGCGGCTTAATACGTGCGCAGCTTCCCTTGCGCTACGCCTCAGTGTGTGGACAAGCAATCAGGCGAGATTCTAAGCTCGGCTGCGATCTCTTGAACCTCGTAGCCGAGGAGGCGACGTTCCCAAGCCCACCGGTCTTCCGGTGACATTGCCTTCAAAATTTGGCTTCTAAGAATTGCGTCATCGAGATCGCCCAAGCTACCGGACGTCGCAGATATTCCGGCTTCCGGCAACTGCTCGATCTCTGATTCAGGCTGCCTCGAGACGCTTTGCTTCGAAATGTAGCGGTCCACTAGCCGAGTGAATGCAGTATAGATGTAGCCTTTCGGATCTTCGATAGGAGCTGCGCGTTGGGCCCGTGAAGCCGCATACACGGCGCGTTCGACGAGGTCGGCACGAACAGCCTCATCTCTTAACTCTCGCCATCGATACAGTCGAAGTTCCTGCGCCTTGGAGTATGCGGCGTCAGCGAATGCCTGCTCGACGGCAAAGCCTTTGTCGTCCACCGGACGAATCCAAAAGAAAATCCGCGCCGGGTCTGAGAGCGTACGCATGAAATCTGTTGGGAATGCGGAAGACATGAGCAACTCGCGTGGCCGCGGACTCAGAATAGCATCGTCCTACAGCCATTCGACGCGATTATGCAAAAATGTTGTCGGATTTTCCGGGCCCAAATCCTCGTAATCAATAGGAAGTGCTTGCGGACTGCGTTCAGCAGTCCGGATCAGCGGGAGGGCGGTCAACATAACGACCGCACGGACTAATGGACTTTGTGTGTGTCGAGGGTGCAAATGGGTGCTAGCGCAACTGACTTTATAAATCTTGGCGTTTTCGCAAAAGCGGTTGCGGAGGAGTTGAAGGATTCCCTTGCGCACGGGAGCTTCGGAAGTAAGCGGGTCTTCACTCTCGATGAAGCGGCTCAGTACTGCGGTCTCACGCGCGATAGCTTCAAAAAGAAGGTCATTCGCGATCAGCTTCGTAAGGTCCGCTTGGACAAATGCTGGCGTTTCGATAAAGTTGATGTGGACGCCTGGATCGACTCCCATAAGGACCAAATTGCTCAGGAGACCGCTGCATGAGCAGAAAGCGATCCGCGAAGCGGATCAAAGGTCAGGGGAGCGTTTTCCCAGATCCGAAGTCACCCTATTGGCAGATCTCATATTGGAACGGCCACCGTCAGATTCGTCAGTCCTCCAGGACGACAGATTACGCGGAAGCGATCAAGATTCTTCAACGCAAGCTCGGAGAAACTGTCGTCGGAAAGTATGCGACGGTCGAACGTGTTCGCATTGGCGCGTTGCTGCAGTTGGTGGTCGACGACTATCGACGACATGACCGCGCCGACCTCGGCGAAGCTGAGCAGCGTGTAAATAGATTGTTAAAACCAGCATTTGGAGATTTAGAAGCCGCAGCTTTCACAACCCAAGCACTCCATACCTACATCGAAGGCCGTCAGAAAGAAGGGAGGGCGAACGCAACCATAAACCGGGAGCTCTCCCAGCTCCGGCGAGCCTTTCGGCTCGGATACGAACACGACCCTCAACTCGTGTTTCGCCTGCCGTTCATTAAAGCTCTCAAGGAGGACAATGTTCGGGAAGGATTCCTTGAAGCTGACAAGTATCAACACATATTGCATGCACTCAGTGATGACATCAAGCCGGTTTTCGTCGTCGCCTATCATCTCGGGATGCGGACCGGCGAGTTGCTTGCGCTGAAGCGGACTTGGGTGGATTTGCGGGAAGGCCTGATCCATGTGGACGGCCGCGTAACCAAGAATCGTGATCCCAAGACCGCTCCGATCTACGGCGAGATGGAACCATGGCTGCAAATGCTACTCAACCGTGGGCGGGTAGAGTCCCCGAATTGTGCCTGGCTGTTTTCGAGAGACGGAAAGCCGGTGAAGAGTTTTAAAGGCGACTGGGAGCAGGCATGCCAAGCGGCGGGCGTTCCCGGTCTGCTTTTCCACGAGCTGCGCCGCACCGCGGTTCGGAACATGATTCGCGCGGGCGTCCCGGAAAAGGTTGCTATGCAGATCTCAGGCCACAAGACAGCCAGCATGCTCTGGCGCTACAACATCACAGATGCCCGAGACATCCGGGAAGCGGGAAAGCGCACCGGGAGGTATCTGGCACGCAAAAAGAGCACCAACATGCGGAAATCCTACGGAGTCATAAATGTCCAATCCAGCTAAGTGGTGCCCGGGGCGGGACTTGAACCCGCACTCCGCTTGCGCGAAAAAGGATTTTAAGTCCTTTGCGTCTTACAGCCGCCGGAGTTACATAGACAAAAAGCTGGGGACGATGGTGATGACCAATATAGATAAACGAGAAATTGTCAGTGCCAAATCGCGCCCAGCGGTTCGAGAGGGATTTGTCGACGATGACCAATACCGCAAAATCCTGGAGGCCCTTCCTGAGATATTGAAACCGATTTTCGTAGTCGCCTATCATCTTCCTCTCCAAAAACAAGAACTGCTCAGCCTGAAGCATTATCAAGTCGATCTGTCGAGCAGGCGTCTGCTCTTAAATCGTCAAGAAACGAGCAGTAATGAGCCCCAAACGGCGCCGATCTATGGCGACATGTCCGCCTGGCTGGACATACTGCTCACTAAGCGCCGAACGCTATCTGCAAAAGGCGAATATCTCTTTATCAACGAGCTGGGAAATTTGATCGGCGAGTTTCGGAAGGCGTGGAACACCGCTTGCCTACTCGCCGACGTTCCTGGGCTTCGTTTTAGTGATCTAAGGCGCATAGCAACGCGTCACATGATGAGGTTAGGATTCCCGGGCAAATTCATCATTCAAATAGCAGGTCTCAAAACTCCGAGCCTGCTATGGCGATGCACAAGCACGGACAAAAATGACATCATGGCGGCCGGACGGTTATTACAGACGTATTTTGATCAAGAACGCGAACCGAACCCTGACTCGCTAATCGAAGTTAAGCCAAACTGATCCATTCTTTTGCGGAGGAGATTCGAACCATTTGTTTGACAGCGAATTCATCAACGAAATAGCCTCGGCGGTGGCTGCTCGCTTACCTAAGGCCGCAGGCCAACGTTGGCCAGAACTTATGAGCATCGAAATCGCAGCCGAGTACATGGGCCGCGAACCGGGTGGTGTTCGACACTTGCTAGACGCTAAACTCCTTCCAAGTTGCCGCATTGACAGGCGAGTTCAAATTCGGCGAGTCGATATTGACCGTCTTATGGAGCGCCACACATCGTAAGGTTCCGGCGACACGATACATGTCGAAAAGAGAAGGCAAATCCAGGCGAAGGGTATATGGCATCGGCTCAAAGTGGCGGCGAGGACGCATTTGGTGGGTGAAGGTCTTTGATGGAAAAGGCAAACCAATCCGCAGGAGCACACGCTCAAGCAACGAGGCCGACGCGGACGATCTGCTCGGCCAACTCCTTAGGGAGCGATCACGAGGTGATCTTGGCAATATTGGATCATCTAGTGCTATTAACATCGCCTATGTGCTCGACGCTTATATGGAGCGCAACAGAAAGCTGTCCTCTGGAACGGCAAAAACGTACCGCTCTCAAATCAACAATTTGCTCAAGCCGTATTTCGGTCTGATTCCCCCCTTCCAAGCTCACCACTGACATGCTCACGGATTATCGCGAAATGCGCGAAAAGGAAAAGGTTCAGATTTTCAAGGGGCCGGACGGAACGCCAACGCGGCTGAATCGTAATGTGAGCGCGACCACGGTCAATCGCGAACTCGGCTTGCTCAGGTCCGCATTACGGCACATGGCCGCGCGGAGACCCAAGACTATACCTACTGTGCCTTACTTTCCTATGGAGTCGGAGCGCGACAATGTTCGGACGGGTTTCATAAGCCAGGACGACTTTGAAGGTAGGCTATACCCCCAACTACCACGACACCTCAAGGCTCTGGCTGCTTGCGCTTTTTTCGTTGGAGGACGAAAAAGTGAATGGCTCAGACTGAATTGGGAAGATGTCGGCTTTGAAGAGATGGTCATTCGCTTTAATAAAACGAAGAACACCTACCCCCGTGAGGTGCCACTGGTTCCCGGACTAATGCTTGAGAGTCTGACTGAAGCTCGCAAAGTAAGAGATGCCGCTTGGCCGAATGAACCTGCCGTCTTTTTGTATGACGGCGTTCGGATGAAAACGGTCGGGAGCGCTTGGGAGAAAGCGTGCAAGCGGGCTGGGTTTGCCAATCTGTCATTCCACGACATGCGCCGATCCTGCAACAAGAACATGCGGGACAACGGGATACCTCAAGGTACGCGGATGAAGATAATGGGCCATCGCACAGCAAGCATGGATCTCCGATACGGCATAGTGGATCTCGGCGATGTGAAGGAAGCTGGCCGTAAACTAGGGGGCAAGACGCGCTCAGGAGAAACTGATGAATCTAAATAGGCACAAAAAATGGTCACAATCCTGTGCCCATTTTTCAACGTACGCTCTAAGTGATTCCAAACATTGGAGCCGGCAGAGGGACTTGAACCCCCGACCCTCTGATTACAAATCAGATGCTCTACCAACTGAGCTATGCCGGCCTGCGGGTACGGTGTGCTCCATCATTTTACACCGGTTTCAGATTCCAGTAATCTGTCCTAGTGATTTGTAAAGCGCCACATCGCTCCCGTTATTGAGTCGGCTCGGCAGTTTCCGCTTCCTTAGAAGGTGTAAAAAAATCGACAGGAACTCCGGCCGTGTCGCGTGGGGAAAAGCGCTGGGACAGATAGGATGAGACGGCTGGTCGTCAGCCGGAGAAGCGGTAAGCTACCGGAACGCACTCAATGAGGTGCAAGAAAGAGGACCAGC
>JAABUQ010005150.1_pt1 | contig 21308 bp, 20 predicted proteins | sample 5560001 | NCBI WGS metagenome assembly JAABUQ01 (sample SAMN10711888, study PRJNA513371) | rock metagenome | isolation source: Antarctica rocks | place: Antarctica: Victoria Land, Finger Mt nord | collected 2015-12-18
GTCACGCGCTGAAGATCACTTTCTCGCCCTTCAAGAAGGGCAACGAAAACAGTCTAACTTAATTTGGAACAACTACTTAACATAAATGGTTGTTGTATTGAGCGGCGCAGTGATCGTAGAGCAGTCCGATCACCGAATGACTTACAAACGAAAATGCGAAGCATGCGGCACCGTGCAGGCCAGCGCCGTCTACGCCTTGCCTCCTGGTAAAAATGTCACCCACACGGAGCACTTCCGATGCGGTAAGTGTGGCAATAACCAGAAAGTCGTTTTTCAAGGCGGCAAATAATCGGCGGTTATTGGGCGATGTAAAGAATGCCAGGGACTACATATCACAACCAGCCAGGGATGCACGTCACTTGGACCAGTGTGCCGCTGGCGGGGACCTCTCACATCTACCACTCCCATCATCCCCGCTTGGGGCTAACGCTGCGAACGAAAAGCCCCCGCATCACAGTGCTCGCTGTGATGCGGGGGCTTTTTGTTGGCGACCCAATCCTACCAACGCAGAGACGACAGCGATATGGTGGATGTTTCCCGGAATGGACGAAGCCTACATGTGGCCGTGGTAGAGCATGTTGTGCATATGCATATGGCCGTGGTGCATCTTCATGCGCGCATGGTGCATCCCGTTATGCACATGGTGGATGACATGGAAGCGGCTGGCAAAGGCGTTGGACGCAAAAGTGAGCGCCAGAGCGGCCACGACAACCGCGTTTCGTGTGGACTTCATGGTGGTTTCCCCCCTTTACTGATTCTCTGCATCTACCCGCAGGGAAGTATTTCCAAAACCGTCCTCTGTAGCAGACAGCCGCGCTGCGGATCCTTCACAGGATGAGGCTGATGCCGTGGGCCTGAACGCGATAAATTAGTGGCCGGTCCCTCCGAGGCCGTGCGGGTGGTATAATCCCTTCATGGCTGGGCACACACATGGGGCGACAAGCGGGCGGATGCTGTGGGTCTCGCTCGCCCTGACCGTCAGTTTCGTCGCGGTCGAGGCGTATTTCGGGCGGCGGGCACACTCGCTCGCGCTGCTCTCGGACGCCGGTCACAATGCTTCGGACGCGCTGGCCCTGGGCCTGGCGGCCTACGCGGTCTGGGTGGCCCGCCGACCCGCCTCGCCGGGGAAGACGTTCGGCTACCACCGGGTCGCCATCCTGACCGCGCTGGGTAACGCCGCAGCATTGGTGGTGATCGCGCTGGGCATTCTGGGCACGGCCTGGCAGACATTCCTGCACCCCCACCCCGCTGCGGGCGGGCTGATGATGGCCGTGGCGGCGGGTGGCGTGTTCCTGAACACCGTCATAGCTTGGGGTCTGCGCGGGGAAAGCCACCACAGCCTGAACGCACGCGCGGCCTATGTCCATATGGCTGGGGATGCGCTATCGTCACTGGGCGTGGTGCTGGCCGGCTTGGTCATCAAGCAGACGGGTTGGACGGTCGCTGACCCGCTCGTTTCCGTGCTGATCGCCGGGTTCATTCTGTACTCGTCGTGGGGGATCATCGGCGATGCGACCAACATCCTGATGGAGGGGACACCGAAGGGAGTGGACGTGGCCGATCTGGTTGCTGCCATCCGCGACACGCCGCCCGTCTGCGACGTCCACGACCTGCACGTCTGGACGGTCAGCGACGGCCTGCACTTTTTGTCGTGCCACGTCGTCCTGCCCGACGCCTGTACCGTGGGTGAAAGCCAGGCCGTGGTCGCCACGCTGAATGCGCGTCTCCACGACGGCTTCGGCATCGGCCACGCGACCATCCAGACGGAAACAGCCGAGGGCGAGGCCTGCCGGCACGACGCCGATGCTCTGTACTGCGCCCTGCACCCGCACGAGGTCGGCTGTGGGCACTAGGAAGCCGGTGACAAATCCCGTCGATAAATCGTCGGGCTTCTAGGGTTTTCCAACCCAGACTATGTTATCCCATAGTGAGTCTGCACTCTGGCTGCTGTGTTTCAAGCAACGAGATTGTTGGCAGTGTTTATTTACGGAGCGACCCGCAAGATTTTACGTGGCTCAGGATTAACGATTTAAGGCCACAACCGTGAAGTATCTTGCTCTGAACAGGCTCAGGAATGGGTTCATCGTACCCAACGGGCACAGAAATATAACGCCCGAAGACGAACGTTGCGCTATCCATCTCCCCCACAAATAGGGAAGGCTTCCGCGCTTTTCGCTAATTCGCCTTAAGGAAGTGGTAGGCGATCACGAGGGAAATCGCCAGGGCCAGGCCGCCCCAGTGGGCCGGGGTCACGCGCTTGACGAACAACCCGAGGCAGGCGGCGAGGAAGATGATCGGGAGGACGATTGTCACGCCGCGTGTTCCTCAAGGGCCGGTCGTGCCGACGTGGGGGGCGGAGTCTCGTCAGCGGGGGCAATGGGAGCGCGTGCCGTCCGTACCCACTCCCGTGACTCGCCCCGGCGCAGCTTGCGCGCCAGCAGGACGAACTTCCAGAGGGCATAAAAAGGGGCGCGGGCCAGGGCGGTGTAAGTAGCCCGTGGTGCCCCGGACACGTACAAACCTCCGAGGACATAGGCTGCCAGTCCCCCGCCGGTCGCCGCCGCCGCCGCCGCCCACCGGGCGGGGTGAGGCAGCACGTGCAGGACGATCCCCAGTGTGACCGAAAGGAGCGCGAGGACGAGAAGGGCCGCAAGCTCGGCAAGCGGCGGGACCAGCAGGTCCCAAGCCGCGTCCAGCAGAAGCGGGCTACGCCGCCGCAACCCCTCCTTCAGCAATGGCAGCGCGCGCTCACGGACTGCCCGCGCCCGTCCGCGCTCCCAGCGGGACCGCTGGGAGGCGGCCTGCGCGCCATCGGCGGGCATCTGCGCCAGGACGCGCGCTTCGGGTGCATAGCCCACACGCAGGCCGAACCGTCGGGCCAGCTCCAGCCCGTAATCCAGGTCTTCCGTCAGGCTCCCGCCCGCCCACGGCACCTGCGCGGCGACGGCCCGCGTGAAGGCCATGCCGTTCCCCTTCAGGCCGGCGCTCAACCCCAGGCCCGCGCGGCCCAGCGGCTTGACGTGGTTGACCAGATCGAACGCCGCGCTCATCAGGGCCGCCCGCCAGCCGTCTCCTGCGTTTAGAACCCCGTAACGCCCTTGCCAGGCGCTCAAGCCCCGCGCGTCGCCGTCCGACGCCAGCCGGCGGCTCATGCAGGCCAGAAAGTCCAGGGCGACCCAAGTATCGGCGTCCACGATGACGAACCCGTCCGGCGGGGCGGGGCGGGCCAGCAGGTGCGTGACGGCGTGGTTCAGGGCATATCCCTTACCCCGCTCAAGCGCATCAACGCGCTCCAGCACGGTGGCACCACGCTCACGCGCGATGTCCGCCGTGCGGTCGGTACAGTTGTCCGCCACGACGATGACTTCGAAAGCGTCGCGCGGATATTCCTGCACCTGGAGGCTGCTGAGCGTCGCCGCCAGCACCATCTCCTCGTCGTGCGCGGGCACGATGACGGCGAGGCGCGGCGGGGCCGAGGCGGAGACAGGCGGGAGGGCGCGGCGGCGGCCCAGCGCGGCGGCGAGGAGCAGCAGCAGCGAAGCAACGCCGAGCACAGGGACGAGACCGGCGGCGGCCACGAACAGGATATATAGGAACATGGCGGCCTCAGAGACTTCCGGCCCGAAAAATGATCTCGCACAGATGCCCTAGGCGCGGGCAGCGCGCCGGCGTAGCCAGGCCGGCCCGGCGGGCTTCACACGGTTCATGGTCACGCCGATGACCTTGTCCCGCCCCAGGGCATCAAGCGCCTGCGCCACGACGTCGCGCGGCGTCACGCCCGCCCGCGCCACGACGAGCAAGCCGTCCACGTGCCGCGTCAGCGGCAGGGCGTTGTCAGAGGCAACGGCAGGCAGGTCCACGATCACGACGTCGAACGCCGACCGGGCCGACAGGATCAACTGCGCGACGCGCGGCGAGCGGGCGAGGCGGGCGGCATTCGCGGGGGCTTTGCCGGCGGGGATAATCACCAGGTTGTCGCACCCAGCCAGTTGCAGTGTCGGCACCACATTGTCGGTGTCTTCCAGGACGGGGATGACGCCCTCGCTGCGGGCGGGGACACCCAGGCGCGCGGCGAGGTCGCCCCGGCCCAGGCTCATGTCGATCAGGCAGACGCGCTTGAACGTGTCCTGCGCGATCGTCATCGCCAGGTGCAGGGCGACGGTCGTCTTCCCCTCCCCCAGCAGCGCACTGGTAACACCCAGGACATAGGGCCGGTCCGAGCCGAGCGTCTCGCCGCTGATCAGGGTGACGTCGCCCACGCCCGCGATCTGGCGCTCCAGCGAAGCGTACAGGTGGCTGAACTCGGCGGGCGTTTTCTCCACCCGCAGGTTGATGACAGGCGATGCGGAACCCGCCGAGGCTTGCGACCCCCCCAGGGGGGGGAGGGCGGGAAACTCGTCGGGGCGCAGCGTCCGATTCATCCGCCCCAGCGAGGCCCTGTCCATGATCATCGTCGTCTCAAACGGGAGTTCGGAATCCTCGTCCGCCGCGCCCTGATCAGGCTCCGCGCGCGCGCTGAGAGCCGGCGCGGACTCTTTGGCGCGGCGCAGCAGCTCCGACATCTCATCAGGCCGCAGGGTCCGGCCCTGCCACCCTGGCACCAGCGCCGTCGTTTCCTCCCGCTGCGTCTCGGCGGCGTGGGTCGTGTCCTCGGGGGGTGCGATGTGCATTTCGGTTGTCATGGTTTATCCTTCCGCGCCCGAGCGCGGCAGTGCCTTGGGGCCGCCGCTCAGGGCCGGGCGCGCGGTCTTGGTCCGCAGCCCGGCCGCTTCCGGCAGGGAAGCCAGGACCGGGACGCCGAGCAGGCGCTCGGCGTCGGCCTCGTAGCGAAGCGAGTGGTCCGACCACTCGCTGACGACGATCAGGATGACCCCGACCAGGACGCCGAGGAGCAGGCTGCCGAACAGCATCCCGATCATCTTGGTCCGGCCCGTCGTCGGGAGCGCGTCGGTGATACCGACGGGGACCAGGCTGCTGCTGGCGCTCACCTGGTCGAGGCTCGCCTGCATGTCCATGTCCTGCCGCTTCTTGGTCAGAGTCTCGTAGAGGTCCTGCTGGGTGCGGTAGTCGCGCGTCTTGTCCAGGAGCTGCTGCTGGGCGGCGGGGATACGGCCCACCAGGGCCTGGTACTTGCCGATCTGCTGGCGCAGGTTCTGCATCTCCTGCTGGTCGGCCTCCTGGGCGATGGCGGCCTCGGCGATCTGCTGGTTGTAGTTCTGGTACTGCGGGTTCTCCTGGAGCTTGGTCTGCGAGTTGCGCTTGTTCTGGGGGGCACCGGCGTTGGCCCGCTGCTGGTGCTCCATCTCGGAGATGCGCCCGTCGAGGGCGACCACGTCAGGGTGCTGCGGCGTTTTGCCGGCCGCCAGCTCGTTGTCGCGCTTGGCGAGCAGCCCGGCGATCTCGCGCTCCACGGGCGATTGGTCCGAGAGGGTGGTCTCCAGGACGCTCATGGGCTTCATCTGGGCGAGCTGTGACTGAAGGAACGCCTTCTTGTGGGCGCTCTCGCCCAGGGTGATCTGCTTGTCCGTGAGCTGGGCTTCGAGGCTGCTGAGCTGGGTGCTGTAGGCGCTCTCGGCGTCGGACAGCTGGCCGCCGTTGGAGGCCTTGAAGTCGGCCAGGGCCTTTTCGGAGCGGTGCATCTTCCGCCGGACGCCGGCAATCTGGCTGTCGAGAAAGGCGACGCTGGTGGTGTTCCTGATGGACCGGTCGATCCCCACTTCCTTGATGTACTGGTCCTGGAGCGCCTCCACGATGCCCTTGTCTTCCTCCTGATTCCCCCAAGTCAGGTTGATGGAGAACTGGTTGGCGCTCTCGGGCAGGGCGCTCAGATTCTTCAGCAGCATGGCGTACCGGGGGTCGTCCGCCTCGGGGTCCATGTTGATGGGCGCGGCGAGGTTCGCTTTCTTCAGGGCCACATCGAGGAAGCCGCCGGGCTGGTTCTGCTTGATCAAGTCGGAGAACTTGTCGACGCTCTTCTGGGCGGGGGTAATATAGGCGTTCGCGTCGGTCTCGCCCAAGGCGGCGGCCACGGTCTCGCCCTGGACCTGAGTCATGGCGACGGCGTGGAACGTCTTCGAGCGGGCGTACAGCGCCCCCATCGTCAGGCCGCTGACGAGCAGCAGGGCGCACCAGAAGAGGAGCTGGTGCCGGAAGAACGAGTCGGCGATGCGGAACACGATGGGGGTGCGGCGGTACATCTTGGGGGACACTCCTGCGATCAGGCGGGGCGAAAAAACTGGTAATACTGCGGGTTTATTATAGCACGGAACGTTGGAATTCTCTGTGTGAGATTTTCAGTAAGCCCCTTCGGCGCGCAGCACGGCGGGGACCGTCATCAGCAGGATACGCAGGTACAGGCCCAGGGACTGGTGCTCGATAAAGTACAGGTCCAGCTCGATGGAGCGCTCGAAGCTCAGGGAGGCACGGCCCGACACCTGCCACAGGCCCGTGACGCCCGGCAGGCAGATCAGGCGCTGCCGCTGGCGCGGCGTGTACCTGGCCGTCTCCGACGGCAGGGCCGGGCGGGGGCCGACCAGCGACATCTCGCCCTTCAGCACATTGAGGAGCTGGGGCAGCTCGTCCAGCGAAAACTTCCGCAGGACGCGCCCGACGCGGGTGACGCGCGGGTCGTTCCGCATTTTGAAGACCGGACCCGACCGCTCGTTGTGGATCTCCAACTGATGGCGCAGACCCTCGGCATCGCTGACCATCGAGCGGAACTTATAAAACCAGAACTCCTGGCCGTCCCTCCCGACCCGCTTCTGCTTGAACAGGATGGGGCCGGGGCTGTCCAGGCGGATCAACAGGGCGATCAGGCCGAACAGGGGACACAGGAGGAGAAGCGCGATGGCGCACAGAACGGTATCAAAGACCTTCTGAGCCGATCTGGCCCCCGCACGGCGCGCGGAAACCCCGTGCAGCAGCAGCGTGTCGGCCAGGGGCGCGGCGGGGCCGGGCATGCGGGGCGAGGGAGCCGTCGCCTCGGAATGGTCGGAGTAATCGGAATGGCCGGAATAAGGGGATGCGCTCATGGTGTCCGGCTTCATGGTCTCCGCTTTCAAGGCAACTGGTCCCTTTTCTCCGCTCGGTCGCCGCCGTCTCCAAGTAAGAGATGCAAGATTCATGCCAACACTGCTTTCACCGTCTCGGGGCCAATCCCGCATTTGATCTCGCATCCGATTTCGTAACAATGTCGTCCCCTGCGGGAACCCATCGCGGGTTCGGCTCGTCTCATTGTGAGGACTCGAGAGAAGGAACCGCTTTCATGGACAATCTTCGGAATGTTGTGCCGGAAACTGTACCGGGGATAACCCCGGCGGACAGCCAGGGGGAGATATTCAGCCACTTCCGGCTGGACCGCGAACTCGGGCGCGGTTATTCTTCCGTCGTCTATCAGGCCACGGACCTGACCCGGCGGCACGGCGTTGCGCTCAAGGTGCTGACGCTGACGCAGGCATTGGACGCACAGCGACGTCGGGACCTGGCTGATCGGTTCCGGCGTGAGGCCCAGGCCGTTTCCGCCCTTTCCCACCCCAACATCATCGCGATCTACGAGGTCGGGGAGGACGACGGCGGGCGGCAGTTCATCGCGATGGAGCACCTGCGCGGCGAGACTCTGCGGGAGCGGCTGCGCCGGGCCGGACCGATGCCGACCCGCGAGGCCGTCTCGGTCGCGGTCCAGGTGGCTGACGCCCTGCACTACGCGCACGGGCGAGGCGTCATCCACCGGGACGTCAAGCCGGACAACCTTTTCCTGGCCGGCGGCGTCGAAGCGGTGCCCAAGCTGATGGACTTCGGCATCGCGCACGTCCTCCACGAGCAGGCGCTGACGCAGGATGGGCTGATCGTCGGCTCCCCCGCCTATATGTCGCCCGAGCAGATCAACGGCAGCCCGCTCGACGCCCGGACGGACGTCTTCTCACTGGCAGTGACGCTGGCCGAGATGGTGACCGGGGCCAAGCCTTTCGAGGCCGGGAACGTCCCCGGCGTGATGCAGCAGATACTGCACCACCCTCCGTCCCTGGGCGGCATTAAGGACCGGGGCCTGCGGCGGGTGCTGGCCCGTGCCCTCGCGAAAAATCCGGCGGGCCGCTACCCGGACGCGCTGGCCTTCGCCGAGGCCCTGCGCCAGGCCGCGCCGGCGGGCGTACCCGTCCCGACCACGGCGACTCAGGTCGTGAGCGGTCTCCCCCTGCGCGACCCTCGGCCGTTGCGGGGCGCGTTCCCGGCGGCGGCCGTCGGGATGGGGGTGCTTGCACTGGGAACGCTGGCCGCCCTGCCCCTGTTGACTGCGCCGGCGTCGTCCACTGTGGGGGCACAGCCCGCCGCCTCCGCACCGTCTGTTCTGCCTGTCCCGTCTGCCGCCGCATCGGCCTTCCCAGGAGATGGGCAGCAGCACGAAGTCTTTGCCGCTTGGCGCTCCGGCCCGCCGCGCTTGTCCCGGCCGGAGCCGGTGCGGGCGGCCCTCCCTACATCCGTCCGCATCGTCGAGGCGGCCCGGCCAGTACGGCTCGCATCGCGCGAAGTCCCGACAGGGCAGACAACCCGTGTGCCCGTGACGGCCCTGACGATCCGGCCCGCCGCGCCGAGCACACCGGCCCGTCCTAATCTTCCGGCCCGGCCGAACCCGCCCGCCCGGCCGGTATCCCTCCCGTCAGCCCCGAGGCATCCCCTGCCGGCGGCGGTCTACCGGCCCAAGCCGGTACGCCCCCACCTGCCGCCCGTCACCTTTGTGCCTGCGGCAGCCCCGGTCGTCCGCATCGCCGACTCGCGCCAGGAGATGACTCGCACGGCCCGAGTGCGGCCCGAGCCGGCCACCGACGCGGTCATGCCGCGGGTCGAGACCCAGGCGAGGCAGACACTCCCGTCTCCTCCGCCCCACGCACGGGTCCTGGCCGACGCCTCCCCGCGCCTGCTCCACCGGACGGCGGCCGTGCTGCCCCCCACGGCGGATGCCCAGTCGCAGAGCATCTCGATCGGCGTGCGCCTCCGGGTGGACGAGAACGGCAATGTCACGGACGCCGACATCGTGCGTTCGTCGGGTGACCCGGACCTGGACTCCGCCGCCCTGGACGCCGTGGGCCAATGGGAGTATGCGCCGGCGATTCGGGATGGCCGCAGTGTGGCGGGAACGACGATCGAGGATGTCCGCTTCGGCTCCCATTAGGCGGATGGGTGAGGTCACGGTAGACAGAGCACGGGCGTCGTAGGTAGAATGGGGCTGGACCTTCTGTTCAACCAGATTACCCAAGGAGAACATCACCAAGCTATGGGAGCGATCCTCGTCACCGGCGGTGCCGGCTATATCGGCAGCCACACGACCAAGCTGCTGCTGCAAAAAGGCTACGATGTCGTCATCCTGGACAGCCTGGAACTCGGCCACCGCCAGGTCTTAGACTTCCTGCCTGGTGCAAAGTTCATTCAAGGGGACATCGGTGACGGGGCGCTCGTCGCCGCGGCCATCAAAGAACACGGCATCGACTCGGTGATCCACTTCGCCGCCTACGCCTCGGTGCCCGAGAGCGTCGCCCAGCCGGTCAAGTATTACCAGAACAACATCGTCAAGACGCTCGCCCTGCTCGATGCCCTGAACGCGGGGGGTGTCAAACACGTATTGTTCTCGTCGTCGGCGGCGACGTTCGGCGAGACGAAGTACGTCCCCATCGACGAGGGCCACCCCCAGTTCCCCACCAATCCTTACGGACAGACGAAGCTCGACGCCGAGCACATCCTGCACTGGTACGACATCGCCTTCGGCATCAAGAGCATCTCGCTGCGCTACTTCTGCGCGGCGGGGGCTGACCCCGAGGGCGCGCTGGGCGAGGACCACACGCCCGAGACGCACATGATCCCGCTGACCCTGTTCGCCGCCCTGGGCCGCCGCCCGGACATCAAGATGTTCGGCTTGGACTACCCGACGCCCGACGGCACGGGCGTCCGCGACTACATCCATGTCACCGACCTGGGCCAGGCGCACGTCTTAGGGCTGGAGGCGCTCAAAAACGGCGCGTCCACGACCGCCTACAACCTGGGCAACGGCAAGGGGTATTCGGTCAAGGAGGTCATCGAGATGGGCCGCCGCGTGACCGGCAAGGAGATCGTGGCGACGGCGGCCCCGCGCCGTCCTGGTGATCCCGCGGAGCTTGTCGCGTCGAGCGCCAAGATCGAAAAGGAGCTGGGCTGGAAGCCTCAGTACGGCGACCTGGAGACGATGATGCGGACGGCCTACGAGTGGTTCGAGGCGCACCCCGACGGCTACGGGAGAGAGTAAAGAGCGGGGAGCCTTTCGCCGCCGGGGATGCCGCCACCTCCCGTGCGCCTGTCAGATTCGCTTGGCATGAATCTTGCACGCTGTCACCCGTGAGGTAAGCAGTATGACTTCGCTGGGGACGTATGTGGATCAAAGCGGCGGGGCCTCCGCCGGAGGTGGCGGGGGCGGCGAACATCAGACAGGTGGGCCGCTGGAGGAGCGTGGCCGGTCCATTGGCATGGCGGTGTTCGGTGTTTCAGTAGTGGCCTATGTCTTCCTCTGCCTGTCCGTCCTGCGGCACACAACCTTTTGGCTGCTGGGCTATGTCGCGGACGATGCCTTCTATTACCTCCAGATCGCGCGCCACCTGGCCGCGAACGGCCACTCTACCTTTGACGGGCTGAATCCCACCAACGGCTACCACCCCGGCTGGATGCTGCTGATGACGGGGCTCGCGCGCCTGGTGCCCGGACAGGTGACCCTGCTGAAAGCCAGCCTGGGCCTGGAGTTCGGGTCCCACCTGGCGACGAGCCTGGTGCTGATTCCGGTCGTCCGCCGCCTCGCCGGCCCCTTCTGGGCGTGGCTGGTAGCCGCCGCCTGGCTGCTGAACCCGCTCCCCTTTCTGCTGGCCTTGTTCGGCGTCGAGGCCCCTTTCGCGCAGTTCACCGTGGCCGTCGCGGTCTGGGTCTACCTGATCCGACTCGTGCCGTTCCTGCGGCCCGGCGTAGATTTCCGGCCCCCGACGAGCGGCCTTGTGCTGTTCGGCCTCAGCCTCGCCTTTGCTTTCTATGGGCGAACGGATCAGGCCCTGCTGGCGGTCACGGCCTTGGTCATGCTGCCGGGTCTGATCCGGGCGTGGACCGCGCCGGGCCGACGCGCCTCGGCTGCCGTCCGCATGCTGCTGTGTGTCGGCGGCCCGTTCATCCTTGCCATCCTGCCCTGGTACGCGTTCTCGTATGCGTCCTGTGGGACCGTGTCACAGGACAGCGGGGCGATCAAGATGCTGTGGCACGTCCGCAATATTTCAGGCTGGAACATTCACACGCTGGTCCTTGCCCCCCTGCGGTTTGTGGCGTTCTCCTGGCTGGCAAGCCCGTTCTTTGCGCTTTTGACCGGGACATTCCCGGCGGGTGCTGCCACTGCGGGGGCGTCGCTTTTGCTGCTCCTGCTGTCCGTAGGCGCGCTGTGGCGGGTCGCCCGAAGCTCCCCTGCCGGCAGCATGCCCCACCCCGGCGGGGTGACTCCTCTGATCGTGCTGACGGCGTGGCTCGGCTCCGCTTACCTCCTGTCCGGCTTGCTCTACGGCGTCCTCCTGGGCGACTCGCAGTTATGGCACTTGGCAATCCCGAGCCTGACGTTGTTCGTCCTGCTGGCGGGCTGGGCGGCACACCTGGCGCATCGGCGACTCGCACCCAGCGCGCAAACGCGGCTGGGGCTGGCCCTGCTCGCCGCCGCACTGGGCGTCTGCGTCTGGCACCGGGTCCAGATGACGCCCCCCTACCCCTGGCAGCGCGACGTCTACACGTCGCAGCCGCGCTTCGAGGCGCTCGTTCCCGCCGCGGCACGGATCGGGTGCTTCGACGCGGGCATCCCGGCTTACTTCAGCCCACGGACTGTCATCAACCTCGACGGCCTGGTCAACCACACCGCCGTGCCGTACTGGAAGGCCGGTGCGCTGAACAAGTATGTCGCCGCCCAGGGCATCCGCTACATCGCCAACGAGCCGGCGGCCGTCGCGCACGCGCAGGCGTTCACGACGACGCCGATCCCGCTGGCCTTGGTCGCGACGGTCCCGCTGCGGGGCTGGCCCACGGGGCGTCGCTGCCTTTGGAAGGTCGGCGCAGGGAAACGGGAGGCTCGGGCCGCGCCGCGCAGCAGCGGCGGACCCTGATTCTGGTTCCGGTGAACCCGTGCTTACGCTTCAAGGCCCGGCCACAATCAGTGGCCGGGCCTCATGTGCTTCCAGTCTTTGTTCTCAGCGGACGGCACCGGGCGGGGGCGGCACGTAGCCCGGCGGCGCGGCGAGGACGCGGGGGCGCAGGGGGCCGAGGAACAGCAGCAGGCCGGCCAGGAAAGTCAGCAAGATGACTAGGACGCCCGGCAGGATCGGGAGCAGGAGATGCCCGAAGGCAAAGAGCACGTAGCAGAGGACGAGGTAGAAGAGCAGCAGGACGGCAGCCGCGAGGGCAGCGCGGAGGCCACTGATCAGCATCAGCAGCAGGCCCACGACTAGGCCCAGCAGGATCATCACGCCGAGCGTGAGGTTGCGGTCCCCGCTGACGACCCGGACATAGGCGCGGTCCAGGATCGTGTCCAGGGCGTTGGCCGCGACTTCGACGCGCGGCATCCGGCCCACCGGAGTCAGCGCAAAGGTCGTTGCCGGATCGCCCGGCGCGGTTGCGCCGATCAGAACCGTTTTGCCGGCGAAGAAGTCCGGCTTGACCTTGCCCGCCACGACGTCGCCGAGGGACACGCTGGGGACCGCACCGGGCGGGGCGAAGCGGATCAGCATCTCGCCCTGCTTACCCACCGGGATGATGACGGGCGGCGTGAGGTTGCCCGCGATGCGGACGTCATGGCCCGCCGAGACCAGCACGGCGTCTTTTTCCACACCGAACACGCTCAGGGCGGCGCTCAGGGGGAGGCTGGTCAGGGCCACGGGCCGGCCGTCATCGAGCTGCGACTGCGGGAACTTCCCGCGCAGGGGCTGGGTGGACGCGGGGTAGGAGACGACACTCCGGTACACGAGCCGCGACCGGCGCAGGACGCCGTCCGGGTCGGTCTCGCGGGCGAAGACGCCGACGCCGCGGGCGGACTGGGTGAAGTCCGAGACGGGAGGCTCGAACAGGGGGTAGGAGAACTCGGGCATGTCTGCGCTGAGCGTCAGGCCGCCGGCGAGGGCGGACTTCTCCAGGAAGACCAGCGAGCGGATGTCGCCGGGCGTGTACCGCTGGGGCCGATCCGCGTCGAAGGCCATGCCGAGCAGGATATTCCGGCGGTTCGCCATCGTCCGCCACAGCGCCTCATCGCCCGTGGTCGTCCGGTCCGTCAGCGCCAGATCAAGCACGACCGCGGCGGGTTTTCCCGCCTCGACCCGGCGCAGGCCGGCGGCGAGGAGTGAGCGGGGCCAGGCCTTGATGGGTCCGTATTTCGTGACCCCGGCGGCGTCCAGGGCCACAACGACCACGTCGAGCCGGGCGGGGCGCGGGGCGAGCCGCGCCAGGGCGTCCTGCGCGCCCAGCTCGGGCGCGGCCTGGGGGGCGCGCAGTGCCATCAGGGCGAAGCCGAGGGCGGCGAGGAGGGCAGCCAGGAACACGATTGCGCGGTAAGTGACGCGCCGCTCAGGTCCGATCTCAAGTGCCATAGGTGGTGCTGCCTCGCAAGGGGAAAAGATTGTCCCATTGTTCCCCACGCCTGGCCGCTTCAAACGGGCATATTGCGTGGCAGTTGTTTGGCAACACCTGTCAGGGGAGAGAAATCTGTATGGAACGTGACTGGGTAATTTACAACGGCCATGAAATGGCCGCCGGGTGGCCGTCTCGGATTGAAGCCGCGCAGGGCGTGACGGCCTATACAATCAACGGAAAGTCATACGACCGCATAGCCTACGGCAAAGAGGCCGATGAGTGGCCGCATGAAGCGTGTCACGATTGCGGCGTCCTGAAGGGGCAGTATCATGTGCCCCTCGTGTGCGACGTTGAGCAGTGTCCACGGTGCGGCCACCAGGTCATCGGCTGCGGGTGTGCCTATGAGGGCGATGAAGAGGACGGTGAATCCAAGGGTACGGGTACACTGTCCCCATGAGCCTGGACTACTTCGACACGCATTGCCACCTGAACCATGCGGACTATGAGGCCGACGGAGAGGAGGTCCGGGCGCGGGCGCGGGCCGCGGGTGTCTCGCGCCTGCTGTGCATCGGCTGGGACTTAGACAGCAGCCGCCGGGCCGCTGCGATCGCCCGCGAGCCGGGAATCAGCGCCGCCGTCGGCATCCACCCCGAGTCGGCGGGTGAGTGGGACGGGGATGCGGCCCAGGAGATGGCGCGGCTGTACGCCGGGGGCGGCGTGACCGCCTACGGGGAAATCGGCCTAGACTACCACCACTGGGAGGGCGTGCCGCGTGTCCGGCAGCGGGAAGTCTTCGCCGCGCAGATCGCCTTCGCCCGGACGCTCTCCCCCGCCCTGCCGCTGATTATCCACAATCGCGAAGCTTTGGAAGACACTCTGGCCGTGCTGCGCGCATCGGACACACCGGCCCCCGTCGTCATGCACTGCTTCGTGGGGGATGTGTCTGCGGCGCGGGCTTGCCTGGACGCCGGATATTATTTGGGCATCGGCGGGGTGGCGACGTTCAAGAAGTCGGACGACCTGCGCGCCGCGATCGCCCATGCTCCACTGGACAGGCTGCTGCTCGAAACCGACTGCCCCTACCTCGCGCCCCGGTTCAAGCGGGGCCGGCGCAACGAGCCGTCTTATCTTCCCGCCGTCGCGCAGACCGTGGCCGAGGCGAAAGGCCTGTCGGTGGAGGAAGTCGCCCACGCTACGACGGCCAACGCCCTGGGCCTGTTTGGGACGGGCTGAACGCGCCGGGGGAACTTCTCGGGGCGGCTCACAGGTTAAAGAGGGCATGAACACTCTTTCCAAGCTGGCCCTCGTCGCCCTGCCTGTCATGACGCTGATGTCTCCCGCGGCAGCGCAGTTTCACGGTCCCAAAGTAGCGACCGCCTCGGCCTCGGCCAAGCCCGCGTCGGTGGCGCGCGGCGGGCATGGCGTCCTGTTGGTCACGGTCACGGTCGGCCCCCAATATCACCTCAACGCCCACGCGCCCAACGACGCGGCCTACATCCCGACCGTGTTCGTGGGACAGGCGACGCCCGGCGTCACGTTCGGCGCGGCACACTATCCGGCCCCACGGGCGATGAAGCTCTCGTATGCGCCCAAGCCCCTGCTGGTCTACACCGGCAGGGTCGTGATTGCCGTGCCGTTCACGGTCGCCACGACGGCTCACCCCGGACGGCTGCCCCTGGCCGGGACGCTCTCGTTCCAGGGCTGCGATGCCAAGTCCTGCTACCCGCCCGCCTCGGCCCCGGTCCGTGCGGCAGTGACAGTCCGATGAGAACCCCCGCCTGGATGCGTTGCGGCCCAGTCGCTGTGTCCCCCTTGCTGCTCTGGGCGCTGCTGTGCCTGCCCGCCGCGCGCGGCGCGGGCAGGCTGCCGGTCCACTTCACGGCGTCGGCCAGCCCGTCCCCGGCACGCGCCGGGGAGGTGGTGACGGTGACTGTCCACGCCGCGATTGACCCCGGCTGGCACATCTACTCGGTCATCCCCGCCGCCACCGGACCTTCCCCGGCCTCTCTCGTGTCCGCGCCGAACGCTGGCCCGGTGGGGACGACGACCGAGGACGCACCGACCCAGCACTTCGACGCCAATTTTCAGGAGCAGGTGGCCTACCACGAAGGCTCGGCGACGTTCACGCGGCAGTTCCGGCTCACCGGCGGCACCGTGTCCAGCGTCGCGCTGCACTACCAAACGTGCAACGCCAGCGTTTGCTTACCGCCCACCGATGTCACGCTGCCGCTCTCGCTCCCAATGGAAACGGGCGCGGCGCGGACGGCGTATACGAGTCCTGTGGCTCCGCCCCCCCCTCCCTTCCGAGGGAAGGGGACCGGGGGGTCAGGCTCCACGGGTGCCGGACTGGGCTTCTTTCTTCTGGCCGCGCTGGGGGCGGGGCTGCTGGCCCTGGTTACGCCCTGCGTGTTCCCGCTGATCCCCATCACGCTGACGAACTTCGTCAAGCAGGCAGATGGCGACAAGAAGAAGTTAATCCGGCTGTCGGGCGGCTACGCGCTGGGCATTGTCGCCCTGTACGTCGTCCTCGGCGCAGTGATGACGGCGACCGTGGGGGCAACGGGGATCAACCGCGTGGCGTCCAACCCCTACGTCAACCTGGGCATCTTCATCGTCTTCGTCGTCTTCGCGCTGTCGTTCTTTGAGACCATCCAAATCTCGCTGCCGGCCAACCTGACGGCCTTGCAGGCGACGGCCAAGTCGCACGGCGGCATCGTGGGGCTGGCATTGCTGGGGCTGACCTTCGTGCTGGCCTCGTTCACCTGCACCGCGCCGTTCATCGGGACGCTGCTGGTGACCGCCTCGCAGGGCGAGCGGTTCCGGCCTCTCTTGGGGACGCTGGTGTTCGCCCTGGCGTTCACGTCGCCATTTTTGGTGTTCGCGGCGTTCCCACAGTGGATATCGCGCATCCCCAAGGGCGGCATCTGGCTGGCCCGCATCAAGGCGACGTTGGGCTTTATTGAGCTGGCCGCCGCGCTGAAGTTTTTGTCGAACGCCGACCAGGTCTGGAACTGGCGTCTGCTGACCGGCCCAGTCCTGCTGGCGGCATGGGCGGCGATCTTCCTCTGTGCCGCCCTGTACCTCTGGGGGCCGCTGCGCTTCGGGGTGGTCGCGGAGCTTGAGGAGCCGGGCACGCGCGTGTCCGTCCCCCGTGCGGTTTTCGCGGGCGTCTTCCTGCTGCTGACGGCTTACAGCTTTTGGGGGCTGGCGGGCCGGCCCGTGGTCGCCTTTGCGGCGTTTCTGCCCCCGGCGGGTTACGGCGGGACCGGCGGCGGGGGGGGGGGCGCGGACGCGGGCCTGCCGTTTTTGACGGATTACGGCGCGGCCCTGGCCCAGGCGAAGGCCGAGGGCAAGCCGCTGTTCGTGGACTTCACGGGCGTCACCTGTACCAACTGCCGCTGGAACGAGAAGAACGTGTTCCCGCGCGCAGACATCAAAAACCAGCTCGGCCAGTTCGTCCGGGTCCAGCTTTACACGGATCGCCCCGGCGACCGGGCCAACCAGCAGTTGCAGCTTTCCAAGTTCGGCGACGTCGCCTTGCCCCTGTACGGTGTCATCGACCCCGAGACGGGCGCGGTCATCGACAAGTACGCCGGGACGATCACCAACATCGGCGCTTTCTCCCGGTTCCTGGTGCAGACGCGCCTGGCGGCGACGCCCCGCCCCGCCGCGCCTCTTGTGGCAACAGCGGCTGCCGCCCCTTGGTCCGCGTATAGCCCGGAGGCCGCAGCCGCGGCGGCGCGCGCGGGCAGGCCCGTCGTCATCGACTTCACGGCAGCCTGGTGCGTTAACTGCAAGGAGATCGAGCATGACGTGTTCGAGAACCCCGCCGTGTCCCCCACGCTGGCCCGCGACTTCGTGACCCTGCGCGCCGACCTGACCCGGTGGACCAGCCCCGCAAGCATCGCCCTCGAAAAGCGGTACGGGTTCGGCAGCCTGCCCACGGTCATCATTCTCGACCCGGCGGGCCGCGAGATCAAGTCGCTGCGGATCACGGGCAGATTGCCCGTGGCCGAGTTCCAGCGGCGACTGGCCGAGGCCGGAGCGCCGGCCCCCACCCCGCCGGTCGCGGTCGCCGCGCGGTAGCACCCCCGGCGTTATCCTGGTATAATGCCGTACCGTCATGGAATATCTCACACAGCTGATCGGCAAGACCGTGCTGGACGCCGAAGGCGAGCGGTTCGGCAAGCTCGTCGAGGTCGTCGTCTCGCCCGGCGAACCCATCCCCCTGGTAGCGGCGTACCAGGTCAAGACCGAGGACGGCGCGCTGTTCGTGCCCTGGGACGCGCTGACGCTGCGGCCCGACGCCCGCGAGTTCAGCCTGAGCCGCCCCGTCCCGCAGATTCAGCCCTACCAGATCAGCGCGCAGGACTTCTCGCTGGTGCGCGACGTGCAGGACAAGCAGATCGTGGATGTCCACGACTACCGCGTGGTGCGCGTCAACGACATCCGCCTGGAACTGCTTCCCAGTGGCCGTCTGGCCCTGATCGGCGTGGACCCCGGCGTCCGGGGGATACTGCGGCGGCTGGGCGTGGATCATCTGGTCAACGGCGCGGCCCGCGCGCTGCACCTGGGCACGGCGGGGGACACGTTCATCGCCTGGAACGATGTCGAGTCGCTGCCCACGCACAACGCCGGCGAGCCGCTGAAGCTGCGCGTCTCCCACGAGAAGATCGCCCGCCTCCACCCCGCCGACATCGGCGACATCCTGAACCAGATGGACCCCGCGCACCGGCGGGACGTGCTGGAGGCGCTGGACGTCGAGACCGCCGCGGATGCCTTGGCCGAGGCGGATGAGGACGTGCAGGTCCAGGCGCTGCAAGCGCTGGACGGGGAGCTGGCCGCCGACATCCTGGAAGAGATGCCCGCCGACGAGGCCGCCGACGTGCTGGGGGACATGGACCGCAGCCGCCGCGCCGACCTGCTGCGGCGCATGGACGCCGACGACCGTGAGGACGTGGAAGAGCTGCTCGAATACGGCGACAAGACCGCGGGCGGGCTGATGACCAACGAGTACGTCGCCATCGCCCAGGGGTACACCGCGCAGCAGACCATTGACCACCTGCGCGCGCTGGAACCCGAGGCGGAGACGATCTACTATGTGTACGTCATCGACGACGACGAGCGGCTGGTCGGGGTCATCTCGCTACGCGACCTGATCGTCTCGCCGCCGGGCCGCCCGGTGGCCGAGTTCATGATCCCCAAAGTCCGCAGCGTCCCGCTGGACGCCGACGTCGAGGCGGTCGCCCACAAGTTCGAGCGCTACAAGCTGCTGGCCCTGCCGGTCGTGGACGAGGAGAAACGTTTGCAGGGCATCATCACCATCGACGACACATTGGAGCAGATTCTGCCCCCCGACTGGCGGCGTCGCCCCGCCGAGGCACGGGCTAAGGGCTGAGTCTACGGAGAAGTCCACTATGATCCAGACAGCAGAGGATGGATGGATGCGGTGCCGGTACTCTTCGTTCTGGGACGTGCCGCGCGCCTTTGTTTTTGTGTACCAAAACAAGGGCAGTTATACGGCAGTCTCACCTAGTTTTATGTAGCGATGGTTTTACCGCTAGCGGGAACTAACTTGACATATTATGGTCTATGTATTATACTGCTGTTATACAACTCTATAACAGAGTAGCCGATAATAAAAAGACATCTACATTGAAGGTGCGAGAAGTCATTAAGCGAATAGAGGCTGACGGGTGGTACTTGCTTCCTGGTAAGAAAACAAGCCACCGGCAGTATAAGCATACCACTAAGCCTGGAAAGGTAACTGTTCCGGGGAGCCTAAGCGACGAGTTGAACCCTAAAACTCTGAAAAGTATCTGGGAACAAGCGGGGATATGAGAGACGACATAGGCTTTTAAGATTAAGGATAAAGGCATGAACGAGTATCTTGTCATCTATGAACCCGGAAAACATAACTGGTCGGCTTTTAGTCCTGATGTTCCTGGCTGTGTCGCCACGGGAAAAAATCGTGACGAAACGGAACGAAACTTCCGCGAGGCATTGACCCTCCATTTAGAACTCCTTGCAGAAGACGGCGACGACATTCCGCAACCGACAGGCATTGTCGCAGGATATGTCACCATTCCTAAAGTTCATTCTGTATCCGTCTCTGCCATCTTCGGTGTTGAAGAAAAACGCCAGGAGGCGGTGAATGCCTTCTAGTCAAGCGTCTCCTGATGCCGTATCCACGGCATCTGCGTCTCGGTCAAAGCCTTTTGACCATTTCAGGGACTTGGCAGGAGGTTTCTTCAGCGTTTCCAAGAAGGAACTTGACGCAAGGATTGCTGAGGAAAAGGCGGAACGTCAAGCCGAACGGGAACGCAAGCGACAAGCAAGAAAAGAGAAGCAGAAATAAGAACGGCCCGCCTAACACTAGGCGGGCCGTTCTCGTTTAGGACTTGCTTACTGCTTTACAAGGTCAACAATGGCCGTGCCGACCTGTGTGCTGCCGTTGTATTCGGTCAGGGTTCCGTCTAAGTGGCCGTTGCTGGCGAACGCGACGGTCCCCTTGTCCGTGAACGTACCCTTTGAGTTGACGATGTTGAAACTGGCGTTCCCGCTGTTGTCAACGGAGCCGGTGAATGGGCCGTCGCTGTTCAACGTCGTATTGTGCGAACTGCCCGTCACCTGCCCGTCCGTGGAGACCGTTGCCGTGATTGTCCCCGACTGACTGTTCCCGGTGTCGGTGAACGTGCCGACGTAGTTACCCGCGAATGGCGAGGTCGCCTGCGCGGGCGAACTGCTGCCCCCGCCGCCGCCGCAACCTGCAAGGGCTAACGAGGCCAGCGAAGCCGCCGCTATTGCGGTCGCCAGTCCTTTGCCATTCATGCGCTTCTTCATCACAAAACCTTGCATCATGTCTCTCCTTCGGTGTTATGAACTAGAGTATTATAACACCTAATATGATAATTCCTAATAATAAAGAACCTAATAACATACTCTTTTTGTGCAAAAGAGTATCCATACCCCGATGCAACAAGCCTTTATCCAGGTTTTACGGGAGGCGAGAAGGGAGGCGGGTTTGACGCAGGTGCAACTCGCGGAACGGCTGGACGTTCTGCAATGCGAAATCAGTAACTACGAACGTGGCGAGAAGCGGCTTGACTTTGTTGAACTGTGTCAGGTCGTGGACGCAATCGGGATACCCCTGAATGAGTTTGTCTACCGCTTTGAGAGGGCGACCGGAAGGAAGTAGTATCGGCTTACCATGTCAGGGTGTCAAAGTAAGCCTCGTAGGTTTCCGTCAGCTCAGCATAGGGGAGACGCCTGCCATTTGTGCCAAAACAAGGGCTTTGAACTCGAAAGCCCCTTCGAGGACGAAACTGATGAGTACCGGCCTGACTACTACGTGTGGGACCTCGGCAACATACCCCCGGAACTCATCGAGACGCTGACATGGGCAGAACTTGAAGCGCGCCGCGTGAGACAATTGGATGATGTTCCGGTCAGTGCCTTCAAGTTTCACCAGGTTCGGGAGCGGCTGGATGGCCGTAGTTTTGCGCGAGTCCGTTTCGCTGGGGCGGTGCCCGCGTTTATGCAGATGACGTAATCTGTGGCTCTCGCACCGAACCGCAAGCGGCGACTAAGTAATCGTGCAAAAGTAATCGAACATTTTGCGTTCAGGTAAAATAGAGGGCATGAAATGTGTCTCCGCCCTCACCGAGACCGATCAAGAAGCCTTGACGCGCCTGTATTCCGATGGCCCAACG
>JAABUQ010005152.1_pt1 | contig 21292 bp, 22 predicted proteins | sample 5560001 | NCBI WGS metagenome assembly JAABUQ01 (sample SAMN10711888, study PRJNA513371) | rock metagenome | isolation source: Antarctica rocks | place: Antarctica: Victoria Land, Finger Mt nord | collected 2015-12-18
CCGTCCAAAAGAGCTTCCAGCACTTCCATGCCGGCTTGGATCACACATCAGACCAGAGCGAAACCCATCCCCCTCAATGGCCATTTAGAATTGCTGCTGATGGCCGCCTTAGCTCGACTTTGGCTATTCAGGCGGCGTAGCAGGCTGCGCTGATTAGGGCGTTGACGGCGGTGCGAGGTAATTTGACGAGGTCTGGCGATGACGCGGATGTACGGAAATCATGGTGCGTCCATAGTTCACGGCGCACCCGGGCCAGCGCATCGCTGAATGTGGGCAGAGGTTTCGAGTACCAGCTTGCCGTGCGGGGCGCCGGAGTTCCCCTGGCATACAGGTCATGGGCCCACAGGGTGACAAGGGAGAACAGCCCGAGCAACGCCGGGGTGGTTCGCGCGATGGCCGGGTCTGACCATTGGCGCTGGGTCTCGACGCCGAGATGGCGGCGCACCTCGGCAAAGGTGACCTCGATCGACCAGCGGCGGACGAACCAGCGCAGGATGTCGATCGGGTCGGCGTCGAGGTCGGTGCACAGGAACGCTTGGGGGCGGAGTTCGCCGGCGGCGTCGCGGACCAGCACATAGCGGATCGGCACGAGGCGGCCAGGGTAATGCCACAACGCGGTGCCGGAGACGATCTCGACCAGGCGTTCGCCACGCCCATACCAGCCGGTCACTTGCAAGCGGCGCCAGCGTGTCTTGGGATTGACCAGGCGCGTGGCCAAGGTTGCCTGCAGGGCCATTCAGTTCTAATTACTGGGTTCCAAGAGCGAGCAGCTGATCGAAGCTGACGGCGTTGGCGTAGAGCGCCAGGCTGATGTTCTGGACGCCGTTGGCGCGCAGGATGTTGAGGGCGACCGAGCGGATGCGGGCCATGACGCCGGGTCTGGTTCGGATGCGGCTGGCGTCCTCGCCGAGGGCGACGTCGCGGACGTAGTGGGCCCGGTTCTCGATGCCCCAGTGCGCACGGATGGCGCAGCCCAGGAGCTTGGCGCCGTGACGGGTCTGGCAGGGGTAGTAGCCGACCTCCTCGCGCGTGGCCCACAGGCCGGAGCGGGTGTCCTTGATGTAGGTCAGGCGCGAGACCCGGGCGACGCAGCTGACCAGCGTCTGCCAGGGCGCGTCCAGCTGGCCAGTGGTGTCGAACACCTCGACGCGGCGATGTTCCTGGCGGCCATGGCGGCGGCGGTCCACGGTTTCATGGCTGTCGAAGGGGCACCCGGCGGCGCAAACTCCAGCCAGGGTCGCGTGCAGGGTGGGCTGGTTGTCCTTGACGCGGACCACCATGGCGTTGCCGGTTGCCGCCGCCTGCGCGAATGTGTCCCTTTGACAATGCAGCGCATCGGCGGTGAACAGCACGCCCGTGAGGCCCAGCTCGGCCATCAGCTTCGGCACCCCCGCGACCTCGTCCGGCGCACCGGCCAGCTCTTGATGGGCCAAGATCAGGGCGGCGTCGCTCGCGAACGCGCTGAGCACGTGGACCGCCTTGCGGTCGCTCAGGTGGTCGAAGCTGCCGCGCAGCGTCTTGCCATCGAGTGCGATCGTGCGCAGCGTTTCTGGGGCGGGGCGTGCGTTCAAGTCGCGGGCATGGTGGCGGAAGGCTGCTTCGAGATCGTCGCGGCCGAGCGCCAGGAACAGATGGCGCAGGGTGTTCACGGCCGGAGCACGCCGGAAACAGGCACCAAAGACAACGTTCAGGGGCTCGCGTTGCAGGGCGATGAAGGCGATGATCTTCTTGTAGGAGGTCGCGCCCGTCAGCACGGCGAGAACCGAGAACAGCAGCAGGTGGCTCATGCTGTAGCGTTGGCCTTGGGCACGGCGCGGGTCAGGCACATCGGCGAGTGCAGCAAGCAGGACAGCGAATGGCACAGGGCGAGCTCACAAAGGTGGAAAGTCGCCTCCATACAGCCGCTACGTCCTCACGCCACCGCTCACGCCCAAGCCGCTACGGCAGAACTGAATGGCCCTGAGACCGCCATGGGGTGGCTCGACCGTCACTTCTGGGAGTTCAAGGTCGGCAAGCAAAGATACGGTTTGCCGATCGATGAGGACTGGGGCGCAGTCCCATGTATCGAGGCCACGGAGGTCTGTTTGCGCGACGTGCTGAAGCCGCGCAAGACAATGATCGACTACCTTTACGACTTTGGTGACGACTGGGCGCATCGCCTCACCGTCACCGACATCCGCCAAGGCGAGCCCAGCGCTTCATACCCCCGCTACATCGCCGGCGAATGGGCCGGACCGCCCGAAGACAGCGGCGGGATACCGGGCTTCTATAGCATACTCGACGCCAGGACTGACCCCGAACATCCAAGCCATGCCGAGATCACGCAGTGGTTCAATCACTACGACCCGAAGATGATCAACGAAGTCTCCCTCAACGTCGGTCTTGCCCGTATTGCCAAACAATACCATGCGGCCAAAACGCGGATTGCCAAAAAGGAAACCTAATCGGCCGGTTGAGGAACCTACCCAGCATCCGCGGCCCTCGCCGGAGGGATACGCCCCAGCCGCGGCAAAGCCGTGGTGCAGGACGTGTTCGGCGCCATTCAGCCGGTGGTCTGGGTCTCCGACATGCTGGGCAGCCAGCGTGGCCATGGCGTGCAATGGCAGGTGTGCCTGGCGCATCTGCTGCGCGGCGCGCGCTACGCCGTCGAATGCGGCGATACCGCATTCAGCGCCGCGTTCAAGCTGCTGCTGCTGCGCGCGATCGCCATCGGGCGACGACGGGAGACGCTGAAGGACACGACTTTGAAGCAGTATCATGCCGATCTGGAGCGCCGGCTCGATCGGATCATGGCGGCTGTGCCGGTCGGCGAGCCGGGGCGCAAGCTGCGCAAGCGCATCGCCGCAAACCGCACCCACCTGTTCGTGTTCTGCACCAACCGGGTCGTGCCCTACACCAACAACGTGTCTGAACGGAGCCTTCGGCTAAGCGTCATCTTCCGCAAGGTCACCAACGGCTTCCGTTGCGAGTGGGGGGCCGAGACCTACGCCGCCTTCCGCTCCGTCGTCAGCACCGCGAAAGCCAATCGTTCGGCCGTGCTCGACGCCATTCGCGCCGCCTTGCTGACCAAGCCGCTACCCACCCCGGGGTGAGCAATTACGAAGGAACGGTGTACGCCGCTGCCGACGCACGCTCGCGCCGCTCTCAGATGCAGCATAGTTGCTCAGCAGGCTCTCATGTTGGTTGTGCTCCTACCTAATCTGGTAGGTGCGCTCGACTGACTTAGTGGCGATGATTGTCTCGATGCCGCTACATGAAGCAACACGTAGTAAGAGTATTCTGGGCGGTGTCCCTGTTCAGCAAAGATGTTCAGCAAAGAGGCTGCCACATGCATCGTTGGCGTAACAGAATCTTCCGAGAGTTCGAAGCTTTCGCTGTCGAGAAGTTCGCACAGGATATCAAGGAGAGCTGTACGTGGAGAGGAATACCTGATGTCTACTGTAACGTTCAATCGGGACTACATTATCTATTTGATTAAAAATACTATTATTGCCGAGTTGAAGCTTTCTATTAGCCCAGATTCTATCACTGACGAAGAATCTCTTGACGGCGATCTATTGAAGGTCAACTCGTTTTGTTTCGTGAAAATTATGATTCGGCTGGAGGAAGAACTTGGCGTAACCCTGCCCGACGACCTGTTTGTAGGCCGTCCCCCCACCACCGTCACCGATCTCCTTGCTACTGTCCTCAATCGTTCGGGGATCGTCCAATGAGCGCACAAACCCGCACCCAATGGCGCCGTGTGGTACATTGTATTGTGGCACGTCTGCCTGAGGGCTGCATACAGGTTATGGCATTGAAGACCGAGCGGAAGGCTGTGCTGTCGGCACCAAAGTCCGGGCACGCGCTTGCGGCGGTCGCGCAACTGGGGACCGGCAACGCCGGTTACCTGTGCTGGGAGCGTAGTGTGCTGGTTTATACCAGCAGGCACGGTTGCCTCGACTTCGTGGCGGACCAGCAATTGCTCGACGGCGAGCCGAGCAACCACGTACCAGCGCCGACTGCCTCGGTCGTCGCGGTGTGCGGCCTGGCGTCCGTTCAGAGCTTGGCGGCACGCCAATGACCGTAATCGATGCAAGCGCACTCGAGTGTGCGCATCTTTTAGATTGTATGCAGGCCACATTCGTGCTGCTCGCTGGGCGCTACCACGGCCCGTGCTGCTATCTGGCGCTTGGCGCTGATCTCCGGTTCGCTCCCAGATCTGGCGGCGGCAAGCTGCCCACCATCGAGTTGCCGCTAGAAGACCACCTCATCGCGGCTCAGCGCTGGCTCGGGCTCCGTATTAAGGCGCAGTGGCGAGTGTCGGCCGCACCGAAACCGTCAACGCTGCTCGCTGGGCACGACTCGGTCTACATCGTCGCCGACGCCTTCTACCTGCCATGGGTGCCCTACTTCGCGCGCAGGCACATGGATCACAGTTTTTTGGTCGAATATCAGGGCGACAAGGTCGCCGTGTTCGACGGCTACCACAACGACACACAATGGGGACCCGCCCGGCCTGGCACCTGGAATCTGTCCGACAAGCAACTGGCCGAGGCGCTGCCCAATGGTGCCGACGCTGTCGCGCTTGTTCCCACAGACTCTGTCGGCTCCCTGCCTCAACCTCAGTTCACAGCGCCGGACGCGGAAAGCGTCACCGCTTATCTGCGCGCCTACCGTGACTATTCTGATCGTATGGAGGCACTAGAACAACTGACGCTAGAAACGTGGCTGATGGCGCGATACCGCCAGTTGCATGCGGCTTTGCACAAGAAAATTGTCGGGACTAGCACCCAGATCATCTCGGACCATCTCGCGCAATGGAACCTGTTAGTCGAGCAGACTTACCTGGCCTACCGTCGGATCCAACGTGGCAGGCCAGAACCGGGCGGGGTCATCGATCGGCTCGCCGAGTTGCTCGCCGCCGATGCGATGGTGTTCGGCAAGCCGAATTTCCGCGACCGTGTTGCTACCGAGGTGGCCACCGTTCTCGGCGTTGCCAAAGCTGAGCTCCTTGCTGGGGCGACACTTCCCTCATTTCCCACTTTTAATTCGTTTCGCTTGGTCGAAATTGTCGAGCGCCTCGAAGATCGACTCTGTGTCGGTTTCGATCCCGACGACCTCGTACCGGAGAATCTACACTGCATCGATGACCTGTGCCGTATCGCATCACGTCACTTAGAGGAGCCAACATGACCCTGCTGCACGATCTGATCGACTCCGCCGCACAGCAGTGGCCGGACCGCGTCGCGATATCCACCAAGAGGCAAGCTCTGACATACCGTGAGCTCGCCATCGCCAGCGCGTCCATCGCCGTATGGCTATACGGTCTCGGCGTGCGCCGTGGACAGCGCCTGGTGATTGTCGGCCCGTCCGACGTTGTTCTCCCCGTCCTCATCTATGCGGCCTCTCGGGTGGGCGCCGCATTCTCCGTTTTGCACGAACAGACGCGGGGTGGACCGCTGGCCCATGTGCTCGACGATTCCGAACCAGTGCTGCTGATCGCAGCGGAAGACGAAGCGCTCGATGTAGCCCGGGAACGCGGCATGCTTGCCGTGAGCCTCCAGGAAGTACGGCAGCAGATGCTTACGCCGTCGAAATGCGTGCTGTCATCTCAACGATCGCAGGGAGAACCCTTCTCAGTCGATCCGCTGTGCTTGATTTACACCTCTGGTACCACATCGCGGCCGAAAGCTGTCGTCAGTACGCACGAGCAGGCCATTTTCGCGATACGGGCCATCCAGGCTGTTCTCGCCTATCGCGCTGAAGACGTCGTGTACTGCCCGCTCCCATTATCGTTCGATTACGGAATGTATCAGCTGTTCCTCGGTGCGGTCAGCGGCGCACATGTCCGGCTAGGACTGCTGGCCGAGGTGGGGCCGGCCCTGCTGCGCAACATGACCGAGGTAGGGACGACGGTGCTTGCCTCGACACCCGCGGTTGCCGAAAGCCTTGCTCGACTGTTACGGCGCAACAACGTTTCCGTTCCACCATTGCGACTTCTTACCAACACCGGTGCAGCGATGCCGGTCGAGCCACTCATCACGCTGCGCGCGGCGATCCCAAGTCTACGGGTGCAGCTGATGTTTGGCCTCACAGAATGCAAGAGAGCCACGATCATGCCACCTGACGCCGACCTTGATCGGCCAGGTGCCTGCGGTCTCGCGCTGCCTGGGACAGAGCTATTCGCTGTGGACGAAGCTGGGAGTCGCTTACCACCTGGCGAAACCGGCGAACTGGTCGTCAGAGGCCCCAACGTGATGGCGGGTTACTGGCGCAGGCCCGATCTGACGGCACAACGCTTCTACCGTCAAGACGGCCTGTTTCCCCAACTACGGACCGGGGATTACGGCTGGCTCGACGAAGATGGCTACGTCTACTTCGCAGGTCGCCGCGACGACATCTACAAGGACCGAGGTTTCCGAGTCAGTGCGATCGAGGTGGAAGCGGCCGTGCGGCGCTTGCCCGGAATCGAATCCGCTGCGGTCCTTCCTCCATTAGACGGTAAACCCGCCGTGCTCGCGGTCGTCGGCGACCTGACTGCAGAGGACGTGACGCTGCTACTTCGCGAAGAGATTGAGGAATTTAAAATTCCGCAGCGGTGTGTGGTCCTCAGTGCGCTTCCCTTGACAAACAATGGAAAAATTGACCTTAAAATACTTCGCGCAGAGATGGCAGATGTCTAAGATGATGGGTCCAGTGCCTATCATAGTGAGTACTGCGACAGATGCTGCTTTGAATGCTGGTGTCGAGACACCCGCTTATGTCTACGATCTCAATGAGATCAGGGCCAACAGTGCTAGGCTGCGGGCCGCTCTGCCTGAGCAAACCGGGATCTACTACTCGCTCAAAGCCAATCCGCATCCGGCTGTGCTTGCGGCTCTACGCGCCTGCAGTGCTCTCCCGGAGGTCTGTTCTGTAGGTGAGCTGAACAGCGCTCTCCAGGCGGGATGGCGCGCAAGCGAGGTGCTCTACACTGGCCCGGGAAAGCGCGATCAAGACTTAGCTTGCGCTCTAGAAGCCGGAGTTCGGGAGTTCTGTGTGGACTCGCCTGCGGCGTTGGATCAGCTTGATCGATTGGCCGTGAAATTCGATACGGACGTCCGCTGCCTGCTGCGCATCAACGACGACCAGCCTGTCGCTGGACAGGGACTTGCGATGACGGGAGTCGTGTCGCAGTTCGGCGCGGATACGGAATGGGTGCTCGCAGAGCCAGAGCGATTTGCTAGCCGCAAGCGGGTTCGGGTCGTTGGGTTACACCTGTATATGGGCACCAATCTTTCCGCGGTAGACGACCTGCTCGGACAGTTCGCCCATTCTCTTGTCACAACTGCCAGGCTGACTGACGCGCTTTCTAATCAGGGTGTGAAGATTGAGGTGCTCGATCTTGGCGGTGGGTTTGGCGCTCCCTTCGCTCAGGAAGGAGTAGCGATCGGCCTCGGAGGTTTACGGACCGGTTTGGTGGCGCTGCTCGACGAGCACGCCTCCGATTGGCGGGATGGCGATCCTCGGATTGTTTTCGAATCCGGGCGTTACTTGGTCGGCACAGCAGGCACGCTCGTAACTGGAGTGTTAGACGTCAAGCACTCGCACGGCAAAGACGTAGTGGTGCTGGAGTCCGGAATCAACCACCTCGGCGGGATGTCCGGCCTGCGTCGGCTCCCGCCGCTTAATCCTCACCTAATCGGTCCGCGCCGCGATGGACCTACCTTGCCGGTCGTTGTCACTGGTCCGCTCTGCACGCCGCTCGATACTTGGTCGCGGAATGCGCAACTGCCACAGCTGTGCCCGGGCGACGTGCTCGCCGTTCCAAACGTTGGCGCCTACGGCCTGTACGCTAGCCTTATCGCCTTCCTCGGGCACCCAGCGCCCACAGAGGTCGTCATCGACGACGGCCACGTAGTGCATATCTCCCGTCTCGAACTGATCCGGAAGGACTGATTCATGAACCCGCGCTTCGTCCAGCTTCTAACCCCGTTTCTACCACTTCTGCGCAATCAAGAACTCACCGAGAACGTGCGACTGCGTGATCTTGGCCTGGATTCGATGAAGTCCATCGATCTGCTTTTTGGCATCGAGGATGCCTTCAAGGTGTCCCTGTCCGACGAGGATCTCAACGATAGCACGTTCGCCACCGCCGGCAATCTTTGGAAAGCCATTTCGGCCGCCCAGGCCGCGAGGAGCCTAGCGTGAGTATCACGGCTGAGTCCAAGTCCGCATTGGCTGAACTCGTCAATCGAGTGGCGGCCGTTACCGCCGAACATGCCGAGCGGACCGACACCGATGCCACCTTTCCGGTGGAGGCCCTCCAAGAACTCCGGGAAACCCGTCTGCTTGGGCTGTTAGTACCCCAAGAGTTCGGCGGACTCGGCGGCAGCGTCGCCGACGTCCTCACCGCGACCATTCGGCTGGGCTGTGAGGATATGTCAGTGGCGATGATCTTCGCGATGCACTGCCAACAGGTCGCCGCAATCACCAGCCACGCAGCGCGTACGCTGCGTGACGAGTTGCTACCCGATGTGGCCGCGGGTCGCTGCTATCTCGCATCAGTCACGACGGAAGTGGGCAAGGGTGGCAACCTGCTCGGCTCCACAACGGAGCTTTCTACGTCTAGTGGCGAACTCGTGCTCGACAGGTTCGCACCCATCGTCACCGGGGGCGCGCATGCGGACGGCTATCTCATTACAATGCTCAGCCCCGACGCTGAAGCCGACCATCAGGTCTCGCTTGTCTATGCCCGCCGCGACCAGCTTGAAGTTACTCCTATTGGAGAATGGCAACCGCTAGGCATGCGTGCCAGCGACAGCGGGGCGCTACGCTTGCGCGGCAAGCTTCCGGGGCATCAGGTCGTTGGCGAACACGGCCGGTTCCGTGAGATCGTTTCGTCGGGCTTCGGACCAATGGCCCACCTGGGTTGGTCAGCCGCCTGGCTCGGCACCGCTAAAGGCGCCATGTCCAGAATAGTCTCACTGTTGCGGGATCCTCAAACCCGGGGCTCGGCGAACCTGAATTCTGAGCTTCTGCTCAGCCGCTTAGCCACAGCACGTCAGCGGCTCGAAGCGGTGCATGCCCTACTATGGCGTACCGCGGAGGTTGTCGAGCATGGATCCGATCTAAGCCGACCTCGGGTGCAGTTGCTGATCAACGGGCTCAAAGTCACCGCGTCTGAGCAGTGCTATGCGGCCATCGAAGATTTAGTGGATCTTGTAGGCATGCGGCACGGATATCTACGTGGATCGCCGACACGCCTAGAGTCAGCGCTACGCGATCTCCGCTCGGCTGCGTTGAACTACAGCAACGATCGATTGCGTCTTGCTGACGGCAAACTCGCGCTACTCGACCCGGAGGTGCGTTTTGAATGATTTAGTTGCCATTCCGAGACGTATCGAGCGAACTGGAACGTCTTCGCGTACCTGCATGGCGTGGGCCGCCCTTGGATCTGCGGGGGAAATCTCGAAGGTGTACCGGGATCATCGGCCGGAGCGAGGAGTTGAACCAACCCGGCTGCGCGCGCTGCTCGGCTCGCTGGACGCCCGTGGCGACGTCGGAGTCGTGCTGAGTTCTTGCGTTCAACTCGCCACCGCGCTGCCTCTGCTCGCCGAGAGCGCACCCGACTCTCCGGCAACTGCGGCAACGTTGTCCGGTGCCGCCATTACTGCGCTGGCCGCTACCGATATCGGTGCTGGTTCGGATCTCACCTCACTCTGTACCCGGGTGGAGAAGCTCAGCAATGGCATAATGGTGACCGGCGAAAAGCGCTGGATCACCAACGCAACGGTAGCTGACTGGCTGCTCGTTCTTGCCAGGCACCGCGAGGGCTCGCACTTCACAAACTTCAGTTGGGTGCTGGTTCCAGCGGATGCCCCCGGAGTATCAATCGAACCGGCCGATACCGCTTTGTTCACCGGAGCCGGGGTGGGCCACATCCACCTTGATGCCGTCGTCCTACCTACGTCCGCCGTGATCGGCGGCGTGGGCCGTGGCCTGCCGACATTCGCCCGGCATATTGCTGTAGAGCGGCTCGCGGGTGGCTTGTGGGCATCGGCGATGTGCCATCGTGCCCTGTCCACCACGAAGAAATGGCTCACCGGCCGCGGCTCTCTGTGGCAACGGGAAAGTGTTCGCGAAGGTTTCGCCCGCGCTCTCGTACTCGCCCGACAACTCGACGCCTTGGCGATGGCACTCGGCCCTCGCATCTCCGAACAACGCGACCACGCAGCAGCAGCGTTGCTCAAGGCTTCCGCCGGGATCACCATCGATCAGGTGCTCAGTGTGTGCGCGCACCTGCATGGCGCACAGGGCTTCACGATTTCCGGGATACAGCAGCTGCGCTCCGAAGCAGCGGTATTCGGTATCGCTGGGGGCACAACGGAGATCGTGTTGGCCGGTGTCGCCGACCAGGCGGACCGCCTGCTGCTGGAGTTCGCGCCGTCTGAACTACGGGGCGAGTGTTTGGACGGGGTGCTGCGATGAAATACCGTCATGTTGAGCAAGCGTTTTCTTTGCGATCCGCAAGTGCGGTCGGCTGTGTTATGTCAGGATTACATTGCCCGTACATGCTCCTTGGTAATCTTGAACGGCTTGCGGTGCTTAGTGACGCTGTAGGTGGCGTGCAGCAGCCTGCTCATAGCGGCGATGAGGGCGAGCTTCGGTGGCTTTCCGGTGGGGCGCAGGCATTTGTAAAAGATGCGCAGCCAGGCTTTGCGGCGCACCGTGCCGAGCACGGGCACCCAAGGCGCCATGAGCAGGAGGACATTGCCGAAGGGTACGATGCCGACACGTGCGCTGGTGCGCTTGCCGGACTGTTGAAGGCCGGGCACGATGCCGATGTATGCGGCGAAGGCGGCAGCACTGGCGAAGCGTGCTGGATCGCCAACGGCGGCGATGACGCGGGCTGCGGTCTACGGCCCGACGCCCTCGATGGTGGTCAGCAACTTGCCGATCTTATGAGTGTTGAGCAGGTTCTGGATGTCGTGCTCGATTTTGGCGAGGCGATTACGCCACAGGTGGAGGCCCTGGCATACATGCATATGGCGGGCCCACAGCGTGTAGGCCGGTCCGTGATGCTGGCCGACCAAGCGTGTCGCTGCCTCGATCAATTGGCTGCAGCGACCCTCTCCCAGGAAGCGTCCCGCAATCTTGGCCGAGAGGCGTGCCAGTGAGTGGAGGAGTCACAAGCGTACAACTTGCACAGGACGTCTGGGTAGCATACGGCAAACGTCCTACGGAGAGCACTTGTTCTGGGGACATATGTGCGGCGACCGGGCTACCACAGTGGCGACGGTGGGAGATGCTTGCCGCGCGCGGATTGCTGCGAGCGCTCCTCGCGAAGGTAGCGCCTGCGTCCGCCGAAGCCGATTTGGTTCCTGCCGCGAACGGCAAACCGGTGCTCGATGGCTGGCCGCGGGTCGGCGTGAGTCTATCCCACGACATTGATGTGATAGCTGCCGCCGTGGGAGTCGGGTGCCAGGTGGGTGTGGACATCCAATTGCCACCAGACCAGTTGAGTAATCGGATCATCTACCGCTGCATGCGCATACGCGCGCCCGATCTCCTCGCGCTCACCGCCGCTGAGAGGGCGACGGAGTTCGCATGGATGTGGTCGGTTCAGGAAGCCTGTGTGAAGTGCGATGGCTCCGGGATCTCCGGACGGCCGTGGGCAATCGACGTTCCGCTCAGGCCTCGTGCGGGGCGTTGGCGCGATCTCACCTGGATCACCCTGCGGGACCACACCGATCTACCTGTGAGTTGCGCCTTCGGAGGACCGCTGTGCTGAGCTGCTATACAACGAACCTAGTCGGCCACCTGCGCCGAGAAAACCCGTCCATAGAGCGGGAGTTCGCCTGTGCGGTGAACCTGTCCGTGCGGACTGACCTTCCTGATGGGATGCTGGCGTTCACTCAGCACCACCGGATCGATTCCAGCCTCGGCTATCGTGGAGCCAGCACATGGGGCGAGGCCAGAGACGAACTGATAGCGGAATTCAAGCGCTACGGAGACGTGCTCGCGGTGGCGAACACCAGGAACCTGCCGTGGAGCCCGACATACCGTTCCGGTTCCGAGGACATACCACACTGGATCCGCCTGACCGACCAGACTGGTAGACGATGGCGAGTGACCGACGAATTCAATGCGCTACTCCCCCAAGGCGAGCAGCATCCGCATGACGACTGGGTCGATGATCGCGAGTTATGCGCGATGCTAACGCCATTGCCGCCTCTCCCACCGGAAATTCACTACCGCGATATCCACGCGCTCGGTGATACCCTCGATGTTCCGCCTCCGCATTGCTATCGTTGGCTAGCTCGATGTTTTGGCGACAGTCCACCCCATAGTGGACGGTGGATTATGGGGACCACCGCCACCCTACGGTATCTCGCTGGTCGGTTCACCGAGGATCTCGATGCCCTTCGGCGGCACACCGAAGATTTGTGGGCCGCCGGCCGCCACCACCAATACCGTTTTGCCCATAACGATGCGGTCAGCACGGCGTGGGGTGAGCTGTCTCGGTCTCTACGCTTCGCTATCCAGTCCGCGGATCGCGGTCGACCACGGCCGACCCTGGTTTGCCGTGCATTTGAGCAAATCCTCTCCTCGACCTCGGCTCTGGAGATACTGCTGCAATGAATGAAACCCAGACGATGTACGACTGGTTCGCGACTTCGGTTGCCGACTACGGTTCGCTGAGCGCGTTGGAGGTTGGTGGCGAAAAGCTGACCTACGATGAACTGGCTGCCCGTGCCGACGAGATGGCCGCTGTTTTAATGCGAGCCACCGGTGGCCGGATACCGAAGCGAATCGGCTTACTCGCCGCGCGCAGCATCGCCACCTATGTGGGGTATCTCGCAATCCAGCGGCTCAGCAGTATCGCCGTGCCACTCAATCCCGCTTTCCCGGATGCCCGCAACGCCGCCATTGCTGCGGCGGCACAACTCGATCTCGTGCTGAGCGAGGATCGGGAAATTAACGGTTCAGAAGTTCCGCTTGTGCTGACGGATAGCGACCGCGGCACACTTGCCGATCTCCCACTAAGCGTAGCAAGACCAAGCGATCTCGCATACATCCTGTTCACCTCGGGCTCGACCGGCACCCCCAAAGGTGTTCCGATCAGCCACGGCAACGTTTCCGCTTACCTCCGCCACGTGATCCCACGTTATGAGGTAGGTCCCGGCTCTCGGTTATCGCAGACGTTTGACACGACTTTCGACGTGTCAGTCTTCGATATGTTTATGGCGTGGGGATCTGGAGCGACACTCGTTGTGCCCATGCACAATGAAGTGCTCGCGCCTGTTCGTTTCGTGACGACCCGCGAGATTACCCATTGGTGCTCGGTTCCTTCGGTGATCTCGCTTGCTCGCAGGCTGCGCGGCCTGCGGCCCGGTTCGATGCCGGGACTGCGCTTCAGCCTTTTTGCCGGGGAGCCGCTCACGCTACAGCAGGCCGAGGCGTGGCAACTCGCGGCACCTAAGTCAATACTCGAAAATTTCTATGGCCCCACCGAACTCACTATTACATGCACTGAGTTTCGGCTACCTCCACGATGTGACGATTGGCCACATACAGCTAACGGTACGGTTCCGATTGGTACGGTCTATCCACATATGGAGCACGTCGTCCTCGACGAACTCGGAATGCCCGCGGACGAAGGCGAACTCTGCATACGTGGCCCACAGCGCTTCGCCGGCTATCTTAATCCGGCGGATAATGTCCGCTGCTTCCTCGATCTGGCCAGCGGGGTCGCGGTGCCATACGATGGTATGAGACCTCTTACAGAACAGCACTGGTATCGCACAGGTGATCGCGTACGAGACTTAGATGGTATGCTAGTGCATATGGGCAGGATCGATCAGCAGGTCAAAATACGCGGTTACCGCATCGAATTGGGCGAGATCGAAGCAGTATTGCGGGAGCAAGACGGTGTGCGCGACGCAGTTGTACTCGCGGTGCCCGGAACCGACGGTGGGAAGAATTTAGAAGCGGTGTGCACAGGTGAAGTGTCTGATGTGGTGAAACTGCTGGACGCACTGCGATCGCGGCTACCGACGTTCATGGTTCCACATAAGATATCGTTTCTGGTGGATTTTCCCCTGAATGCTAACGGCAAGATCGACCGACGCGCTATTGCGTCGATCCTATTTGAAAAGGTTTAAAGATGGGCGCTGCTGCACAATTTGGAGGTTATGGGCTTTGGCGGTGGGCGCGCGGAGCGTATAGGGCCGCTCCCTCGTTTTCTGGAAGCTTTATGCCATGCAAGATCAATGAACCGCCTCGCCACAAAATCCCGCGGGTACCCTACAAGGTCGCTAACTGGCCGGAGTATGACAGAGCGCTGCAGCGGCGTGGGAGTCTGACGGACTGGGTGACGCCGGCGGCGCTCGTAGGCTGGCAGCCGCCCCGCACCGAACAGCGCGGCCACCCCTGCGATTACTCGGAGAAGGCAATCGAGACCGGTCACCCGCTGTGCCTGGCCTTTGGCCGCCCGTGGCGGCAGACCGAGGGTCTGCTGCCACGGCGCTGGCGCGAGCCCAGGCGAGTGAACCGGTGCACGTCGTGACCGACGCGACCAGTCTAAAAGTTTACGGAGCAGGTGAGTGGCTGGTCGAAAAGCATAGCGAGCATGGCAACCTGGGTTGGCGCAAGTTGTACCTCGCCGTTGATCCCAGCAGCGGCGAGGTCCTCGCCTCCGAGCTGACGAGCAACGACGAGGGCGACACGTCCCAGGTCGGCCCGCTGCTCAAGCAAATTCTTGGTCCTATCGCCTCAGTGACGGCGGATGGCACCTATGACGGCGAACCCGTCTGCTGCGCCGTGGCTGAGCCTCAGTCCGATCCGCCTGTGACGGTGATCATCTTGCCACGCTCAACAGCCGTGCCGAGTTCGGCCGCAAATACGTCGACATCTAGCCAGTGTGATGAACATATCCAGATTATCCGGGACAAGGGGCGCATAGCTTGGCAGAGGACGACCGGTTACGATCGAAGTATGTGGAAACGACGATGTTGCGCTACAATGCTGTCATCGGCAGCAACCTTCGTGCTCGGACTCTGCCTGCCCAGAAGACTGAGGCGAAAATCGGATGTTCGGTGCTCAACCGGATAACCAGGCTCGACATGTCAGTGTCGCAAGGCGTCAGCTGAAAGCACATTGGGCCGGCGCTCTCCGGCCACCATTCAAATTGCGCACCTACGCCTCGGGTTGTCGATCCGGCCGCAGTCGATTGGTCCATCGCCGCGGCGCTCCCAATGCTGCTCATGGTGGCGGCAGCCGTCGCTTGTGGGGCTGCGAGGGGCGCGACCCGGCACGTCCTGATCGAGGCCGGCGTCCACCGATCCATGAGGAAGTTCATGCCAATTTCGTCACCAACCCGCCCGGCCGAAGCCACCGATGACCATAGAAGGATTGGTACGGCCGGCGTGATCGCCTTCTATCTTACGTCGGTCCTTGGCCCCGGCATTCTGATCGTTCCTGCAATCACCTACGACACCGCAGGCCCTGCGTCGATCGTTGCCTGGGCGTTGTTGCTCCTCGTGTCGTGGCCATTCGCCTCTACTTTCGCCGCAATGGCGATTGCGCACCCCGAGCAGAGCGGCGTGGCCGGCTTTGTGGGCGGGGTCTGGGGCAAGGCAGCCGGCCAAGCCGCCCTGCTAATCTTGTGTGTGATCATGGGGGTCGGAAATCCGATCTTCGGGGTGGCCGCTGCCCGTTACCTCGACCACGTGGTCCCGCTCGGCTCCGAAGCGCGCGTGCTCGCGGTCGGATACCTTATCCTGCTGGTGTCGGTCGGCTTTAACCTGCTCGACGTCCGCGCCGGCGCCTGGTTGCAAACCGGGCTGATCGGCGTGCTGCTGCTGGTGCTGGTCGGGGCATCGCTGGTCGCGTTCCGGCACTTCCGACCGGATGCGCTGACGCCGTTCTTCCCGCATGGCCTCGCTGGGGTGGGCCTGGCGATGACCATCGGCTTCTACTCCTTCACGGGGTGGGAGAACGTCAATGCGATCGCCAGCGACGTCCGCCGGCCGGACCGCGCCTTCTCGCGCGCCATCCCGGTCACCCTGCTGATCGTCGGCGGCATCTATCTGCTGGTGGTGTTCGCTTACACCGGGGTGGTGGGCGCGGGCCGCTCTGGCACCGTGCTGGCGACGTTGCTGGCGGCATCCGAGAGCCCCATTGCCTTGGTGGGCGGCAACCTGATGGCGATATTCCTGATCGTCTCTGCCGCCAACTCCTGGGTGCTCGGCGCTACCCGGCTGTTTTGCGCACTGGGGGAGCAGGGCTTGGCCCCGGCCGTGCTGGCCCGCCGCAACGCGCGCGGCGCACCGGTACCGGCTTTGCTCGTGTTAACGGCATGTTATGGCGTCACAGTGGCCGCGATGGTGCTGTTCGGGTTGAAAGAGGGCGACCTGATCGTCTTCGCCGATGCCGGTTTCTATGTGATTTACCTGCTCGGCTTCTCCGCCGCCTGGCGCAAGTTCGGTGGCGCCGCGCGGCGCCAGGCAGCGTTCTCCCTGCTCGTGGTGCTGGCGTTGGTCGCAGGGGCATTGTTGCCCGCGTTGCATAAAGTAGCCGGCTGAAGCCGTTATACCAAACACCCTATCTGGTGACTGCTGTTGAGCACACCCGGGTGCCTGCTCCTCAAACGTCCTCATCGCCTCCATCACTCAGCGCACCTGGGCGAAAGCAGTCACCAGATAGGGCGTCTAGTATTACTTGTGATGGGCGTGTACCTGTGATAAGTTTGCTGGCTGGAGCCCACGTCGGTCCGAATCCAATCGCGAGGACTATTAGGCCCACTCTTCGTAACTACTCACCCTGCTTGGCTGCCTGACCATTGGCGGCATGACTGTCCGGCTTGACAGGGCGAGGGTTGGATTGGTTCATCGCCTCCCGTGAATAGCGAGATCCTCAAGGTTCTTTCCAAGGACGACCTGCTTGCCTTGATCCTGGCGCAGCAGGTGCAGACTGAGGCGCAAGCTGCGCAGATCGGTGCGTTGACGGCGCGGATCGCGGAGCTGGAGACCAGGCTTGACGCGCCCCGCAAGACGCCAGGCAACTCGGGCCTGCCTCCGTCCAAGGGCCGGAAGCCAAACCGTCCGGAGCGCCCGAAGACGCCTTGCCGCGGTCGCCCCGGCGTCACCCGCGCGCTGGCGGCCCACCCTGACCGCACCATCGAGGCGGCGCTCGATGCTTGCCCGTGTTGCGGCCACGCGCTCGGCCCCGCCGACCAGCCCGGCATCCACGCCTACGACCATATCGACCTGCCGCCGATCAGCCCGGTCGTGACCCGCATCAACCGCCATCGCGGCGTTTGCCCGTGCTGCCGCAAGCGCGTGGCTGCCCCTGCGCCGGACGGCTTTGAACCCGGCTCGCCGTTCGGGCCAGGGCTGTGCGCGCTGATCATCCATCTGCACGTGACCCAGGCGATCGGCTTCGAGTGCCTGGTCTGCCTGCTGTCCGAGGTGTTCGGCCTGACCCTCAGCGAAGGTGCGGTCGCCAACATCCTGGCCCGTGCCGAGGCGCCGTTGCTCGCTGCTGCCGCGCCGATCGCGGCGGTGGTGCGTGAAAGTCCGGTCGTGGGCTCGGACGAGACCTCGGCGCGGGTCAGGGGCAAGACCTGGTGGCACTGGGTGCTGCTGGGTTCGACGGCGATCTGCCAGGTGATCGCCGACACCCGGGCGGCCTCCGTCGTGACCGCGTTCATGGGCGGTGCGCAGCCGGACGTTTGGGTGGCGGACCGCTATGGCGGCCAGCTGGGCCATGGCGCGGCACGGCAGATGTGCCTGGCGCACCTGCTGCGCGATGCGGCCTATGCGAGCGAGGACGGGGATGGCGGGTTCGCGCCGAGCTTTCGCCTGCTGCTGTTGCGGGCCATGGCGATCGGCAAGCGACGGACGGGGCTGAAGGACAGCACCTTGGCGCAATACCACGCGGGCCTGGAGCGACGGCTGGACCGGCTGCTGTCAGGGCCGATGCCAGAACGGCCCGCCGCGCGCCGCCTGTTCCGCGCCATGCGCCGCGACCGCGACGATCTGTTCCGTTTCGCCACCCGACGCGACGGGCCCTATACCAACAACGCCTGCGAACGTGCGCTGCGGCCCTCGGTGATCTTCCGCAAGGTGACGGGCGGGTTCCGCGCCGAGTGAGGCGCCAGGGTCTATGCCGCAGCCGTCAGCGTCATCGCCACCGGGCGCCTGCATGGGCTGACCGCGTTCGGGGCTCTGCGGGCCGCGCTGGCCGGAGAAGCGGTCATGCAAACCGCCTGAGCAGGCGTGAGGCGGGTGAGCAGTTACTCTTGCCGCGTAATCGCCACCGCCATGTTCGCTCCCGTCCCAAAACAAGCGGCAGAACGAATCACAAAAACTAGCCACGCGGGATCACGTCCGAGTCAACGGTCAGGGCGCTTGGTATTACGCTTCAAGCTGAATGCCGATCGTCGCCACCACATTCCCAAGCAGAGGTTCAAGGTCACAAACTGGCGCGACTATGGACACGAGCCTGCGCCAGCGCGGCAGCTTGAGGGTTTAAGTTACCGACGAGGCAATCGCAGCATGCAAGCAGCGCACGGAATTCGGCAAAAAAGCATGCGCCACCCTGCGCAACGCCGTAGCAGGCTCACTCCGCCATGGCGACCCCGAGGAAACCCGGCTTCCCAGAGTGCGTTTCTGCGCAAGGCCAAGGCCAAGGTCATGCCTCCGTTTCCGTCGCCGACGGCGAGGAGTGCCTTTTGGCCGTGCTGGCATCCTGGAGCTTCGACGTGCCCCGCTGCTCCCCGCCCACCGCCGGCTTCGCCGCCTTTCACGCCGAAGCCGAACGGGAACGACCCACGCTCGGCTTCGACATCGACGGCACCGTCATCAAGGTGGAATCCTTCCACATACGGATTGAGACCTATACTGCATGAAAACGCAAAATCGCGCCTATGGTCCCATAAGAAATTAAAAGGCGATCAAACCTAAACGAAGTGCCTTAACAACAGCAACAACACGACTGCTTGTCTCAAGTTTTTGTAAAACACCCTTAAGGTGAAAATTTACTGTATTTTCGCTAATACAAAGTATATGACTAATATCCCATGATGACTTACCTTGTGCAACCCACTTGAGGCATTCACATTGCCGCGCCGTGAGCAGTGGAGCAGCATATCCACCTTTACGCTTTTCCGACAGTAAAGTTTGGATCACGTCGAAGCGTGCTGCGATTGCATGAAGAGATGGGACAACATCACGCATGTATGTCTGACGCATACTCGAAGCAAATGAGACAACAGCGACATGCCCAAGGGGCCCGTGAAGTGGAACACTTATACCACTTCGTAGGCCCGCTTCAGTAGCTTCGTGAAAAAATTTAGCTTCAGCCATCCCACCAATTTTCATGTCATCCCAAGAGCAAGGAGCATGTAGATAAGGAGCGCGAGTGACTATAGGATCTACCAAATAGTAATTTTTGTCAAAATAATGCTTCTGCCAATCGAGAGGATAATTCAATATTACGCTTGAAGTACTTCCTTCAGTGGCTAATACTTTGTCAGCTCCAGAAAGCACACCATAGGCCACAAACTCGAAACCTAATGATGAGGCAACGCCCACAGTTGAGTTAATAAGTGCAGATTGGTCTGGCTGCTCTTCGAGCGCCCCTAGAAGGTCTGGTAACAATTTTGATACTCCCCATCAAATAATTCTAAATTTTTGAACGCTAGCGTCTATATTGTTATATGTTCATTGACGCCCTTGTAGAGCAGCAATTCTGATGGCGTCCGTCAAGCTGGTGTGATTTCGGTGTAGTGCTGAGATGGCCCTGGATCATGCGGCTTGGTGATCTGGGCAGACGGGAGGGTCGTGGCCTCGCCGTCGATGGTGGATGGGACGCAGGGCCATTCAGTTCTGCCCTAGCGGCCTGGGCGTGAGTGGCGGCGAGGTGACGTGACGGCTGTATGGAGGCGACCTTCCAGTTTTGTGAGGTCGCCTGGTGCCATTCGCTTTCCTGCTTGCCGCACTCGCCATGGTGCGCGATCCACGCCGGCCCCAAGGCCGGCGCTACAGCATGAGCCACCTGCTGCTGTTCTCGGTTCTCGCCGTGCTCGCAGGCGCGACCTCGTATAAAAAGATCATCGCCTTCATCGCCCTGCAGCGCGATCGCCTGAACGCCGTCTCCGGTGCCGGTTTCCGGCGTGCCCCGGCCCTGAACACCTTACGCCACCTGTTCCTGGCGCTCGGCCCTGACGATCTCGAAGCCGCCTTCCGCCGCCATGCCTGCGACCTGAGCACGCGGAGCGCCCCGGAGGCGCTGCGCACGGTCACGCTTGATGGCAAGACGCTGCGCGGCAGTTTCGGCCACCTGACCGACCGCAAGGCCGGTCACGTGCTCAGCGCGTTCGCGAGCGACGCCGCGCTGGTCCTGGCGCACCAGGAGCTGGCCGGGGCGCCGGACGAGATCGCGGCCGTGCCGAAGCTGATGGCCGAGCTTGGCCTGACGGGCGTGTTGCTCACCGCCGACGCGCTGCATTGCCAAAAGAATGGGTTCGCGCAGGCCGCCGCGACCGGCAACGCCCTGCTGGTCCGCGTCAAGGACAACCAGCCCACCCTGCACGCGGCCCTGGCCGGGCTTTGCGCCACCAGGTGCCCCTTCGACAGCCATGAAACCGTGGACCGCGGCCGCCATGGTCGCCAGGAGCACCGCCGCGTCGAGGTGTCCGACACCGCCGGCCAGCTGGATGCGCCCTGGCAGCCGCTGGTCAGCTGCGTCGCCCGGGTGTCGCGCCTGACCTACATCAAGGACACCCGCTCCGGCCTGTGGGCCACGCGCGAGGAGGTCGGCTACTACCCCTGCCAGACCCGTCACGGCGCCAAGCTCCTGGGCTGCGCCATCCGCGCGCACTGGGGCATCGAGAACCGTGCCCACTACGTCCGCGACGTGACCCTGGGCGAGGACGCCAGCCGCATCCGCACCAGGCCTGGCATCATGGCCCGCATCCGCTCGGTCGCCCTCAACATCCTGCGCGCCTACGGCGTCCAGAACATCAGCCTGGCGCTCTACGCCAACGCCATCAGCTTCGATCAACTGCTTGCTCTTGGAACCCAGTAATTAGAACTGAATGGCCCTGGGATGGGACGAGGCCGGCCATGCCTTCGGCCTGCATGTAGCGGTGCTGGAGCTGCCACTCGTCGTTCTGTTTGTCAGGTTGCAGCTAACCGCAATACGGTTCATTTAAGCGTCTGGAGGCTTTATATCGCTGGTTGGGTTTTCTGGGATCGACAGCGATGGCGGGTGTTCCTGCCGGCCTTCCGGCCGGCGTTCGTGTCAGCGACCACATCAGCCT
>JAABUQ010005153.1_pt1 | contig 21286 bp, 22 predicted proteins | sample 5560001 | NCBI WGS metagenome assembly JAABUQ01 (sample SAMN10711888, study PRJNA513371) | rock metagenome | isolation source: Antarctica rocks | place: Antarctica: Victoria Land, Finger Mt nord | collected 2015-12-18
TATCACGTTCGCCACTTGATGTTGCAGCCGATGCTTGGCTTCTGATCGGGATCGACAGGCTGACCGTTCAAAAGCGCATCGAGGGCGGCCCTCAGCTCATTTCCGGTTACAGGGTCGGTACTGCGCGGACGGCTGTCATCCAAGCGCCCGCGATAGGCCAGCCGCTGATTTTTGTCGAAGATGAAAAAATCAGGCGTACACACCGCGCCGTATGCGCGCGCGACTTCCTGGGTGGCATCGTAACAGTATGGAAAGTTGAAGCGCAGCTCCAGAGCCTGTTCGCGGAGACGTTTGGGAGCATCGTCCGGGTAAGCTGCAGCATCATTAGAGGAAATTGCCATGATGGCGGCTTTGCTTCCGGCGTAGTCGCAGCCGAGCTGAGCCAATTCGTTCTGGACGTGCCGCACATATGGGCAGTGGCGGCAGATGAACATGATGAGGAGCGCTGTTTTGCCGGAGAAGTCAGCGGGCGAAATCTCGTTTCCGGAGACGACATCTCGCAGATGGAAGGAGGGCGCGACCGTGCCCAGCGGCAACATGATGGATTCAGTGCGTGACACGGATTTCTACAGCCAGCGTAGCAGCCGATATCTTATGATCCCGTAGCGGGTGCTGCTTCCGTGTCTCAGAGGAAGTACGAAAAAATCGAAAGAATTTACAGATAGGATTTTTGCAACATGAGCGCTCCAGATACCGCACTCCCGAAAGCAACGGCAGCAAACTTTGATCCGGGATTAACGCAGACCTATACCGGCGTTTTGAATCGCGTCGTCAACAAGGACGGCGAGTTCAACATCCGGCGAGCCGATGTGAGATGGACCGATGTCAACCCGTATACGTACATGATCAGCGTTCCGTGGCCGTTGTTTACGGTAGTTGTCGTGATCGTTTTCTTCCTGGTCAATATCGCGTTTGCCTGGTTGTATAGCTCGGTTGCGGCCGGCCATATCAAGGGAGCGGAATCGAAAGACGCTCTCATGCAGTTTCTAAACTTGTTCTTTTTCAGTACGCATACACTGACAACGGTCGGGTACGGAAACATGTATCCGGAAGGCCTAATAGCGAATGCAATTGCGGCGGTTGAGGCGCTGCTCGGACTGATGGGTTTCGCTATTGCGACAGGTCTTCTCTTCGGGCGGTTCTCACGGCCAACATCGCGCTTCGGCTTTAGCGAAACGATGGCGCTGGCGCCCTATAAAGACGGGACCAGTCTGCAGTTTCGAATAGTAAACCGGCGCTCGAACAATCTCATTGAAGTGGAGGCGCGCGTGGTGCTGATGACGGTTGAGATAACTAACGGCCGCCCAGCGCGAAAATACGCTCAATTGGGTCTTGAACGAAGTCAAGTGCTCTTTCTACCGCTCACCTGGACGGTGGTGCATCCGATTGACTCCGAAAGCCCGCTGTGGGGGAAGACACGACAGGATCTCGAAACGATGCAGGCGGAAGTGGTGATCATGATGAGAGGCTTCGACGAGACGTTTGGCCAGATTGTTTACGCGCGCTACTCCTACCGTTATGACGAGATTTTGTGGGGTGTGAAATTTGCCGCGGCTTTCGATGTCGACCGCGCGGGTGATCTGCTGCTATGGGTGGATCGAGTAGGACTTACGGAGCCGGCGCCGCTGCCGGAGGCGAGCTAGCCGTGGAGACTCGCGCCGCCGACTGCATTTTTTGTAGCATCGCGGCGAACATTCTGCCGGCGCACATTGTTTACGAAGATCGGGAGCTGATTGCATTCCTGGACAACCATCCGTTGTTCCCCGGGCATGTTCTGCTTTGCCCCCGCCAACACTATATGACTCTGCTTGAACTGCCAAGAGACATGGCCGCGAAGACCATGACGACGTTGCAGACGCTGGCGAAGGCGGTCGAATCGGCGCTGGATGCGGAAGGAAGCTTTATTGCGATCAACAATCGCGTGAGTCAGACGGTGCCTCATCTGCATATTCACGTGGTACCGCGGAGGCGGCGTGATGGTTTGAAAGGGTTCTTCTGGCCGCGCCAGCGATATCAGGACGAGCCGGCGAAAGAAGCCGTGCGTAACTCGATTGAGCGCGAAATGCGCAAGCTGCTGCAGGAATCGTAGAGACGCACAGTGGCCCCGGACGCCTTAGCCAAGACTCACCGGAGAGGAACTCCTCGATAGCAGTTCGACTACGGTCTCGCTGTTACGCAAGCCACGCTCGACGGCGGATTGAAGGCCGAGATGGTAGACGATCAAGCCCACCAAGAACTCGAAAATCAGCACGAGCAGAAACACCGAATCGCTATTGAGGGCATAACGGGCCAGAAATGCGAAGCCGACGAGAACGAATAATCCGAGGCTGCAGGCCAGAAGCCAGATCTGCATTTTCGCGCCTGCCTGCTTCTTGAAAGTCTGCCTGGGATCGATCGGGCGCGGCATGGAGAGCGAAGTAAAGTTTCCGGCGGCGAGCAGAAATACGGTGACAACGGCGGAAGCGAGAATGCCGGAAGCGACACTCATCCGACTGATGGGGGCTCGCGCAACGAAAGCAACAAGGAGGATGACGGTGCTCTGCAAGATAACGAAAAAGATTGCGGTAAGGTTCTTCGCCCGGAGAACGACGCTCAAAGCGACGGGCGTAACAAAGTACGCTTGCGCGGCGCCCCGGTCGAGGCCGAACGCATTCAGCAGCAGAGTGTCGCTCAGCAGCAGAAGGCCATAGACGTTGACTACGGGGATCAAATTATTCCGCATGAAAGCGGAAGCGGGATCACCGCTATTTAGAGCCGCAGGAACGAAGACAGCAATCCCGAGGATGCACGACATGCCGAAGAGGACGCGGAACTTCGGCATTCTAACGAGAGACTGCATTTCTTTCTGAATCAGGGCGGCCAGAGGATCACTGAAAATGCGCGAGGGCCATGCGGAGATTTCGATCCTCCGTGCGGACAGCTTGGCCGTGGGTACAGTTTGAAAGCTGTCGTCCGCGACAAGGCTCCGGTGGAACATCCAGCGCGCCAACGCGAAGGAGAGGACGATCCAGCCACCTATCAGAGCGAGGTCGAGAATGCTGAAACGTCCCAAGCTCAGCGAGGCAACTTCAAACCAGGGTGCGACATGATTGCCGGCGGTAGCAAAGAAATAAGGCTTGAGCTTCGTTGCAAGTCCGCTGCGCAAGAGCAACTGCGGAACGACTCCGACGCTGATGATGAAAACGGCAAACAGCTCGCGGAAGCGATTGCGTTCAAACGAGTGGAGCACCAGGTCGCGAATTGCCAGCTGGAGAAATAAGTTGAACGGGATGAAGAAGGCAAGAGCGAGGGGCGCCCCGGCGGGAATGGCGCCATGCCGGGCCAGGCCAAGCGCGGCGGCGAGCAAAATGATGATCATCTCGGGGGCGCTGGTGATCCGCAGAAGTGTTTCGAGGGCAAAGAGAGCGCCACTGCTGATGGGATAAATTTGCAGTTTATTGAGCTGGAGAGACCAACCGCTGCTTAGCGTTAAGAGCGGCACAACCTGCCAGAACAGGAACACGCCGAACAGGCCGGAAGGGAGCCAATGCGTGAGTTGCGGAATGGGTACGGACGGAATATCGAAGGCTAGAAGGACGGCGAGTGAAACATAGAGTCCGTACCACATCGAGAGAAGCAGCCATGACAGCACTGTGCCGATGTTGGTGCGCGGCAAGTGGTTGCGGCTGATACGAAACTGCGCCCAGGCAACGGCTCCGATTTGCTTCCACATGTTTCAGAGCCAGTTCAGGCTGCCGCTGTAACGCTCGGCGTGAAGAAGATTGACGAAGATATCTTCGAGCGTGGTCGCATCGGCTGTGGCCTGCTGCCGGAGCTCGTCGACCGTGCCTCGGGCGATCACTTTTCCGCGGCTGATAATCGCAATCTGATCGCATAATCTCTCAACGACTTCGAGCACGTGCGAGGTGATAAAGATGGTCGCGCCGTGCCGCACCTGTTCGAGCAGGATGTCTTTCATGAGCCGTGCGCCAACTGCATCGACACCTTCAAACGGCTCGTCCATTAAGAACAGTTGCGGGCGATGAATTAAGGCAGCCGCTAGAGCGACTCGCTTCCGCATGCCTTTCGAGAATTCGCCGATCAGCTTGCGGGGATTATCGTGCAATTCGAAGAGATCGAGCAACTCGCGAGCGCGTTCTTTAGAAACTGCGCGCGGTAATCCATAGAGCCGGGCGGTAAATTCCAGGTACTCTGCGCCGTTCAAGTAGTCGAACAGGAGCGAATCATCGGGCACAAGTCCGATAGCCCTTTTTACAGCGAGCGACTCCTCGGGCAACGACAGGCCGAGAATTTTGATGCTGCCGGAATCGGGCCGGGCCAGGCCCATGAGCATTTTGATGGTGGTGGTTTTGCCGGCTCCGTTCGGCCCCAAAAATCCGAAGAAGGAACCGCGCGGAACTGTGACCGAGAGCCCATCGACTGCGGCCATTCCGTTGTAGGTCTTACGCAGATTGACAATTTCGATTGCCGGGGCGGAACGATCGCTGCTTTCGGGCGCGGGAATCTCAGGGTCGTTCAACACTGAGCGGCGCTCCTCGGGGGCCAGTCTGCGGGCCTGTCTGGACGGCAGCCATCAGCGTCCCCATTTGTCGCAGGATACCGAGTTTGGTTCGAGTCACCTGCGCTTCGGAATCGTAGAGCTGCAGCCAGAGATTGCTCTCCTCGATGCGAGCCTGTTCGAGCTCGCGCAAGGCCGTGCGGCCTTCGCTGTTTTGAGCGAGCTTCACGGAAACATCTTCGCGGGCCAGATCGAGCTTCATGCGGGCGAGATCGCGAATGTTTTCGGCCTTCCGCCACTGCTGATAGCTGCGACGGGTATCGCTCAGAATGCGGTTTCGCACCTGATCCGTTTGAATGCGGAGCTTCAGCATGTCGGTCGCAGCCTGCTGCAAGTAGCCTTGACGTCCAGAGCCAATGAGGAGCGGAATGGAAATGGCCGCGCCGAGCTGGGCGTTGTTCCGCTGAAAATTCTTGGATGGGAAATATTGCTCGTACGTGTATTTGGCGAAGAGCGAGTATTGCGCAACGAGATCGACTTGCGGCAGGCGGGCAGCTTTGTAGGATCGCAGGTCGAGCTCCTTAGCCAGGATGTTCGACTGCATCTGCTTCAGCTGGCGATTGTTGCGCAGAGCTAAATCGATGGCGTCCGATTCAGACGCGGGAACCAGCGCAGCGGGCAAGTCAGCACTCAGGGGTTTGACGCGATCGGTCGCGGGGTAGCCGACCACGACAGCCAGCAGCATCTCATAGTAATCCCCGTCGAGTTGGGCGGAACTCAGCTGCTCCTGAGAACTCGCGAGATTCACCCGCGCGCGTTTGAGTTCCAGCGGGAGCTCGACGCCTTCGTTGACTGACGCCGAAACTGTCTCAATCACTTTCTGAAGACTGGGAATCTGATTGGCGAGCGTCTCTCCCTGGTGTTCGGTTTCGCTTGCTGCGAGGAAGAGATCGGCAGCCTGGTAGGCAACTTCGTCCATCTTGACTTGCGAGCCGTATGCCGCACCGCGGGCCAGCTCTCGCGTGGCTGCCACTTGCAGGCTTTTGGGGCGATTGAACAGCGACTCCTGCGTGTTGAGCTGGAAAATCGCCGGGGCGCTGCCTTCGATCGTGTTGGGATAGCCATAGGTGTAAGCGGCCCCGCTGCCTAGCGTTACTTTAGGGCGAAATGGATCTTGAGCGACGCGAATTTCGGCCTCCGCATGTTGCTGGTCGAGGCGGGCTATTGTGACATCGGGATTTTGGCGGGCGGCGAGTTCGAGCGTCTGCTGAAGTGTAAGAGAGTGTGTCTCGGCAGTGGCCGCGAGTGCGAAAGCTGTTAAGGAAAAAACGAGATTACGCGTGAGCACAACTCATGCTAACGTGCGGTGGGGCTGAAGGGACGGGAGCGAGCTTGAGTCCCGCTGCTCTCAGAACGGGACAACGCTCAGTCCGGGAATTTTCTGAAAGTGGCGCAGGTTTGACGTCACCAGTGCATAGCCGAAGTGAAGCGCGGTTCCACCGATAAGCAGGTCCGCGAACGGGATCACGATTCCAGTCCTTCAAGCTTCGGCATCGATCTGCGCGACGACTTTGCCGACCCCGCGGGTAAAGGGTTCGGCGGGGATGGCCGCGAACACCGTATCGAGATAGCTACGCCGTTTGGAGGCCTGTTGCGCGGACTGGGCGCGGTAGATGCCGTGCTCCAGTTCGACCACGCTGATTGCGGAAAGCACGATCTCCATTGCATTGTGCTGGTGTTGAAGTCTGTCAAGCAGTGTACTAACGGATAGGGCGTGACGCTCGCGGCAACGAGCACGCTGGAGTCCAGGACTAGCCCCACGGGCTAGTCGTCCCAGACGTTGTGGATGGATACCCGGTGGGCATCGACGCCTTCTCGAACATCTCTGGCGAAGTCTTCATCTGGCGCCGGTGCATAGCCGAGTTTCTCTTAGTAGGCTTTAGCTAGCGCGATGCATTCGCTGATCTTCCGTCCGACAGGCTGCGGCTGCTTTATGACAGCCAGAGGCCGATGATCCTCACGCTCGATAATAACTTCGCCACCCCGCTCGATTTCTTCGAGCACGGCACAAACATCGCGAGCAAGTTCGGCTTCTGTGATGCGGACCGTCGCCATACCACCGATGATAGCGGCTCCTGGATAGAGTTTGTACGGCATTCACACCGGCCAGATCGCTGCCGGGGAGCTTATTGATGGACGGTTGTTCCGGGTGCGGCGGGCGTGCGGGCGGGCGGAGTAGAGAGCGCTCCGGTCGGCCTGGGAGTACCCGGAGCCGCTGTACCTGCTGGGGCGCCGTTGGCTGAACTCTTATCGTAGAGTTGCACGATATCTGCCGTGATGTCGATTCCGCTCGAAGCGTATAGAACGGGCGTGTTGGGATTGCTGACATCCAGAATCATGGAGTAGCCATTGTCTTTGGCGTACTTTTCGATGACCGCCATCATGCGCTGCCCCAAGCCCTGCAGGACACGCTGCTGTTCGCCTTGCACTTCTTCGTTGGCGTCCTGCGTGTCGCGTTCAAGCCGCTTCTTCTTCTCGTCGATTTCACGGGCCAGCTGATTACGCTTCTCTTCGTTCATCACGCTGCCGCCCTTGTTGTACTGATCCTGAAGCTGGGCGAGCTCGCTTTGACGAGTATCGAACTGTTTCTTGCGCGGGGTGAACTTGGCTTCGAGTTCCTGGGAGGCTTTCTGCCCGTCCTTGGTGCCGACGATAGCTCCCTGTACGCTGATTACGCCTACTTTGGCGGGAGCTTGCTGCGCCTGCGCTGCGAACGCCAAGCCCAGGCAAACTGCCGTGGCGGCGAAACTATTTCTTAGTAACATCTACTTCTTAATCCCTCCTGAATTCTAATTTCGTGGGCCCCCTTTAGAGAGTCACACACGCGAGAATCCTGCCCTCTGTGAGGCAGGATTTAAAATGTTCGCCCCACCGAGAAACGGAATATGGAACGCCGCTCATCGTAAGGGATACCCAAGCCCAGCTGTTTCAGCGAATTGATCGCATTGTTGTAGCTCACGTCGTTGGGAAACTGCGACGGGCTGATCGCCACCGGGGGTGCCAAAGTTGTATTGACAACACTCAAATTATACGCCCAGTAGAGGCGGAATGGGGCATTTACGACCGGCATGAGTACCTGAAGCTCCAGACCGGCGGAAGCACGGGGCCGCTGCGTTCCTGGCTGAACAAATGCGCGCGCATTGAAATTCGCTTGCGGGAACAAACCGTTTAACGTCGCTACACGGTCGGCGTTCAAGCCGAGCTGACTCGGCAGCGTGAGGCGATCGACGCCGACGTCGAGGAAAGGCGCTAACGCAACAGGCCCGAAGATCGGGATCCGGTACTCGTAGTTGAAAACACCGTATGTATCCCCGCCTGGGAGCAGGAACTGATACGCCGGGATCGTTTGCGTCACGGGAGCAAGCCCGATCGATCCATTGGAGTTGATCACCCGTTGATATCTGGGCGTACCGTCGTTGTTGTAAATAGCGGCGGTAGTGGTGGTCGGAATAAACGCAATGGGGCTGATGCTGTAAATGTCGAAGCCGCGAACATCGTCTTCGCCTCCCATATAGTAACGGCTGTAAGGAGGCGCTACCCGACCGCCGTATCCAGCGATGAAACGGGTACTCAAATGGAAGCCCATCACGTTGCTCTTGAAGATGCCGCGGCGGAAGTAGGCCGTATCGAGAGAAGGCTGAAGGGTGTTGACGTTACCGCCCAGCGCCGTGCCCGTGTACCCGAAGCTGGCATTGATGCGCAAACCGCGAGTAGGAGTGATCGGGTGATTTACGGTGTTGTACGCGTATGTCGGCGTGATTGTGCTCGACTTGATACCAGAGAGTTGGTTGGGGCCCGTTATGCCCTGAAAATTAACAAATTGAAAATAGCTTACTGCGCCGCTGCCCGTAACAGGTGTCAGCGACTGATCGCTGAAGCTGTAGGAGATGCCGACGCGCGCAAAACTCCGCCGCAGGTTGTAGCTGAGAAAAGTAGTGAAGCCTTTGCCATTCGTCGTGTAGTTTAAGAGACTCGACTGCGGCAGCGATCTGTAGTAGGGGAGCAGGTCCTGACCCGCCAGCAAAGAGGCTTGGCGGCCCTGGTCAAAGCGATAGCGCTGATAGAACACGGTAGCGCCGACCTGCACGGGTTTATCGAACAAATAAGGCTCGGTAAATCCGATGGTGACGTTATCGAGCAGAGTGCCGACTTGGGCGCTGAGACTTAACGTTTCGCCTAGCCCGAGAAAGTTATTGGTCGAGTAAGAGAACCCGATGAAGCTGCCCGAAATCCCCGAGACACCGCCATTCAACTGAATTGAATTTTTGCCGCGCTCTTTGAGCTTCAGAGTCAGATCGACCGTGTTGGTTTTGGTATCGCGCTTGATATCGGCGGCGTCCTCCGGCTTGAGCGGTTCAAAGTAACCGAGCTGGTTCAGACGCAGGATACTCGTATCGAAAAGCTGCCGGCTATAGAGATCGCCTTCATCGATCAACATTTCGCGCCGGATCACTTTGTCGCGTGTCGTCGTGTTGCCTTGGAAATCGATGCGCCGGACGAAGAACTGGTGCCCTTCGTCGACGTCTACCGTCAGGTCGACCAGATCTTTTCCGGGAACGATCTCCGGGTCAGGCGTGGGAACAAAATCGATGTAGCCGAAATTGCCATACAACTTGCGCAGCTCATCGAGACCCTTCTGCATTTTCTCGGTCGAGAAGACATCGCCTGGCGCCATGCGGAACACTTGCCGCGCGATGAGGTCGGGGGTCCGGAAGAGCTTCATGCCTACAAAGTTGAAGTTGCGGAGAAAATACTTGTCGCCTTCCGAGACCGTCATCGTGATGTCGACGTGCTTGCCGGGCTTCTTCGGATTGAGTAAAGGAATTTTGATGCCTTTACCTTCGACGTCGTATACCTTTTCGGAGTGATTGATGACGCGCGCGCGGAAATATCCGCGCGACATATAGAACATGCGGATGCGTTCGGAATCTTCGTCGAGCTTGGTTGAATCGTAGGTGCGGGCGAACAGATTTTCGAAGAGAAGCGAATGCGGAATACCGATAGGCTTCAAATTTTTCATGGCCCGGATTACTTCCCGGTCGCTGAAGGCTTTGTTGCCATCGATAATGATGTTGCCCACTTTGACCTTCGGGCCTTCATTGATGGCGAAGATCACATCTACGCCACCCGGCGGAACCTGGCGAATCTGTGGTGTGACGGTCGCATACTGATGACCGCGCTCGGCCTCATACTCTTCGAGCACATTTTTCGCGCGCTGCACCTTACCGGGATCGAACTGCGATTCAGGAGTGAGACTGACGTGCCGCTCCTTAAAGCGATCGAGGATCTCCGATTTCGTGATGGACTTATTGCCTGTGTAATCGATGACGTGAACGGTGCGCCGCTCGGTCACGACAAAAGTAAGAATGATGCCGCCGGCAGGACCGGTTTCTGTTTGCACGCGCAGGTCATCGAAACGCCCGGTGTTCCAGAGTGAAATAAAATCGCGGTGAATCGATTCTTCGCTGTAGCTGTCACCTTTTTTGGTGAAGATCAGGGCGCGCAAGGTGTCTTGCGGAACTTTGTGCTGGCCGCGAAAATCGACGGCTTCAATGATGTTCGCGCCCACTGCCGCGGGTTTGGCTTCCTGCACGCCGTTAGGGGCTTGGGGCTGTGCAGGTTTCTCTGTTCCCTCGGGGACATTTTCGAACGGGCTCGGCGGTTTGTTCGGAGCGGGCGGTTGCTGAGGAGCGGGTTGCTGAGGAGCAGGCGGCGAATTCTGAGCGGGAGTTTGTTCAGAAGTCGCTATGGCGGGGCTTGCGGACACGGCGTCATCTGCAGAGGCCGATGAAGCGGCCCTGGCGGAAGGAGAAGCTCCCCAGATGAAGATGGAGAAGAGGCAAACTGCCGAGGCGGACATACGCAGGCGTTTAGGCCTGTGATGAATCATTTCTAAGAGCGAATCCTTTCGTTGCCGCTTGAGCGAGTCCAATTCATGGCCGGAGGAACACTCCCCTGACGTTGCGTGTCGAATGCTGGTTTCAGCATAGGCACACGACTCTACTCAGGACACCCCGAAACTGAAACTCAAACTCCCCAGTGTACCGAATGACTAGCTAATGGACTAGCGAATGAATAAGCGGATGGGACTAGCTGATCGATCGGGCCACGCTAAGGCTGCCGCTGTTGTACGTTTACCCGAACTAGGTCGTCGTGAGTGAGCGGAATCTCGACGCTTTGCGCCCCCGCGAGATACGGTTGGAGGACTTTGCCGTTGTGATATTCAAAGTCATGTCCGTGATCGATCGCGACCAGCAGGTATTTTCCAGGATGCACGTCGGGCAGGGTGAACGTTCCGTCGCTATCGCTTTGATCGCGCGGAATGCCTCCATCACTGCCGCTGTCCTGTGGGACGAGCAGCACCATTGCGCCGGAGAAAGGCCGGCCTGCGGCGAGGGCAATCCCGTTCAACTTGGTCGAGCCTTTGGCGGCCACGATGGAGAGATCGGCGGTTGTGCCTTCGCGGATATCGAGCAAGCCAGAAGCGTAGGCGGCACCTTTCACTGCGATGGATTTCGCATACAGTTCCTCCGATCTCGCTAACCGGACCTGGTACAAGCCGGGCGTGATACCTGCACCTTGCTGACCTCTCATAGAGCAGCGAAAGGATCCATCGCGGCCGACCGGGCAGAACACATTGACGCCATTGGCCGGCTGCACCAGCCTGATGGCCAGATCTGCTCCCTCCGCGCGGCCCTCCATGACCACGTGGCCGGATACGGTGGTCCTTGTCAATTCGGAAGCGTTCACGTGAGCCTCCGCCGACGCTGTGACGCGTGCGCTGCCCAGTGACTGATGGCCTCTTGGTCCCGCACCGAATTGCGAAACAGAAACGACGTAGTTCCCAGGGGCGACACCGCGCATTTGCCGTTCGCCGTCGCTCTCATAGGAAGAGGCCATAGCGGGAAAGCGAATGCCACCGGGTCCGATGGCCTCTAATACCGACATGATCTGGCCGCCGTGCGCCGGATCGGGATTGCCCGAAATTCCATCGACGGAGATCTTCATCGCGGGAACTGCCCGCAGGGTGATTTGCAGTTGCGTCTTGTCGCCTTCGGCAAGGCGGATGGGCGCAGCAGCTTCCGGATTCTGCGTCGCCGCGTAGTAGGTAATTGGATAAGCCACATCCAGTTCGGCAGCTGCTTCGGCGTCTTCACCTGGCGCGTTCGCAACTGGGTCTTGGGCGTACCACGGCCTGCCGCTCGCAGCAGCGTAATAGGTTCCAGGTTCGAGATGCGCGAACCGGCTCGAGCCTTCCGGACCGGTCGAATTCTGCCCGGCGAGTTCGATGTGCGACCATCCTGCGCTCACTCGTTTGTTGAAGAGAAGCACCTGGACTCCGCGCACCGGCTCTCCTTCCTCATCGATCACTTTGACGCTCAAGCTGGTGGGAGCGAGAAACGGGAACACAATATGCTCGGAATCGAGCGCCGGCCCGGTAACGGTGCCGGTCGAGAAGAAATCGTCCTGTTGAAAGGTTCTCTGCTCGCCGTGCGATTCCGCCATCAGCGTGTACTTTCCTTGCGGCACGCCGGTGAAAGTGAAGTGGCCATCTTCGGCGGTCATGAGAGAGGCTTGCCGGTCGGGATGGTCGTTCTGCATGATTGTGACGCGCGCCCGCTTGAGAGGTTGATTGGTCTGGTGCTGCACAACAACACCGCTAATGTTGAATTTGGCAGCGGGTGAAGACGGCCGCGTTCCCTGCCCTGCCGCACAGAGTGAGAAAAGCAGGAAACCGGTAGCGAGAGCGGCGCCCGGTAGTATCAACGTTTGCCCCGCGCGGCGAGTTCTACGGTGATGTTCGCTTTACCGTTCGGCTCTAGCGTGATGCTTTCAGACGGATAATCGCGCATGGCTTGTGGATTCGCGAATTCGACTCCGTCCAGATCGGAAAGTGCATAGACGTGATAGGTGCCGGGGCTCAGATTTCCGACGGTGGTTGCAACCATCGCATCTGTCGAGCCCGAGTTTGCCTGGATGTTCGTAATGTACGGCTCTGAACCAGGAGCATCGGAGGTTAGAACGAGCACGCCGGTCGCGTCTTTTTGATCCGAATGAGCGGCAACGGTAAGCGTGGCGCAGTCGTTGCGCAGCGTGATGAGAAGCGGCTGGGGCGGTGATCCCGCCACGAGCGTGAGTGGTTCCCGAGCGAGGTCGTTGCCGCCGTACGAAACCGACTGGACGCATCCTTGTCCGTTCGATTGCGCGGAGACGTTGTACGTTCCGGGTGGAATGCTCTGCAGGACGATAGAAGGCTTGGCATCCGCTTCGCCGCTCGGGTTGGGGACGGTAGACGCGAAGTATTGCTGAATTGCGGTCTTGCCCACTGGCAGGAGGCGCACTTGCGGAATCACTGCGCCTTGCTGCGGGTTCGAGATCGGGCCAGTGATGACAGAAGCCGAAGCTCCACCGAGTGCACCGGCACCGGCCTGCGCGCCGTGATCTGCACTGCTGACCACCTCCACCGGTATATCGAGACCTGGCTGCAGCGTGGCCTGCACTCCAGTTACATCCGCGCCGTTGACGCTGATCTCCTCTGTTGTGTCAAACGCTCTCCCCTGTTGATCGTTGCCCTGGAAATGGAAGTTCCAGGTACCATTCGGCACGGCGCCCATCACAAACCGGCCGCTTCGGGGATCGTATTGCATCAACTGCCCCACCGACGATTGCTGGCCGTTCGCGCCCTCGATCCAGATATTCGTGTTGAAGCCTTGCTCGTGTACGACCGTTCCGCTCACGGTGAAACTACGAACTGCCTGAACGCTGAAATCGGCGCGAGCGGATTGCCCGGGCGCGATGTCGATGACCTGTGCGGAAGCGGGATCGGGGCTGTTGGGAAAACAGCGCGGCGGGTACGTATCGGAATCGCGGGCGGAGGGCGCTACAGGCTTGTTGCCGGTGCAGGCCACCACCGCTCCCGGCATCTGACCGTCGAGTTGATAAAAGCCGTTCTCATCGGTAGAAGTAGCGCCGCGGTTCATCCACTGTTTTCGGCCCTGCATGATTTGTTCAGCCAGCACCTGAACTTCGACACCCTCGACGGGCTCGCCGTCGGTATCCAGAACAGTCCCGACTATTTTCGACTCCGGCGTAAGCGGAACACGAAAGTCGTTTGTGCCGGAACCGACGATGGGCGATTTCCAGACGCCTGAAAGCGGCGAAGTCGAGAGAGATCTAGGTTCGAAGAAACCGGGACGCTGCGCGGAAATCCACACGCTGCCTTCGGGGATTCCGGCGAACTGAAAGCGTCCGTCCGGGCCGCTGAAAGCAACGTGCTGACCGTTGTTGCTATTGATCCGGACGAGCGCGCGGCGGATCGGCTCATTGGTAACAGAGTTGAAAACGGATCCCGAGACGGGATACTTCTTGATAGGCACGCTCGGCGGAGTGGAGCCTGAGATCTGCATTACCTGCCCAGCCTGACCGGACGCGCAGAGGAACGAGGCAAGCGCCCAGACGAAACACACCGGGAAAAAACGAGACAAACGAAACGGCATAAACGCGCTTGAAGTCTTAGAAGCCGAAACGCGAGATCGGGTTCCTACTATATCGTGGCAGGCCGTTCCCGGGGGTACCAGTCAGTCAAATCTGAAGCCTCTCGCCTAAACTGAAAGAGATGAGCAAAAAGTATTCCGCGGCACCGCCGATGACCATTGATCCGGCGAAGAATTACACCGCTACGTTCGAGACTCCGCGCGGCACGATCGTTGTAGACCTATTCGCGAAAGATGCTCCGAAAACGGTGAATAATTTCGTGTTCCTCGCCAAAGAGGGATTTTATGACGGCACCGTGTTCCATCGCGTCATTCCCGATTTCATGGTGCAAGGCGGAGATCCCACAGGAACTGGGACGGGCGGCCCTGGATACAAGTTTGAAGACGAGACGCGTGGCAATCCACGCAAGCATCAGGCAGGAACTTTGTCGATGGCGAATGCGGGTCCGAACACGAACGGGAGTCAATTTTTCATTACGCATATCGCGACAAATTGGCTGGACGGCAAGCACACGGTTTTCGGGCAGGTGCGTTCCGGTCAGGAAGCGGTTGACGCGATTAAGCAGGGCGATAAGCTTACCGCGGTCAAGGTGGAAGAGGCGTAGAGGCTTCGCGGGGATTAGCCGGTGACAAGGGATCAGGCGTGGGCCATTGTCTGCGAGTTCGTCGAGAGCGATGGCCTGCGTCGCCACATGCTCGCGGTCGAGGCCTGTCTGGTGGCTTATGCCAATAAGTTGGGCGAAGATGCCGAGCCTTGGGCGGTGACCGGGCTACTGCACGATTTTGATTGGGAGATTCATCCTGCTGCTCCTGATCACCCGCTGAGCGGCGAACCGATCCTAAAGGAGCGCGGCGTAAGCGAGGTCATTCGGCGGGCCATACTTTCGCACGCAAACTATAGCGGAGTGAGCCGGGAATCGATGCTCGAGAAATGCCTGTTTGCGTGCGACGAACTCGCCGGATTCCTGACGGCCTGCTCTTATGTCAAACCGGGCAAGAGTATCTTCGAAGTCGACGTTCCGTCTGTGAAGCGAAAACTGAAGGACAAGGCATTTGCCCGGAACGTCAACCGGGAAGACATAACAAGCGGGGCAGAGGAGTTGGGCGTGCCGCTTGAAGAGCACATCGCATTTTGCATCGGGGCGTTGAAAGCAAGAGCGCCTGAGTTAGGTTTGGCAGGCAGCGAGAGCGCCCGCCCAACCCATGCCTAATAGCGGTGTTCCCGCGCCGCGCGCAAATCTTGTATATCGCGAGTAAGCGCGTCGCGAGCCGAAGCCTGCAAGGTATTTTTGTCGAGGATCGCTTTGAGGGTATCGATGGCGCTATCCAATGCCCCCTTATCGAAGTGGCCTTTGGTTAGGTGCCGGTCGAAAGTTGATAGATGCTTCTGCGCGTTACGATACCGGTCGCGCTGGTCTCCATTATTGTGTTCGAGCTCTGACGATTGGCGCAGATCGCTCTGGGTGCGGTCGACCAACCCTCGAATATCGCCAAAGCGATCGCCATATTGAAACCCGTAGGGAGCCGCAACGACCGGCGTTGCGACACCTATCGAAAGTCCCAGGCCAACGGTAAGAACTGCTAGTGATTGACTAACTGCTTTCATGATGTAGGGCCTCCATGTAGTTCCAATCACTAAGACGCACGAGCGGGAAGACTATTCTCCCGAAATACCATCAGAAGACATTAATTCGGGTTAAAGTCGCCCGCTGCCCGACCCGGCGCGTCAGGCTCGAGCAGAGCGACGATCCCTCCACGCGTCTAGTTTAGATCCGGCGCCGATCGACCAAGAAAAGTACCAGCACGATGATGAGCAGCAAACCCAAACCGCCGCTCGGGTAATAACCGTAACCCCAGCCTTGCGAATACCCCCAGGACGGCAGCATGCCAATGAGCAGCAGGAAAAGCACAATGATCAAGACAATTCGAAGCATTCGAGTATCTGAAACCTCCAGTGAGCCTAGCTTACACCGAGTTCGCCGCTCGATTCGAGCGGTTCGACCTCCATGACCATACCAGAGTTCAACAACGCGTTCCGAAAGTCGTCGTCCTTTCCTTCGGCGACGTCGTATTCCCATATTTCGCTGCTGAGGCCGAGAAACGCATCATCCTCTTCCATTTTGTCTGAAGAATGCAAGGCGTCAGGTTCTGTACGTCCTACAAACACGGCATCGAGCACCGTGGAATCGTCCAATTCAGGCTCGAGAAATGCCGTTGGGTCTTCCGCCTTTTCTCCGGATTCGCCGGAGCGCTCACGAAATACAACGCGATATTTCATAGTGTAAAAACCCGCCTTACTTGGAAGAGCCGCCCATTTTCGAATGGATCGATTTGGCCTTATCGAGGTGTCCCTCGAGAACCGGGAGCGTTTGCGACGCGAAATTCTTTATATTCGAATCTTTCCCATGTGTCGCCTCCTTCTGGAACTCTTTCACGTCCATCTCGTGATCCTTGACCATGTCCGCGATGTACGCTTTATCGAAAGCAGCACCGGACAACTTACTCAGCCGGTCATAGATGGCCTGGTCCTTGGAGTTGAGCGTTTCAGGAAGAGTCATGTTCTCCTGCTGCGCGACCGCTTTCAACTGATCGCCTGCCTTGGTATGGTCATCGACCATCTGCTGCCCGAATGCTTTCACGTCAGGATCGCTTCCCTTCTCCGCAGCCATTTTCCCGAGCTGCACTTCGGCTAAGCCGCCTTGGGCCGCCTTCATGGCAAACGCGGTATCTGCCGAGGCGAGCATCTGCTTGGCTCCCTGATTCGCAGATGGGCTCTGCGCGTGCAAAGAACCGGAAATTATCGAAAAGCTCAGCCCGAGAGCCGCCGTGCCCGCGAAATGCCCAATGGATCTTCTCATCTTGTAATCACCCTCACGGATTGGACTGCCCTTCCTTCTAAGTTGTTACACAGGAGACAGAACACCCTAGACTAGAAGTTTTCGCAGGCGGGAGCGGGCGAATGAAGGTGAGCAGTCCGCAAAGAACACCTACTATCTTGCAGATGAACTTCATGCAACGTTCCACAGGGTGGCTGTTACGGGTCCGGCTGAACGGAGACTGGGAGCAGTGCCGATTTAGCGATCCAGCCGATGCACTTGCCACTCTGGAGGCTCTCGCGAAGGATTACGCGAGCTTGATTAGCCACGCGGTGATACGACCGCTCGGACCACGAACTCGGACGCCCGTCAAAAAATCAGTTTTGCAATAGATGAACTGAAACCAGGGAGAGCGCCGATCAGGCTATTTCGTTTGCGATAGCGTACCGCGTCATCTGAGCGGTCGAGTGAAGCCCCAAGCGCTGCATGATGGCGGCGCGATGGAATTCCGCTGTCCGCACCGAAATGTTGAGCTGGTTTGCAATGTCTTTCGCACTGCTTCCGAGAGCAATTAGGCGCAAGACCTCACGCTGCCGGACAGTTAACTCGTTTTTGGAAGGAAGCGGGGCGCGCGTTTCGTCGCGAACAGCGGGCGCAGGCAACAGGGTCTCACCTTCAAGAACAGCGTGGATTGCGGAAATTAACTCCTGCGCGGGAGCAACCTTCGACAGGTAAGCTTTGGCGCCGAGATAAGCAGCCTCATCAACGTACCGCGGCTCGGCATACATAGACAGGAAAACGATGGGAAGTTCCGGTCTACGCTCGAGAACTTTGCGGGCCGTGGTAAAACCGTCTCCGCCAGGCATATTGATGTCGAGAATGGCAACATTGGGCTGAAAGGTCTCGACTGCGTCGATGAACGAAGTGCTATTGTCCACGGTTGCGATTTCGAAATCGCTCCCCAACATAGTCCGCAGCGCGTCGAGGATCAGGTGGTGGTCGTCACCGAGCAAGACCTTCGGGCGGCGGTTTTCTTCCGTGATGACAGGATGAACATTTTCGGAAGTTGCGATGGAAACTTCAGGCATCAAGGGTACAATCTCCCATTTACTACTTGGCTCACGTAAAGGATGTGATCTAACTCGGGAAAGTTACAGGGCGGCTTGGGCCCTCTATCCTGGCTTAGACAAGAACTGGCGCTGTAAATAGGGCGTTCCAGAGCAGTTCCGGTTGCAGAAAATTAGCGATGACGAAATCGGCTCCCACGCTGAGTAGGCGCTGACGCTTCCATTCATCGATTGCAAGGCAGTCCGGTTCGGCGGTGGCTAACCCGACAGCGACGCCGCCTACCTTCTTCACTTCTTCGATCTCGACATAACCATCTCCGAATACGAGGAGCTGCTCGCCTCCGAGTCCGCCGGCACGGTTCACGATCTGCTGAACAAGAAGCGCCTTCGAAAAGCTGCTGAGATCATCCTGGGCACCGTAGATACGGCCTTCGAAGAACGGGGCGAGGCCGAGCAGGGCGGCTTCTTCCTTGACATTGGCGTCATCGGTGCCGCTTGCCAGATAAAGCCGCAGGCCGCGCGCCCGCAAGCTCTCGAGAAACTGCTTTGCGCCTGGTACGAGATACTGTTCAGGCGGCACAGAACCCATACGCAGGCTTTCGATGCGGCCTTCGATTTTCAGCCAAAGGCGATCTAAATACATTTTCTTGTAAGCGACGGGGTCGAGCGGCTTTCCGCCCCGGCTTTCGACGGCGGCAGCGAGCGCCATCATCTGATAGATGGTTTCTTTCCCGGTCAATTTCCAAACGAACTCCTCGACGGCAGCCCGCAGTTCCGCCTCCGATTCACCGGTTTGGAGCGCAGTGAGCTGCTCGACACAGAGCGGAACCATGACTTCCATCCACCCGGAGCGGATCAGCGACAGGGTTCCGTCAAAATCGAAGATGGCGACCTGGGCTTTGGCGGCCGATGCACTTTCGCGAACGATTTCAATCACGTTGGCATTTTCGCACGCATATCCCGGTCCGTGCCGCGGGTAGTGTCGGAAGCCTTGCCTGGTGGGTTATCATACGACATTACCGGTAATCAGGGGGCCGGCGGCTAGCCCGAATTCACATGCGCGTTGCAATCATCGGAACAGGCTATGTAGGTCTAACGACAGGCGTTTGCCTGGCCTTTATAGGACATACCGTATCCTGCCTGGACACGGATCAATCAAAGATCGACGCTTTGCGTGCGGGACACATTCCCATTTACGAGCCCCATCTGGCGGACGTGCTCGAGGAGGCGCGCCAGAACATTACGTTTACCACGAATTATGCGGAGGCGATTCCCGGGGCCGATGTCGTTTTCATAGCGGTGGGAACGCCGCCCACGCCGTCGGGCGCCCCCAATTTGGAGTATCTGTCGCAAGCGGCCCGCTCGATAGGCCAGAACGTGAATGGAAACTTTACGGTTGTGGTGAATAAGTCGACCGTACCGATTGGCAGCGGCAACTGGGTGGGATCGCTGCTGCGGGACTCGATACAAGGACGCGCGGACGGTCTGCGGACGGAATTCGCAGTGGCTTCGAATCCCGAGTTTCTGCGGGAGGGTACAGCGCTGCATGACAGTCTCTATCCGGACCGGATCGTGATTGGCGCGGATGAGCCGCGTGCTCTGGAGACTCTGTATTCACTCTACCGGCCGATCCTCGACCAGACTTTTCCTGCCCCCACTTATCTGGACCGGCCGGAGACGGTAGTCGCCGTACCGCTGGTTTCGACCGACCTCGCGTCGGCGGAACTGATCAAGTATGCAGCGAATGCGTTCCTGGCGCTCAAAATCAGCTTTATTAACGAAGTGGGATTGCTGGCCGAGCGCGTAGGCGCCAACATCTCCGAAGTCGCTCGCGGAATCGGGCTTGATTCGCGGATTGGCCCACGGTTCCTGAGTGCCGGACTCGGCTGGGGCGGTTCTTGTTTTGGCAAAGATACCGCCGCCCTGATTGCGACGGCGGGCGAGTACGGACTCCACATGCCGATTGTGGAAGCGGCGCGAACAGTGAACTCACGGCAGCGGGACAGGGTGGTCGAGAAACTGCTGCACGAGCTGAAGATCTTAAAAGGCCGCAGCATCGGGCTGTTGGGCCTGGCTTTTAAGCCGAATACGGACGATCTGCGAGAGGCGCCGGCTATCGAGATTGCTCAAAAGCTGATCGATCGGGGAGTACGGGTCAAGGCGCATGATCCCATTGCGTCCGAACGTTTCGAACGGGAGCACGGTCACATGGGAGTGTGTCTTTGCCGAAATGCGGAAGAAGTAGCCGATGGGTGTGACGCGCTGGTGCTGGTCACCGAATGGAACGACTACCGGGATCTCGATTGGGAGGCCCTGAGGAAGCGGATGCGCAATGCGTTTATTCTGGACGGTCGGCATGCGCTCGATGGGGACAAGCTTACGCGCGCCGGCATGCGGTACACGACGATCAGTTGAGTTGCTTGGCCAGTCCTTCGACAGGCGACGCCGGATTGGCAGGATCATCGGCATCGGGGCCATTATCGGGGTGAGCCGACCGACCTCTCCGTTTCATTCCGGCGGCAGATAAGCGCTCGAGAGCGAGGATAGCCTGGTCTAGACGATCGCACTCGTCTTGCAGTTCGGCAATCATCTTGGGGAGGTTCATAAGAGCGGACTGTAGAATCGTTTGACGCGACGAGACGGTTTCCAAGACCCAAAAACCCCGAGTGGCGCTCTAGGCGCTGCTCGGGGCTTTCGTTGTTTAATCGGGCGACTTCCTACTCTCCCACACACTTGCGCATGCAGTACCATCGGGGCTGGGAGGCTTAACTTCCGTGTTCGAGATGGGAACGGGTGGAACCCTCTCGCTGCGATCACCCGAAAGCCGATGTCCGGGGGCTTCGAGGCACCCGAAACGAAACTTCGGAGGTAAAGGTCTTGAATAGTTATTGACGTAGACTACAAATTGCGCGCCTGCCATATTCGCGTTCCGCCCAGATATCCGGGCGAAAGCTCATAGAGTAAATTTTATGGTCAAGCCGAACGAGCTATTAGTAACGGTAAGCTCAACACATTACTGTGCTTACACATCCGTCCTATCAACGTGATCGTCTTTCACGGCTCTTCAGGGAGATCTCATCTTAGGGAAGGTTTCGCGCTTATATGCCTTCAGCGCTTATCCTGACCAGACTTCGCTACTCAGCTGTGCCACTGGTGTGACAACTGAATCACAAGAGGTCTGTTCATCCCGGTCCTCTCGTACTAAGGACAAGCCCCTTCAAATCTCCTGCGCCCACCACAGATAGGGACCGAACTGTCTCGCGACGTTCTGAACCCAGTTCACGTACCGCTTTAATGGGCGAACAGCCCAACCCTTGGGAGCTTCTACACCCCCAGGATGCGATGAACCGA
>JAABUQ010005154.1_pt1 | contig 21285 bp, 26 predicted proteins | sample 5560001 | NCBI WGS metagenome assembly JAABUQ01 (sample SAMN10711888, study PRJNA513371) | rock metagenome | isolation source: Antarctica rocks | place: Antarctica: Victoria Land, Finger Mt nord | collected 2015-12-18
CACAGTGGCAAAACGAATACAATTGCGAGCGGCCTCACAGCAGCCTGGGTTACCGCACGCCTAACGAGTTTGCCGAAGTACTGAAATCCTCAGTTATGACTGGCTGACAAAATCGAGCCACGTCACTGCCGCGGCAGGCGGTAAAAGCTGAATGTCTCTTCGATATTTTCTTCCACCCATGAGCACAGCTTGGCGTAGCGTTTGCCCCACTTCAGCAGCCACGCCGCTAGATCTCGGCGCGCTTCTTGTGCGTCACGTCGGTCGTAGATCCAGCGCAACTCCTGCAGACAGTCGTCATCGGCTTTGCGCGGCAGATAATCAAGCGCGTTGCGCAGAAAGTGCACGTAGCAGCGCTGCCATACAGCTTCCGGTAGCACCTCCTGAATGGCACGCCGAAGCCCGGCATGATCGTCACTGACCACAAACTCGACTCCTTGCAAGGACCGTTGCCGCAAACTGACCAGTAGCTCGCGCCAACTGGAGGCGCTCTCCCGATGTGCCAGTTCCACGGCGAGCACATTGCGTCGGCCCTCCCAACTGATGCCGATCGCCACCAGCACGGCCTGGCTCCGCACCGCGCCGTCCTCGCGCACCTTCTCATAGCGCGCATCCAAAATCAGGTAGGGATACGGCTCTTCCAGTCGCCTTTGCGCAAACTTCTCCAGCTCTTCGTCCAGCGTCTTCACGATCCGGCTCACCGTCGAGGAACTGAACTCGTGCCCGCACAGCTCTTCCGTGATGGTCTTCACCTTACGCGTGGAAACCCGTTGGACGTGCATCTCCAGCATGGCCGCTACGAGTGCTTTCTCGCTGCGCTGATAGCGCTCAAAGACTTCCGTGCGAAAGCGCCCTTGCCGATCCTGTGGCACTCGCAACTCGATCTTGCCCACGCGCGTCACTAGCGTTCGTCCGTAGTACCCGGACCGGTATCCCAGCCGGTCTCGCTCCGCTCGCTCTTGCCGGCTTGCAGCGCTTCCTCCATCTCCGCCTCCAGCACCTGCTGCACCGTCTGCTCGATGATCGTCCTCAGCAGATCTCCGTCCTCCGCCAACATCTGCTTCAGCCCCTCTATCCTGATCTGCGCCTTCGCGCTATCCTGCTTTCGGGTCACCTGGTCCTTTCCTTTCTTCAGCTACCAACTGAATTCGAAAGGTCTAGTCTGACCCACCCCCCTTTTTGCAGAACTATTGCAGCTTAACCGGGCAAAAGGCCAGCCGTGTGGCAGTGTTGCAGCTTTAGCGAGCGGGGAGTTTGACACGGTGACAATCAGTCACTATGGTGGATTTCTTTAAGACAAGCTGAGCCAGATAAGCGCTCTGCAGACCCAGACTTGCACGGGGTCTTTCGAGCACCACCGTCATTCCGGTGCTACAAGACCGGACGGGCTAGGCCACGGCAGGTAGGCCAAATGTTGCCGTTGTGCGCTGAGGTTCATTTCCGGAAACAGTTCAGACAATCCATGGCATCGGCCGCGAGGCGAATGTACCACTGGTTAGAGTGCTGCCGCGTTTCGATCAAACGCCTTCGGAGTATACAGGCGTCTGTTCGGGAGCGACGATCCCCGTCCAATGGCGAGACGCGGCGGATGCCCTTCTTCGCTCTGTCTGGGTGTTCGCCCTACTGGCGGCGGCCCACATGCTAGTACAGGCTCGTCCAACCAAAACCAGTGCCGCTATAGACGCATATTTGAACGCTGTCCTTTGAGGCTCCGTTGTTCTGAAACCAGAAAAGTCCACGCGTGCTAGAAGCGCAGGCGGGTTGACCTATCCGAGTCGTCGTTAATTGCACACCATTTCCGAAGGCATTCAGGGCGCTGAAAGTATTCGCTGCGGTTAGGCGGGGCACGACGCTGACCACGATGTCCAAGGAGCCGTTCGTATAAGCGAGAGCACCGGAAGGGCCTAACGACACCATTTGAGTCCAGGTATTGGCAGCTGAGCATGTGTAAAGTTGCTGACCCGCAGGTTGATCTGTCGCAAAGTATAAGGCTCCAGGCGAACACGTAGGGGACAAGGACGCGAGAGGGCCGACCGGGATTGCAGTTGAAGTGGAGCTTCCGCCGGTTCCGCTCACTGTTGCCGTCGTCACTGCCGTGATCTGGCCTTTTTCATTTACAGTAATGACCGGAACGGCGGTCGCGCTACCAAATGTCCCGGGATTACCATTTACGGTCGCTAAGGTGGACACTACGCTACCGCTTGATGCTGCAAGGGTAGTGACGTCCCCAGTGAGTTGTGTAATCCCTCCGGAACTGTTTCCTAAGACTATCCAACTGTTAACGGCGGCGCAGCCGGTTAGATTCTGACCAGCCGCAGCGCTGAGGTTAAAGAAGAGCTCTCCCGGCGAGCAAGACGCCGGAAGGGAGGTTCCCGTCTTTACAGGTCGGGTATACGGCGCGTTCGTAAAGTCAACATTTCTACCCTGCGTCCCGAGATTGATGGTAGTTTGAGCGAGCAGCAGGGCATTGCACAATGCAGCCGCGCTGAGAAGCCGAACGAGTATTATGAATTGTTTTCCCCGAGTAAGCGTATCGTTCTCCGTAGTCAAGAATCACTTCTTTTTGGGCCGGTCGCGCTTCATAACACCGAGCTTGTCCAGACCTTGTAGGATCTTGGCCATAAGACCTTTCTGAGTAGGCTCAAGTTCTCCTTCGCCATCTGCCAGTCCATTGAGAACTCGACTTCCTATTTACGTAATTCGGTAACACAATACATCACAATTGTGGTGACGCTGGGGAGAATGTCTCAGCGGGTAAGCGTTCAATGGTCGCTTCTATCCCGATCAGGCATACTGGCAAGGTTTGCTAGAAACTTCGCCAAGGACTTATTTCAGGGCAAGACGCCACGCTCCTTATGTTCATTAGATGAAAGTTGGCGCATTCGCATCAAAAAACGCAATGGCGCTCGCACTAGAACTAGCCAAGTGTGATGGAGCAGCGTGCTCGGAGTACTATCGGAGTTACCCACATCGTGCACTCGGTTTATTCGCCGCAAGATGAAGTCGCTATGCTCGCGGCAGCAACAAACGAATTCAACCATTGGGGGAAATCGCGGAAGCCCGGGATCTCTATCCGAGGCAGTCGAGTGGTATTAAACTGATAAGTGTGATAAAGGGTAGAGGGTTTGCTTCCCAATTACTTCTAAGAATTTGGAATTGTTGAAGCTGGTACATGGATGAAGATTTCCTCAAGAGGTTCAACGTCGCGCCGACTGGGTAGTGAAAATGGTCCCCATGTTGCACTTGGATCCGCTTCCGAAGATGCTGCTCACTCGATTCTGTTTGCCAATTTTTCTGTTGGGTGTGATGTCATCTCAACATGATCTCCCCGCAGTCAATAAAGTTGACCAAGCCATTTCGGTAGGCCTCGATCAGGAGGAGAAAGGCCGATACTCTGATGCTCTCAAGACGTATTCACGGGCCGCAGAGATGGCGCACAAGGCTGGGGACATTAGCCGCGAAGCTAGAGCTTGGCTCGCGATTGGCTCATCCGAAATCGATCTTCATTTGCTTCGCGAAGCGCTCAGTTCTACAGAGCGGAGCTATCGGTTAGGAATGGCTGCTGGTAATAAAACTTGGGCTGGAGGAGCAGCGGGGAACCTAGCAGCGATTTATCGATTTCTGGGGGAATACTCTCTTGCCGAAAAGAAAGGCAGAGAATCTCTGAATCTGTTGGAGGATAGCACTCGTAAAGACTTTCTAACAAATACGTTAATCTACCTGGCGGATCTTACCATAGAACAAGGTAGATTTCACGATGGTATCGCGTTTTCCGATCGCGCAATTAAAGTCTCTCGCTCCGCGAGACTCCCTGATCTAGAGGCATGGTCATGGGATATCAGAGGATTTGCATTGCTGAAGGCGAATAGCCTCGTAGAGGCTAACGACGCGCTAGACAAGGCGCAAGCTGTTCGGGAAAATGCCGGACACAATAGGTGGCTTCCAATAATCTTAGGACATCGATCGGAACTCGAGCTGAAGAGAGGAAATTATGCGAAAGCACTACGGCTCAATAATTTGGCCTTTGCCTCACAAAATGAAACATTCAAAGAGGTTCCAGCGTACTATTTTGTTCACGTTCGGGCCCAGATTTTATTAGCGCTTCGCCAGAAGTCCAAGGCGCTCATTCAATTTCGGCGTGCCGTCAGTCTTGCAAACTATTGGCGTGGAGCCGCGTTACCGGGTGATGCGACAAACATCCAGACCGTGGTGTATTTAGATGAGGTCTATCATGATTTCGCACAACTTGCTGCCGAACGGGCGCTGTCCAGTCATGACCCAAAATTGGCGCGAGAGGCTTGGGCGGCTCTCGCGCAGAACCGTGCTGCCAGCCTACGCGAACAGCTTCAAGGCTCTCTAATTCGTGACCCAACGTTCGGCAAAGAATATCTGCGCTTATTGTCGAGTCTGGCGTCCGCGCAGGCCCGAGTCACTCTGGGGGAAAACCGCGCACAAGACGAGGAGAATCTTCGCTCCATCAGGATGGAGTTGAGCGAACTAGAAAACCAATCTACCTCTTCCTCAATAACAAAGGAGAGAAATTTCTGCCGGGATCCCCTTAGATGTATCCAGGCCAAACTCCGGCCGAAAAATAGCGTGCTGCTCAGTTTTTGCTTCGGCAGAGCTGGATCTTATTTGTGGGTCATCACTCCAGATAAAGTAGAGCTGCATCAACTGCCTAATCAGGCGGAAATTGAACAAGGCGCTGAGGATCTGCGGAGCGCTTTACGCGCGGGTCTAGATAGCGCCTCTCCAGGGCTGGCGTTGACCAATGCTTTATTTGGCCGGATAGGTGTGACTCCATGGCAAATACACGATTGGCTCATCACTGAAGATGGGGCACTTGCTGGTCAAATCGCGTACGCTGCGCTGTGGGACCTCAGCAAGACCCCACACACCCAGCAGATTGTCGTAAATCACAGCTTGCGCGTATTGCCTAGTGAACTCTTGCTTTTGATCCATGATTCAGCGAAGCCTGCGAAACGGTTTGTAGGTGTTGCCGATCCGATCTACAATTTAGCAGACTCGCGGTATATTCGGGGCGCGCATACTGCTGAAGCTGGAACTCCAGCCTTGTTGGGCCGACTAGCAGGTACGGCGAAGGAAGTTGAGGCTGCAGCGAAGCTGAGCGGCATGCCTAGAAAGCGGATCCTATCGGGTCGCGAAGCGACCGGTGCAGCACTTCGAACAGCTCTTAATCCATCACCAGAGCTACTGCATTTTGCCGTTCACGTCGTTAGTCCCGATGGAAGGCCTCAGGAAGCAGCGCTCGCTTTAAGCCTAACTAGGGACGATGTGCCAGAATTGCTGACGCGAGAGGCAGTCGCAACCTATCGCGTCCCCGGAAGCTTAGTTGTGCTTAGTGGCTGCGCCTCCGGTCAAGGAAAGGCACTTCCGAGCTCTGGGCTGATCGGTTTAAGCCGAGCCTGGCTACTGGCCGGCGCTGCGGCCGTTGTAGTTAGCTCATGGCCTATTCCGGACGATTCCGGCGACTTCTTTTCTTCTTTCTACGGTCATCTTCAGGAGACGGGCGGTTCGATTGCTCAGAGAGCCGCAACTGCTTTGGAAAGGGCGCAGTGTGACATGCGAGCCAGCCGTGGATATCGCAGCTCTCCTTCTTTTTGGGCAGCATACTCCGTGGTTTCCAAAGAGTGACTGGCCACATTAGGAATTTGGAATGCGGAAAGGCTCTCCACTTCCGCAAGAGTGCGACCAAGATGGGTCTTCGGCGCTTCAGAATCGGCATGATCTGCTCCAACGGAATAGAGCGGCCTTCAGTAAGCATCACATGAACACCGCCGCAAGGCGCTTAGCGTGTGAGAGGGCTGCAGACGAAGTGGCGTGTTAGGCGGTTTGCGGTGCCCAGGAGTGGGGCAGGAGTTGATGGAGCTGTTGAATGGAGTGCGATGGGACGCGCGAGAGCACATCGCGAAACCAGGCGAACGGGTCCAGTTTGTTCAGTTCACAGGAACCGACAAAGCTGCGCAGAATCGCCATCGTCTTTCAGCCGCGATCGCTGCCCAGGAACGGCAGGCTCTCGGGGGTCGACGGGCACTAAGTAGATTGTAAGTGCTAACCGTCCTTATATAAGGTGCAAAACGCATTTGTTGGGCGAAGATTGAAAAGACCGATCGCATTTGACTCACCTGTTTTGTTACCGGTGAGAGATCGTTGCCTCATGAAAATGTTACCCGTTCAGATTCGACATGAACGGAGACAGAATCGGGAGGCAACTGAGTCTGGCGACCAGACAAGAATTGATCGAAGCGATTGCAGCGAGGTATCGAGCCGGCACGCGAATCGAAAAGAAAACGATCCTTGACGAGTTCATCGAAGTAACTGGCTTTCACCGCAAGCACGCCATCCGAGCGCTGCGCAAAGCGTGCAGAGCGGAGACGGTCGTGACCGAGAAGGTTCCCCGGGCTCGGCTGTACAACGAAGCTGCGATTGCAGCACTGACGGTCCTTGGGAGACGGCTGATCGAATCTGCGGAAAGCGGCTCAAGGAGGCTATCCCAACCCTCGTTGCCGCGATGGAACGGCACGGGCATTTACAACTCGATACCGAAGTGCGGCAGCGATTATTCACGATGAGTGCCGCAACGATGGATCGATTGCTTAAGCCAGTTCGAGAAGCAGCGAAGCAAGGGAGGCGAAGAACAACCATTAACACGGCGCTACGAAAGAGCATTGTAGTACGAACATTCAGCGATTGGAACGATCCGCCGCCGGGTTACTTCGAAATGGATATGGTTGCGCACTGTGGAAAGTCGGTTGCGGGAAGCCACGTGCACAGCCTGGTGATGACCGATATTGCTTCCGTTTGGACAGAGGCCGCCGCCATGGTAGTTCGTGAGCAAACCCTGGTGACTCTCACGGTCGAAGAGATTCGGAACAAATTGCCGTTCCCAATGCTAGGCCTGGATGTGGACAACGATAGTGCTTTCATCAATGACACGGTCGTGAGCTATTGCGGCGAGCGCTGCATCGAGCTGACAAGATCCCGCGCATACAAAAGAACGATCAGGCATGGATCGAGCAGAAGAATGGAGCGGTGGTGAGACGATTAGTGGGTTACGGGCGCCTTGAGGGTGCAGTTGCGGCAACGGCTCTCGGAAACCTCCATGAAGTCGCACGCTTGTACGTGAACTTCTTTCAGCCATCGTTCAAATTGAAATCGAAGACGCGCCAGGGTGCCAAAGTGAGCAAGAAGTATGAAATACCTGCCACGCCATACGAACGGCTTCTCGCCAGCGACCGCGTGACAAACGAATGCAAAGAGAAACTATGCCAGATCTTCTCTGCTCCCGATCCTGTGGATCTTCTGAGTTAGATTCGCCAGGCGCAGCGGACGCTGGCTGATCTCGAGGTGAGTAGGGATTGCAAAACGGCTTCCGAAGCAAGTCACACATTGAGCCATTTCGTCAAGAGTCTATCCACGGCTTGGCGGGATGGTGAAGTTCGTGCGACGCACCGTAAGTACTCCGGGCGACGAATGTGGCGCACTCGCTTGGATCCGTTCGAGAAGGTCTGGCCTCTGGTAGAGCAATGGCTCAACGAGCAGCCAGATACCACGGCCAAACATCTTTTCCAGCGGTTGCAGACGGAGCTGTCAGAGCCATTTCAACCCGGTCAACTGCGAACCCTTCAGCGTCGAGTCAAACAGTGGCGCAGTGAGATCGCCCGCCAGCTCGTGCTCGGCTCCCGCCTCGAAACCGCAGAATGCGCCGATGTACTGGTCGAGCCACAAGAGATCACACGATCATGCATTCGTGTTGCAGGGTAGCTGTGGTCAGCGTTATAGTAGCGCGCAATGAGATTCGAGAAGATCTGGGTCAAGCAATGTAGAGCAACGAAGGGAATCAGGAGGCACTTCGGCGCCAAGAGCGCGCTCGACTACCTCATCGGCGAGAAGCTGGTGACGTTCGCGTATGAGGCCGAACGCCAACCTGAGTTCGCGAAGGAACTGCCGCGATTTCTTGCGGCCGTTTGGCAGGTATTCAATCAGTATGAGCTTGCCGGATATGTCGCGAGCCAAAAGCCGACGACTCGAAAACAACTCCGCAGGCTGCTGTACATGAACTGATCCTATTCCAAATCGGGCAGTTCTGCCCGGGGAATCAGCACTCGAATCGACCGACCGCGCCCCGGGACCCGCTCGATGAAACCATTGGCCTCCAATGTGACGACCATCTGGTGCACCGATGGCGGCGATACCTTTGAAATAGTTCTGCATGTCGGATTCGCAGGGAGCGAATCCGTGAATCTTCGTGTAGTAGAAGATAAACGCTAAGTACTGCCCCTGTTTCGCAGCGAAGGGCTTCTTCGTCACGGGTGTCCGATTGTAGGCGACCGCGTACGGGAAAAATTGCTCTGTGTTCAGCACGACGGCTGGCCAGCATTCGAATCCCGATCAAACCGCAAGCGGGTAAAGGCTGTGGGAAATGACGGCCTGTGGAAAGCCTGGAAAACCAAAAGCAGGTTTTCCACCCTTTCCACCGCCCTTGGAAATCGCTACGCGATTCCCACTTTGCCTCGGCTCTGCTACGCCCTCTCTCAATCCAATCAAAAACCAAAAGGGATGCCTGGAGACGGAGTCGCTCGCTCTCGAGGCTCATTCTTCCAGCTATAAAGGTCCGCCTTCGAGTCAACCCAACAGCGACAGTTACCAATTCGGTAACATTTCCTGGTGAGGCAATACGAATACCATCCCAAGTGTCGCCTCCTCGCTCGGAATCCGCAGCTGCTCACCTCCCGACACCACTAACTCGATTGCGGATCGATGCTCATTCTCCGGCTTCGTCTTCACCAGCGCGAAGCTGACTCCTTCGTCGCTCCGCAATCTTTGCCGCCATCCATAAAACGAGTGCTCTGCTATCCCATGCTGCTCGCAGTAAGCCCGGACAGACACTCCGCTGCGCTCCTGCTCTGCTATCCGCTGCCGCCACTCTTCCCGCTTCTCCGCTTGCCTCTGGTTCATGCCTCCACTATCGGCACGAACCCGCTCCCAACGCCAGCGGTGTTCATGTGACGCTTACTGCCTTCATTCCCTGGCTTCGTCACAAGTCCTAAGATTCTAACTCCATTCATACCCTTCGTGAACTGAATGCCGTCGCCCTACTACTGGTGGGCTGACGAGAGGCGTTCAAGATGACGTGAAATCATCTGTGGCAAGAGTTTTTGCCGCTTTGTCACTCGGGCAATGAGTCCGTTCAGAGCCTCCGTATCACCAAGACTGAACCATGATGCGGGAAGTCCTGCCACTGCAGCTTGCAGGGCATCACCAGATATTCCTGAAGCTTCTTCGATGGTCTTTGTACAAATCGTCTCCATCGCAGTACCCGCATAAATGGTTGCATCACTGTACAGCCCACAATAAGCGGAGTCGAAGAATGTCCATTGACTCCCAGCGAATAACATCCCGTTATCGATGAAGAATGCCTTGAAGGCCAGATCCTTAGGGCTGTGCCTATCGCGAAGGAAGATGGCTTGCCGGGTGTCTGTTTGCCCAAGCCACTTATCTATGACGAACATTTGCACGAACTCAGTGATGTTGGAAATCTTCGGAAAGAGCGTCCTCGGTAGAAAGTCAAATATGGCGGTGGTTGCGGGATCCGCAGGTACGCGTGATCCTAGATGAATGTCACCCAAAATGGGAAAGGTGTGAACTCCGATCCGAAAGCAGAGTTGCTCGGTCCCGATTGTTAGCGCGTCGACGTGCAGTGTGCGCAGGGGCGGCACTGTAATCTGAAGATGACCGAGAATGTAGTGGCCGATCCACTCGTTGATCAGCGTCCGATTGCCTTGGGGATTGCCGGAGAACTTGGCTACGTAAAAAAAGTCATCCTCTCCTCGCACCAGAAAGGACTGTGAGCCGCCGCGCATTCGACGAAGGACGTGAGTGATCTTGACGGACTCTAGAGCCATGAAGGGTTGCACTTTACGGGACATTCCTAGGGCTTGGCGCCTCCGAGAGTGCGCCCCGTCTCAACTAGTACGCCGAAGGGATGCTTTATAGTGCCGTCGGAACAACAGAGCGCACAGGAGGATTTCACTGTCCCCCTTGTCCAAACCTCCTATTCCGTCTCAGGAACTGTTAAGACTCCCGCCAGGTATTCCCGAAAGCTGGCTTTAGCGTGGATTGCTGTTCGAAGTTGCTGAGGAATGGGAGCCGCCAGAGACGTAGGTCCCGTAAAGTAACTTCAATTCCTCTGGAAAATCACAGACTGTGATCGTTTCCCGGTCGCTGATCCGAATGAAATGGGAAACTGAGGCCTCGAGCCATTCCAGCAACTGCCTGCCTCCCATCTCATTGCCTCTCTCATGAAGATCCTCTCGGATAGCGGGCCAAAGCTCAGTAAAGTCTTCCCCTTTATCTTCGACCAGGGTAGGAAGCATTTCCATGTGCAGTTGGTTGGATGCGCAGTCAAGGATAAGTATCCCTGCGGGACGACCTTGCTCGCTAGGCAGGTGAACCGACAGGAGAACCCATTCGGCAGTGTAAGCCTTAACCAAATGCACTCTTTCGAAACGTCTTCATGCCAGTGTAACGAATTCATGCAGAAATGGCACTCTCTGGAAGGACGCCAAGCTTTACATGGCGAGGTAAATCTACAGCTAGTGAAAGCGCCAAGTCGCGGGATTCGGTACGATGAAGCTCTTTCGATTTCAGAGTTCCTAGACAATCCCGCGTCGCATTAAATCACGCTGAGCTGGTCGCCCTCGCTAAATTTCTGATCTCAGTAGCTGTTTCGTCCGGGATGTGGTTCGCTTTCCCGTAGTCCTGAGAACCCGGACAAGAGCGATTGAGGAAGCCGGGCTCGGCGAGTCGCGCGGCGATGATGTCCTCGTCAAGCTTTTCGCATAAGACTGGAAGTGCACCTGGATTCGCGAGACTCATAGGCACGACGGCTTCATTCGGACGCTGGGCTCTGTATCTCGTGCGGCAAGGTCACCGCCAATCTTGACGAGGGTTAGGGTAGGGTTTGTATTGTACAAATTTCTGCGTGGAGCGCAGCCAGCTATCTTCCCTTTGTTGTCGCACTCCCTGTAACGGACGCCGGGCCGGCAGCGGTTATGGTACGGCTGACTGGCACATCGCTATCCGTATAGGCGGTGACTTCCGTTCCACGTGCCAGCACTGCCTCTCTTCCTTTCACCATGACCAAGGGTACAGCGGACCACGCCAGCGGTGCTTTTATATAGACGTTGCTAGACCGCATGTCATCCAAGCGACTGCCGGAAATAGGACCGTCCGCCCGGAGTGGAATTTGGCTTCCATCCGGCAGTTGAACCCAATCGATACTAAGGCCAAATTTGCCACCCAGACCGAACCGACGATTATGCTGGGCCTGTGTCACGCTGCCGACCACCTTTGCTCCCCGAGGAATGACGAGGATCTCTCCTGCATCTACATCATCGAGAACTTCGAGACGAACTTTGTCTCCTACTCGCGCGGTCGCGGAACTCACGGTTCGCAGGAGTCGGAGCCGAACGGGCGCCCCTTCCTCCAGAATTGCCGGGCCGGCTGTCCTGGTCGGGATTTCTCGGCCGGGCCGACTCAGGTCATCGCTGATGGGACCCTCAGAACGTGGCCTCGTCAGACCTAAGAGACCGGACGGTAGCATAGCTGGTCCTGGAGAAGCCTCCCGTTGTGCGGCGGAAGACATGGAGGAAGCTGCGGCTCCCGAGATCCCGGTGCCGACACTACCCGGGTCTGGAGATCCGGGCGAAACCGAGCTCGTTCGGTTTAGGAGCGCTGCGATCACCTGATTTGACACGCCCTCCTGCCTTAGGGCAATGAGTGCCTCGGAGGTGGTGATATAGCGGCCGGGTTCAGAAGCGATTAGCCGCACGATAATGTTGTCAGCCATTTGAGCCCTTACCATCCGTAAGATCGATTCATTGCTAAGAGCGTCCTGAGAAAAAGCTGAGGACGCCGCTAGGATAGAGTACGCCGCCCAAACCGCAAAACTAAACTTATCTTTCATGTCCTGTGTTCCTTGATCTCCCTGTAGGAGGATCGCCAGAAAAGCGGCGTGACTTTATGCCCGTGCATCGGTCAGAGAGATTGCACGCGGAACCGAGACAGGAATGCGGCGGTTCGCTTGTTGAATACGATTTTCGGCATTACGCAACTGTCATACGCGCACTCTTCGTTTGCGCTCCGATTGAGGCCAACGGAAACCTATCATAACGCTGGAACGCAGTCTTTATTGGGTGCGATAGTCAACGGAAATCAGATCTCCTGCCTGCGGAATGGCGCGGGAGCTGAAAGTGAGCGTTTGTCCAGATAAATTGAAGTCGCCTCCAGTCGTTTGGCGCACTCCATTTCGGTAAACCGTAACTTGCGCAGCCAATGGCAAATTGTGCAGAGTGAACGTGCCATTCGTTCCGTTAATCGCTCCCGCTGGGGCTTCTCCATTAATCGGGACGACAGACGTAAGTTGGGCTACCTCAGGGGTCAGAGTGTTGGCGGTAACGGTGAGTGTGGAAACGGAGTTGTTGATGCCATTGAGCGCAGCGCTCAAACCCGCGACATCGTTGATGGGTAAGGGAAGGGAGATATCCCGTACATCAAGCTGTTGAATCCGCTTCGAGGCAAGCACAGCTATATAGTCCGCTGCCAACACATCTCCCGGTTGTGGAATTGACGTACTTATGAACGTCAAGGTGTGGCCGGAGAGAGAAAAATCCGTTCCCATTGTCTGTCGCTGGCCGTTTCGGTAGAGCCTTAGAGTATCTGCGGACGGGGCATTCACGAGAACAAAGATGCTATTGCCTCCATTGATGCTGCCGGCAGGAGTCTCACCGAGAATCAGGGTGTTGGATAGAACAGTTTGGATACTAGAAGAAAGAGTGCTCAAAGTCGTTCCCAAGGTTCCGAGTGAACTATTGATATGAGACAAGCTCGAACTCAAACTCACCACCCCAGTGATTGGAATCGGCACTGAGATGGTTTTTGGGGACTCCAAGCTACCGGCGTCTCCCTCGGCGCGGACGTCGGCGAGGTGTAAGCGGCTACTCGCAGGAACATGCCAGGTCTCTATCCAGCTGGTCGACCCATTGGAGCTTAGAAAGCTTACCTTGTAAGAAGCCCCGGTCGATAAAGTTGGCGTGACTCTCACCAAAAGCATGCCGTCCTGGACAGGCACGCTAACGGTAGGGGGGCGCGCTGCGCTCGGAAAGCCATTAGGCACAATTTTTATAGCCCCCTCAAACGCCTCTCCATTCGGCTGATAAACCGCATCTCGTATGACTGCAAAGCCATCAGAGCCGCATAAGCACGTCGAGACTAGACAGGCGTGAACGAAGAGCCCGAAGAACCATTTTTTCAAGATACAGAGTGGTTGGTTCATACGCTAAGTGGATGGCAACTCATGGATCTAAACTCCCGGAACGGGTCTATAAAAGGGTGGTCACTCGCCTATACAACTCTCGCCACATAGATGGCCTTGAACCTCGTCGTAGATTAGATCCCGTACCCGCGACTCCCAAGCCGACAAGACCACCTTCTCCGGTGTGTAATTCAGGTTGGTTCCGGCTCAGCGGGATCGGAGTGCGATCCAGTGCGTTGAGCCTTCCAGAAGTTCAAATTCCGATGAGAAGTCCGCATGCGGATCTGAACAAGCCTAGTCCGATCCGAATGGGATCTGCTAACTGGTTTTCAGTTTAAAGTTGCGCACCGCTTACTCCGATTAGGAATGTGACGGTTAATGTTTAGCAATACCTCCGTGAAGTCAGGACCGGCAGGTCGGGGCTTAGTGAGTAACGGATGTGTTCAAAAGGATTCCCATGTTTTTCCGCAAAGATGTCTTCCTTGTCACCGCGTTGGCCCTCGTTTTTGGGTCGACTACCGCTTGTAGCCGTACTGCAGCAATTGGAGCTTTGCAGGCCGCTCTGACCAGTTTGGTTCAGAATAAATCACTGGCCGAGCAATTCGTTCGTGATGTCAAAACCTCTGTTGATCCGACCGACCCGGTTTATCAGCAGGTAATGGAGTCCTATGAGGAAGCCCGAGATTCCTACAATAATTTCTTAAACTCGGTCGAACTTGCCGCTAAGACGAATCAATCTAAGCCAGACCTGTCCGAGTCAGCTGAGAGTGCCCAGAACGCAACGGCAGATTTCTTGGAGGGCGCTACAAAGACCCTGAGACCGAATGCCAACACCAGGGGGATTGCCTTCCGGCGAGCTATTGTCCTTCCCGAAGGCCTACCAAAAGATCTAAGTGAACTTCCGAAGAAGTCCCGCCAAGATATCATCAACCATTTCGATCGAGAGGTGCGATGGCGTTCGTGGCGGCAGCTCTGAAGAGATTTTTCTTAGACCTAACTTCATGAGGAATCGAAGATGGAAACGACTGGTAGTACACGCTGGAAGACGCTGGTCTTGCTAGCAAGTGGGTGCATATTTCCAACTTTCGCCGCGGCCCAAGCCGCAGTGGATTGCCGGCACACTGCTACGTGTGCAAGCTCGGGCTCTGTAGTCTCAGAAGTTCCCGAAGGTGTTATCGATGGTCGGAATACAAAATTTCGGATGAGGCATGTACCCAGCAATGATGCTCCACTAACATTCTTCCGGAACGGGCTAGCTCTGGTCCGGGGAGCGGACTACCAAGTGTCAGACCAAATGATCGTCACATCAACTCTGCAAACGCCGGCAGCAGGTGATGTTCTTAGGGCTGTATACACTCCTAATTTGCTGGCACGGCCCAAAGCCGCAGCATCACGATCCACAAGCAATCCTGGAGCGGCGACCGTTAATAGCGCAAGCGACATTGCATACGCCGCAGCACGCGCCGCTTTGCTGACCGAAGAGAGTCAAGCAACCAAGTTGGGCCAGGCTTCTACATCAGCTTTCTCTCGCGGTCCATTCGCCTCACCTGCCGCCCATTCTCGAATTAGCGATCCTGAATCGCTGAGGATGTTATCAGAAGACATGGGTCAGAGCCCTGCACCGATCAAGAAACACAAGGCGGTGAAGGGAATCACTTTGCAAGGAGTAGATGGCTTAGGAGACGGCTTTCCTGAGTCCAACGAAGAGCGTCAGTCTCCGTCCAACTTGTTAGGCCAGAACGGCGGGTTCTCCAATGCACAGAGAGATCAATCGGTCGCTGCACAAAGGACGTCCGATCCGCCAAGCGCCGCGGTTGAATTACTTCAGAACCGCCTAGAATCGGCGGACGCTGGGGAACATTCCAGTGCTTCCGTTAAATCGCACCGCAAAATCCATAATCCCAAGACTCACTACATTTTCGAACCATGAAACCGTTGATTTTTGCATTCGTTCTCGTGGCGGCAATCGCCCCAAAGCATGTGAGCGCTAGCCCGCAGCGGCAAGCGCTCGTGATCGGTAATGACAGCTATCCGGGCAACTCGCTCAAGAATGCCCGCAATGATGCTCAAGCGATCTCAGAGGCCCTAGGTTCGATAGGTTATGTCACGATGCTCCAGCTCGATGTCACCCGGAAAGTACTTAACGACTCGGTCGATATATTCGCCGGTGGTTTGAATCCGGGCGATACAGCCGTTCTCTACTACTCCGGGCACGGTCTCCAGGTCGATGGTGAAAACTATCTGGTGCCGACCGATTTTCAGGTAACCTCACCGTCGGATGTTAAATACCAAGGCTATCCACTCTCCTTGGTCTTAGAAAAGTTTGCTCGCCGGGGTGCGACAACACAGATCATCATCCTTGACGCATGTCGTGACAATCCATTTCTCGGGACGCGATCCTCACGGGGAGGAGGATGGGCTGGTGTGGGGAATTCTGCGGGTACTTTTCTCGCCTTTGGGACGGCTCCTGGTTCGACTGCCTCGGATAATCCCACAAAGCCGAATGGATTGTTCACCGAGGCGTTGCTCAAGTACGTGACCTCATCCCAGCTCGGTATTGAGGCCATGTTCGAAAAAGTCCGGGAGGACGTCATTCGGGAGTCGAATGGACTACAAGTTCCTTGGACAGCTTCGAGTTTAGTCGGCTCTTTCCATATCTTGCCGAAAATAGATGCGAACCCTAACGTTTCGCTGGCAAGCAACCAGGGCGCGCCAATCTCAGTGGCAGCGGCGCGCTCGATCGCTACTCAAACCGCAACCGGTGGCCAAACAGACATATCTAATTCCTTGCCTATTTTGATCAACGAAGGGCTCCTCCTAGCGCAGCAACAAAACTATGAGGAAGCGATTCGGAGTCTCAGCGCGGCCACGGCAATCAATCCAACATCGTCTATTGCACTCCGCGTTCTCGGTTTAATTTTTCACCTTATGGGGCGAAGTACCGAAGCCGTTGCAGAGTTTGATAGGGCTCTAACTGTGAACCCGGGCGACGCCTCAGCATATTATTATAGGTGTCTTGCCACAGCCCCCAGCGATGCTGTGTCGGCGGTTCGGGATTGTCAAGCGGCAATAGGTCTGGAACCGAACTTTCCCGAAGCGCATCTGGGCTTAGCGAACGCCCTGTTAGTACTAGGACAAACTGACCGAGCGCATGCAGAAGCGAATGCCAGTATTCATCTAGCGCCAGCATCTTCTCTCGGCTATTCGATGCGTGGTAAGATTTCTGCCATTGAGGGCCATTACAACTCGGCGCAACGTGATTACGACAGCGCCGTTAGTCTCTCCTCGCCGGATCCGGAGCGGTGATTGTAAGTCTGCGCTGGTTTAGATTGACGTGTCGCGAAGACGTCCTTTAGATACATTATGTTCAGGGTGTATTCCGCCCGGTACTCCGTTAGGTTAGCGAAATCGTTGAGGCTGCGCTGACGGAGCGCCCGGAGGACGATGAAGCCAAGACTGACCGCCCGCTTATCCAGTCGCAGAAGTTTGCCGCGCCAGGAGATTCACATCAGGTTGATATCTGGTTGCCAGGCTGGAGGATTACAACTCATCGCCCGCTGGACCTTCACTTCCGTTTCGAAGATCTCGCACGAAAACTCATGCACGTCTACGACAGACATTTAGGCACCCTCTGTCCGACCGTTAGGTCGGCTCCCATGGAACGAGCTACAGCTATTAATGAGTGACAGCAACAAAGCAAACACGGGCCAACTGCGCATCTGGCAGTATGCCCCAAAGGAGCGAACTTCTGATTACTTTCCTACCTACGCGGCGATAGCGAAAGCCATGCAGAGCGCCATGCGGATGTGGGTAAGCGAGTGGCTTGGAAGTCATCCCGGAATTCTCAAATCTCCCCAAACCGCCTATCCGATTCTCTTCTATCTTTCCACTGCTCCTTGTCGAGCAAAGCCACCGAACTACTTTACTTATGACGTTCAGGAGACAGAGATGTTGGAACAAGCTTTACAATCAGCAACTAAAAACTTGGCTGGCTGCCTGGAAAAGCTTCAAACTGGTCATTTGCCATGGAAGGTACGAGAAAAATACTTCCCTATCGCGCCAACGATCTCGTGAAGTACATCAACGAGAATTATCGCTCAGAACTCTACGGCATGTTTCACGTTGAGACGATTCTAATGGATCACATTTTGAAGTTCGCGTTGACAAACGTTTCAAAACTGGGCTTTGATCCGGCTTACAGGGTACTTCGGTCCACTCTCGATCTCCATCTTGAAAGGTTTTCGAATGCGTTGGATCTCAGTGTACGCAGTGATGAGCTACTGCGCATAGCGACAGATTCCCTTGCGGAAGCGCTTCAGAGAGGAACTTCGCTGCAACAGCGCGCTCCTACATCGGGACTTGACTCCTGAGTACCGGAGGAGCGGATCAATTCCTAAAGGCGGGGGCTGCATGCTTAGCTATAGCTAAGCTAGATAGCTGCTTTCGAAATGAGAGCACACCTCTTAGAGGAAGGGCGAAACGGCCTCGTAAAGCGCCCACCACAAAAAAAGTCCGAGCGCGATTGCTATTAATAGAGCACGGCACGCTCGCGTAGACGAGACTGTTTCGGCGACGGTTTCAGGAGCGTCAGATGGAAGCATTGCGCGGGGAATTGGTTCCGGGAAAGATCAGCGACGAGGCCATCGTTTACCGACCCTCCCCCGGATTGGAATGGTGTTTCCACTGGATTAGTGCAAGCCAGGATTACTGTCTCTTATAGGAAGAGGAGTAGGATTTAGCTGTGCCAAACCCACCTAACAAATCGCACTACCAAGGAAGCGACAGCTATCCAAAAACCAAGGAGAGTTAGCAAGGCCAAGGCAGCTCCGATGCATCTTAGGGCGAATCCGAAGGGATCATTACTGATCGCCGATCCCCAGTGGCTTTGATCCCGAGTTCCGATAAGCATAGTCAATAGTGTTAAGCGCGTCGGACAATTCTTAAGGGTTGAATCAGAATTGGGCTGAGCCCCGCTGATCACGGCCCGGTGGTACGTAGGATCATTCTTGGCCGAAATCCTAGCGAGGAGGTTTGGAACCCCGGCAATGAGGGGTTCCGAGTCCAACTCGGCAGCCTTGTGCCCTCGCAGCAGTTGCTAAGGACTTAAGGGTGAAGGTGCTGCTGAAAAATTCGCGAGAGGCTCCCAGGGCACCCGCCACAGTTCTTGCGTAACCGACGCCGAGCGTATTGCGCAACTTCAAGCATCAAATCGGGAGCTCCGGGGCGCGCTCATCTTTGCGGGGCGCCGCATCTCTAAACTAAAGCGATGGCGCATAGACTGGGAACCCTCACTGCCCATTCTGCGGGACACTCTCCGGCAAGCGCGCGCAGCGGCGAAGCAATGCGCATCAAGCTGATTTCAATTTCAATACCCTCGTTTAGATGAGTACAGCACGGTTGGAACATTCCCCGCAACTTATGCACGGTCACGGAAATGACGTTCTGAAGGGTGGTTTGGGCTCAACCGGTCGGCTGCAAGCGTTTTCGGGGCGGTTACCCACGACAATGTCCGTTGTAGAAGGTAAGACGTGATACGTTAATTCGTCGACCACTGCGCCTAAATCGCCATGCCAGAGCTCGTCCCAGCCCCGAATACGCCAGAGAACCTTGTGGCGGAACTGCGCCAGCTAATCTCGGAGGCTCGGCGCCAGGCAGCCGCGTCGGTCAATGTGGCCCTGACCCTCCTTTATTGGAGGGTTGGCGACCGTATCCGACGCAGCGTCTTGGGTTCGGAGCGCGCCTGGCTTCGGCGAGCGGATTCTTGCCACGCTGTCGCAGGAATTGGTTGGCGAGTTCGGACGCGGCTTCGACGTGACGAACCTTACCCGCATGGTGAAGTTTACCGAGGCGTTCCCGAACGAGCAGATTGTTGCGACACTGTCGCAACAATTAAGCTGGTCGCATTTCCGGGAGCTCCTGCCGCTCGATCAACCGCTCCAGCGTGAGTTCTACGCCGAGATGTCCCGCGTTGAGGGTTGGAGCGTTCGCACTCTCCGGGGCCGGATTGACTCCATGCTCTATGAGCGAACGGCTCTGTCCAGAAAACCGGACGAGCTGGCGAAGAAAGAACTGGCCGCCCTGCATACCAGGGGAGAGGTCGGGCCGGCCCTGGTCCTCAAAGCTCCTTACATTCTTGATTTCCTCGACCTCAAAGACCACTACATGGAGCGGGACTTCGAGGACGCCATCCTGCGCGAGTTGGAATTGTTTCTGCTGGAGCTTGGGGGCAGGGTTCTCCTTCGTTGCTCGCCAGAAGCGCATTCAGCTTGACGGGGACGACTTCTACATCGACCTGCTGTTCTACAACCGGAAGCTGAAGCGCCTGGTGGCGGTCGAGCTGAAGCAAGGCGTTTTCCGGGCCGAGTACAAAGGCCAGATGGAGCTCTATCTCCGCTGGCTTGCGAAGTACGGGAGGGAAGCTGATGAAGCTCTGCCACTAGGCATCATCCTTTGCGCGGGAGCAAGTGCCCGGCAGGTCGAGCTCTTGGAGCTTGATGCGGTCGGAATCCACGTCGCTGAGTACCTGACGGTTTTCCCCCCGCAGGAGGTGCTGCAGCGAAAGCTGCAGCACGCAGTCGCCGCTGCGCGATTGCGGTTTGATCCGAAGGGCGACGTATAACGACTGAGGTTGTCCATGTCGACCTTGAGCCAAGAGCCGTTCCGAGCCGCTACGACGAGTTGCGCGGCGTCGTGCTGGACGGTGTCGTATCAGAGAACGCGAAACGCAACTAGGAGACCGGGGGCTGACGGCTGAGGCGCAGCTTTGATAGCCTCAGCCATGCAGACTCCCGAGATTTATCAAATCCATGCGTGGTTGCTCGGCATCAGCCCGATGATCTGGCGCGGGAGGCTTCTTAGTTCGCTCCGACCAGACCATTGCTGACCTTCACTATGCACTTCAGCTTGCCTTCGGCTGGAGCGATTCCCATCTCAATACGTTTCGGATCCACGGCAAGGACTTCGGCGTTTACCACATTGGCGGACCTGTCTTCGACGAAGATGCCACGAAGGTGCGCTTGGCGGATTTCCACTTCCGGCTCGGGGAACGGTTTCTGTACGAGTACGACTTCGGGGATCGCTGGCAGCACCAGATCCGGCTGGAACGAATTTTTCCGTTTGAGCCAACACACACCTACCCTGTCTGTATTGGTGGGAAGCGATCCGTCCCTCCGGAAGACTGTGGCGGGATCTGGGCGTTTCAGCGGCGGCGAGACGAAGCACCCTGGCGCGGGCAAGAGTTATTAGATCAAATTGCCGAATGTGCACGGACGAGAGATCTTACGGCATTGCGCGACCTGGCCGAAGAGATTCCGGGCGTCCAAACATGGTTGATCCTCGACAGATTCGACCATCGTAAAGTGAATCATCGGCTGCGGCAGTATGCCATTCGGGATGCAGAGTGGCGATGGTCAGAAGGCGGGGCAGAATGAAACTCCACCTGCAACTACTCGTCGAATCCGATGGTGGCGAGATAGTAACAACCAAGGAAGTGGCGCAGCTGGAGCGGCATTCGTTGTGACCGGAGAACGTCGTTCACCGAGTCGGCCGTCAACCAGGTGGTCAGCAAGCGCATGGTCAAGCTCCAGCAGATGCGTTGGAGCAAACGTGGAGCGCACCTCCTTCTACAAGTACGCACACGTGTACTTAACGGCGATCTGAGGAACACTTTTCGTAATTGGTATCCCGGCCTGCACTGCAAGCAATTCCAGAGGTGGAAGTGCGTGCAGCGTAGCCCCGCTCTGCCCCGGTCTCCAGATACAACCCAAGACGAACAGGAGCAGAGCGGATAGATGCATACCGAGAGCAAGGATCACGACAAGGGTACCGCTGACGTGCCTTCGATAAACTCAACCGCGTAAAATTGAGGATCTCAGCTTCGGCGGCAAAGCGACGAAGGAGGATCCAACCATGAAGAAGGGCCGATTCAGCGAAGAGCAAATCATCGGTATATT
>JAABUQ010005155.1_pt1 | contig 21279 bp, 22 predicted proteins | sample 5560001 | NCBI WGS metagenome assembly JAABUQ01 (sample SAMN10711888, study PRJNA513371) | rock metagenome | isolation source: Antarctica rocks | place: Antarctica: Victoria Land, Finger Mt nord | collected 2015-12-18
GGAGGGAAGTGTGACGGGGTTGGCGTAGCCGTAGGCGTGTCGGGCTACTTTCAGTACCCAGCTGCCTTTGGAAGAGGGGGAGGTGGAGGGTGAGGGGGCTGGGGCTGGGGCAGGGGCGGCGGGGTCCCAGATCGGGGGGATTAGGAACATGCCTGTGCTTAGGTTTAGCAGGACTGGGATGGTCTTGAGTGGGGAGGCTTCCGCGGGGGTGAGTGGGAGGTAGGCCATTATTTGGGCGCGGGCTTGGGCGTGGAGACGCGTGTCGAGGAGGGAGGGGGTGTGGGCACCTGTGGCGAGGATGGTGGTGGAGGCGTGGAGGCAGTGGGGCGGTGTTTCTTTTGGGGTTGCTGTGGTAGTCGTGGCTGTCGTCTTTGGAGCTGGAGAAAGTAGGCACCCTCCAACCCTCCATCTGCCTTCCCCAGACGATTCCCCCAGGGTGGGGACAGCATCGAAAATCAACCTCTCCGCCTTTCCCCTCACAAACCTCACACTCCCTGGTCCCCCCTCCTTTCCAGCACCAAGGTTCCTCTCCCTCGCCATCCCCACCACCACCGCCATCAACCCGCCCATAGCCCCCCCAGCATCAACCCACCCACTATTCCAATTCACATACCCCCTCTCCCCACCCTTACCCCCCGTTCCAAGCACCCTCTCAATCTCCTCCGTGGAATGTAATCCCCGCACCCTCTCCCCCTGATCCAACGCCTCGGCGTTCGCCTGCGCAAGTCTCACATACTCCGATCCCGCGGCATCAGCCGTAAGAAGGAGCCCGCACTCCCTATACACGCCCGCCTGCTGGCCCACGGGCTTCGGCGATTTGTTATGAGACGCAGTAGCGCTGGCAGAAACGGCACTATCGCTGCGAGCAGGCGGGTTCCCAAAGCCGGCCCGCCATTGCTCCTGCGCTGACGCTGCTAATCGGGCGTAGATCGGGTTGGCGTAGTCCGCGCGCACGATGCGGGAGGTGTCGATGCTGGCGGCGTGGGGGTTCTGCGTAGGTTCTGGGTCCTGCTGTGAGGGATTTGGGGGGGTGGATGTTGATGGTGGGGGGATGTAAGGCAAGGAGAGGGAGGGGAGGTAGGGGTCTAATAGTGTTATGGGTGTGGAGGCGTAGCGGGGGTTGAGGAGGAGGTGATGGAGCGTTGATACTGGGTGATGTTAGTGGGCCTTTTTGGGGGGGAGTGAGGGTGGGAGAGGGGGAGGGTTCACAGCCGAAGACGCCGGCGCCGAGTATGAGGATTGAGGAAGATGCTGGGGTGATTGGTTGGTTGGGAGGAGGTGCGGGTGCCATTTAGTGAAATGAAAGGGGGAACATGAGAGCAGAAGGTCTGTAGAGGGGAGCGCCATCTCGAGGAATTTAGGGAGTTGATGGGTTTGGTATGGGGTGAAACGTCATGGCTGGAGTTTTTCGATGGTGGGAAATCTCGTAGAATAGTACATGATCAACGGTCGTTACAGGATAGGAGCATGTCGAATTGGAGGCTAGAGTATTGATAATCATCTTTGCATTGCTTTGGTCTTCCGTGCATGGATTTATAGAACACATACAAAGGTCATCCGTCCGAAGCAAAGGCCCTCTCGAACGCCTCATATCCTCAGAGGCCAGCCTCGTTCAAAGCCTGCCCGACGCTTCACTTGGCTTCATGAAGCACGAGAATCCCCCAGCACTCCACCCATATTTGACCTATCCCCCCTCAGGAAGCACTGCTAGGCTCCTTGCTCGGTTTGTTTTCCATTATCGCCTGTTTGCCCGCCCTCTCATCCTTCTTTGATTCATCAAACCGCCAAACCCCGTTCGTCTTATCAACCTCAATCTTCTCCCCCACACACTTCGCCAGATCCTCCCACCAACCCTCGGGCTTCTCCCCCCTCACGAAGAATCTTCTCTGCCATTCTCGCCCCTCAGCCTGCTCCTTCTTCCGCAGCTCCCTTTGTGCGACCTCGATTTTCGATTTCTCGTTGTGTACGATGTCCATATCTCCCTTCTGGATCCCGGCGGCGACTTTCTCCCATGCGCGGTTGGATTCATATGGGTCTTGCTCTGCCAAAGGGGCAACCTTTAGGGGAGTAATGGGCGTGGCTTTGGCGTTGTAAGTTTCGATAGCTTTGGCGTGCTTTTTTAAGCCAGAGCCGCCTCCGGCTTTGATGGTAAAGCTGTCGGTCCATTGCCCCTCGACCGTATACAAAATCTCCTTCTCATTCGACTTGGGGAAGAGGGTAGCAGTGAAGGAGTTCTTCTTTCCAGAAAGCCAGCCTTTGCCACTGTAGTCTATTTTTGCAACATACCCGCTGGAGGATGTGATGTAAGTGCAGCTGTTCAATTCTACAAACGGCTTGCCGTAGATCAGACCTTCGATGTGCAGGGATGGGATGGTAATTAGGTAGGTTTCGTTATAGGCGGCGATGGTGAAGATAGCGTGCCCGATTTGTTTGATCTGGATTGTACGAGAGAAGGAGGCTTTCTGGGCGTTGTAGCCTTGAAGCTGGGATGTGGGTTAGCTGGGGAAGATGTTGAGGAAGGATGGAAAGGTTACTTGGACGCCGTGTTTGTCGTTCCAGATGCAGTAGGCTGTGACTGGCGGGTGGTGGCTATATCCCCTAAGTATTCCGTATGCCAGTATTTGAAGAATCGGATGGCATACCTGACTTGCTCAGAAACCAGTTGCGTCGTTCCAGCATCATCCTCCCACTTCCCCAAGAATAGCTCGCCCAGAAAGGGATTCAGCGGTTTCTTCTCCGACCCAAATTTGTCGCTTCTACTGGCATAGGAAGACTTTAAGGTGGTCAGGAACCATTTCAGCACAAGCAATGCACGCTTCGCGGGGTCAGGCTCCGAGGCAGGCGCAACAAAAATGGAGGGATGTTCTGTCCAGTATGCGGAGAACTCGGTGAGGGAGGTGGTGCCTAGGATGAAGGGAGGCGCGGTCATGGACGAGAGGTCGCCATTGAAAGATGCTATCGACTGCCACCACATTAGCCGCGATTGCTTGGGAGTTTGGTTTGGCCACGAACTTTGAGAAAGCTGGACCAGCTGCCCTTGTACTGGGGTGCGACCCCGGCACCTTCAGACATGGCGGATACAGAAACGATGGAAACAGGGAAAGACGGAGATCCTGCGAGAAGAATGAGGTGGAATTGCAAAAAAGATGGATGGGGGACGAATAGCTGAATTGTGATTGATGTTTGGGGGGAAAGATGGGCACCTGGATGGTGATGGTGGGAGGCGACGTCAACGGCCAATGGGGGCGCATCATGCCTGCGCGTCATCCCACAATCCTTTCCATCACCCTACACCTGGACCCGGTAATCTGCTTCCCTATCCTCGAGTCATCCGAGTAGATAATTGTGGGCAGTGATGCTACGAGTGCTTTGGAAAGTACTTTTGATGTTTCCTCGATGGTGCTGCCTAAGCTTGTACCCCATCCTGTGCAGCTCGGATGTGGGAGAACAGAAATGAGTTGGATCAATGCTAATTGCCTACCTGACCATGCAGATCGCCTCCCTCCTGAGCACCATGCTGCCAATGCGAATTTCCCTCTACAACCGTTGCCGTGTAAAACAAACGCACAAATGCAAGGAGAGCCGTCACAAGATACTCCCATGATATAGAGGTAGATGACAAGATATGAATTGGAACGAGATGAACTAGGAACACCCTCCGCCCAATGCAAGACTACGTCCATGATACCGAATATGGCCACACCATCCATCGCCCGTGCTATTGCATGCCGCTGAACCATGAAATGGTTTTTTTTTTGGATCCAAAAGTTGTGGCCGCGTTTACGTCGATCCCTGAGTCGCAGTTCGGGGGGAAGGCAATATGCCGTTGGCTTTCTCCGCCCTTTTGCTGTCACTCCTTATTTCATGCACCATCTTATGCTTCTTTGTCTGCGTATGCGTCAATTCTCCATTCGTCCCGCAGCCGTTTTCCCTGGGTTCCTTCAACTGAGACTGTTTTACCGCCGTCTGTGCGCCCTCAGCGCCTCGCAACAGTACCCCCTCGACGTTCTCCATCGCCAGCTTCTCAAAGCCGATGTTGGTCTCGATACTCCCACCGGCGGTGTGGCACGTCATCGTCACGTTCGACATACGCGCCAGCTCCGTATTGACGTGAGGTTCGTTGTAGTGAACGTCTAGGCCAGCAGCGCTAATGTGTCCACTTTTGAGGGAGGCGACGAGATCGTCTTCGTCAACGAGGTTGCCGCGGGCGACGTTCACTATTCGTGCCCCACGAGGTAGCTTGGACAAGGTGGAAGCGTTTAAAAGGGGGTCACCGTTGGGGACGGCAGGGATGGCGATGAGCAGGCAGTCTGCATGGGGAAGAAGCTCTTCTAGAGAATTGTAGAAGACGGCATCGACTTCTTTCTCTTGCGACGTTGATTTCTGGTACTCGTCGTAATATATTATCCTCATGCCACACGCAGCTTTTGCTTTCTTGGCGATGGCGAAACCGATATTCCCCAGTCCAACGATCGCGAGTCGATGGCCCCTGGGATTGTGGGATTGTAAGGGGACCTCGTTGTGGGCTTCTCTCCATTCTTCGGGGGAGCCGGAGCGGGCGGCGTTGGAGGACCGTGTCATCTGTCTGAAGACACCGATGATGTACCAGAGGGCGCTGTCGGCGACGGATTCCGTGGAGGCGCTACCACCGTTGCAGTAGAGAATTCCTGTTGAGATGGTGAGTCAGCTGATATTGTACAGAACTGGAGTGCTCGTTGCGAATGCTCAGCGTTCTGCTGATGTTTCAAGACACGTGGAGTCGACTTGCCCTTTTCCGCAAGGGCATCGACGTCCACCGAGTCGTACCCTGCACCTGCGCGGGCCATTACCTTCATCTCGGAGGGCAACAGCTCAATCAGCTCCCTGTCCCAACAGCCCATCTCCCCACCAGTACTCCAGAACGGTTTCATTATCGCTGAGAAATCTCCCCATGTCCTGTCTTTCAGATGTTGTATAAAAGCGGGACGCTCGCGATCCCAGAGTTCAGGGCGGATGATGTGGAAGCGGAAATCTAGACGGCGGTGAATGTTATCGTTGTGTCTAATTTTGTCCCCAAGATGGAGGATGATCTTCTTGGGGGTGGTGGGAGTATTTTCATCCATTGTAATCGGTGTCGTGTGGCCATTCATAACAGGGTCTGAAGAAAGCATAGCAACTCGTAACTGGGTTGGATTGCCTGGACAGGACTCCTTCCCAGCAGCTCATGCTCGAGGGGCGATATTGTCGTCTTACGTATGACCCGGTCTGAGCACAGATTGCACACCGACAATCCTTCGCCTTTCGTCTCGACCAGCCATGCGAGATCGAAATTGTGAAAACTGGAGCGTCCAGCTCCGCTCGACTCGGAAGTGCGAAAAGACTAGACCGTACCCCAGACTGTTCCACAGGTTTGGTTTTCCCCGGATCTCCTTTGCATGCAGGCGCCTCGTGGGTAGTCACACGAGCAGCGCCAAGCCTCAATGACAGCAAATAGTGGGGCCGGGGTCATCTTGAGGGAATGGGATCGAGTTGCCAGTACCTTAGGCTTGTACCCTTTTAACTGTAGTCGCGTAGTGGCTGCTCTATGAGTCTAACATAGCCTCGCATCCGAGCGACATTGTATTCCGTTGCGGCCCTTTTTCCGCCGTGTGGAGGCCCCAGGAGGGTTGCTCGGTGGCCCCGAGAGTATCGTAGTTTAAAAAGGCCGATGACAGCCTATCAATTGGTCTTTTCCCTCGACCGACTATTTGTTTGGTCTTTTCATGGTCATGCTTGATGAGGATTTAGGACAATTGTTCCCGCGCCCGCATGCACTTGGGGATTGGCTTGCGCCTTAAGAGGTGCAGAAGTGCAGACGATGCAGATGGTAGATCGCCGATGCGAGTGCACGCCTTGACATTACGAGGCAGGGGTCAAGGGCCTAAAGCAGGCCAAAATGCACACATTGAGTGCATTAGAACATTTGCCTTGTGGTCCTATGGAGAAATATCCCGCAATTCAGCGTCTCGAATGCTCAGCATGCTAATCAGGCCAGTGGCAAATGTGTAGTGCCTAGGAAGAAAAAGTCCTCCTAAAACCCGAGGTTTTTGTCTTCATATTGTGCTCGGACCTCTGCCTAGGTACTTGGAAGTCGGACTTGAATCGAACAGACCGCCTCCGCTGTGGATGGAATTAGGACTAGCGTAGTATTACCTAATGCCTATGGCAGGTAACACCTTTTAGTGACTAGGTAGATCCTTATCCAATACAACTACTTTGGCCACTACTGGCTGACGGCTGTTTTGCTGTGTTACGTATGGTCTCTTTACACCGCCCTTCTGCACCATTCTATTGGCCTTGCACTGTTCCATGGGCGGATAGGGCCCTATAAGTAAATACATAAGGAAAATGTAAGCTTTGAGGATTGCGACATCTTCCTTTGATTCGTGCGACGGAAAATATGTGCAGAATGCGGCAGGCCTATGCGAAGGTAATGGCTTGGTATTGACGCATCACGTGTGGTGCAGAATACTGAGCTTTGTGTGGTCCATGTTCACAATTCTTACGCGAGCCTATCTAGCCATTGGCTGCATTTGGCGGTCATGCGTGCCGTGTTATGCTGTGTTGCCTGCTCTACGTAATCCGATTTGCTAAACTTACTCAACTGTACAAGTCATGCATCCTCGTATCCGACTTCGTTCACTGCTGTCTCTGCCGCCTGCAGCCCTCGAAGAATTGGGAAAATAATTGCAGAAACATCCTGTTCAGCTGTGTTTCAGCTCCGATCCTCCCACTGACTATCCCCAGCCAATACCAATCTCCTTTACTTCACCCATCACCCGCGACTTCCGCCTACAGCTCCTCCTTGACTTTGTCCCCTGCCCTCTGTTTCGCCTCTCCTGCACGGTGCGTTGCCGTTGTACCGGCTTCTTTGACGTAGTCTGCGCCCTTCTGACCTTGATACTCCGCTTCCTTTCGCCCACTCGCGGCTCCAATGCTGAGTTGATCCAGCACCCATTGACCGTAGCCTTGGATTTTAGCAAAGAAGGTCCCGCCAGGAGTGTTGCTGCCGTAGCGGAAGTAATTCGCATTGCGGCGGGCCATGGCCTTGAGCTCATTGGTAGTGCTGCCTTGGTAGGTCTTGATGCCGTATGAGTCGAGATAGGATTTCAGATCGGAATCGGACCATGTGTCGAAAGTGCTGTCCTTGGCAGCATCAGTAGATGCGGCAAGATAAGACGTTACGGAAGCATAATTGCTGCCTCCGGCCTTGGAAGCGCTAGAGTAACTATCGCGCGCTTGCTTCATCAGGTCATCACGGCTCAGCCCCGCCTTGTTTGCGGCCTTGTTGTTCTGGCTGGAAAGATATTTCCTGACGGATGTTAGCTGCTAATGCTCCCTCTCACCCCAGCAGGGGCAGCCACAATACTTACTTGAGGTTGTCAACAGTCCAGGTGTCAAAGGTCCACGCAGTGTACCCGCTCGTAGCTTTGGTCTTATGTAGACGAACTTGCTTGATGAGTTCATCCTTCTTTCCGCTCTGAGGGACTGGGACGCCACGTGCATCGAGGAAAGCCTTGAGACGGCTGTTGCTCCAAGTACCGACAGCTTCATTGAAAGCATCCTCGCTCTTCAATGGGGCGTTATCGGTAGCCTTGGCGTACTCGTTGCCAGCTTTTGTGGTTGCAGCACCGAAAGCACTGGAGACGGAAGAGGCCGCGCCATCGCCCGTCAAAGCGTTGCGATGTTTGCGTGCAAGTGCGATCAATTCGTTTCTTTTGGAGCCCTGAGGTACCTTGATCCCGTTCTTATCAGCCCATTCCTTGATCTGACTGTCACTCCACGAGTCGAGCAGAGCGTCACTCAAGCTCTCCTTTGCAGCGTTGGCTGAAGCGGAGGCGGAGGCGGCTGAGTCTCTCAGATTCATGCTGGCAAGACGCGAGTTGCGACGGACAGAAGCGATAAGTTTGTCACGGGTCGACGGTTGTGGGACGGGGACTCCACGCTCGTCCAAGAATTCTTTGAGATCGGACTCTGACCAGGAGTCGTAAAGCCAGTTGCCGGGATAGTGAGCAGTCTGCTCGAGCTTTTTGGCGATTGTCTCATAATTCTGACGGGCTGTTGCCAAAAGTGTATCGCGTTTGCGTGGTTGTGGTGCGGGTATGTTGTTTCTGTCGAGGAAGGCCTTCAATTGAGAGTCCGTCCAGCTGGGTAGGAAAAGTCAGCATTGAGGCGTCTTAATTGGACTTTTGTGGAGCACCTATCAAAAACCCAGTCCTTCACACTGCCGTAAGCGTTTGAAGCAGAGTCTGCTGACTCGGTCCAGTAGTCCTTGACCTGCTTCACAAGGCTGTCCTTGTTGCTCCCCGATGCTTTCTTCGCGTCCGCACCTTTAGACTTCAGATATGACTGAAGCTGAGGTGTCTCCCATTCGATGTAGGGTGTGGCAACCTTGCTGTTCCAATTCGACTTGACCAGGTTCTCGAGATCTTTGCGGTCTGCGGAGGTCGGATAGGGGACGTTGTGGTCCGAGAGCCAACGCTCAAGCTCCGTCTCGTGCCATTTGTTGTATACTGTTGGTGTCAGTCAGATTGGCTTCTTGAAAGCGCGATGAAGCAGTATTCGCGTCGAATGTACAAGGACGCAAAGATGATCGTGATAGATGCATGAGACTGGATAGCTCAATTCAGGCTACGACAGAGCCCGGGCGGAATTCGCACACTCCCAGCTATTGCCGATGTAGAGGAAAGAAAGGCTTTTCAATATAACTACTCACCTGCTTTCGTGCCAAACCAGCTGCTGGCAATGGTACCCTCTGTCGCCAAAGCCACCACCAAGAGGGAGGAAAGTGAGATTTTCATATCTTCTCACTGCGCAGATGTCAACACCACAAACGGCGCAAATGTTAAAGGAAGAGTAGTTGGGGGAGAAAGATGATGTTTCAATGATGAGGTGAGACCAGATGGAATGGGGTATATGTGGGTAGTTGGCAGTGAAATTAGAGCAGAATGTTCTGGCAACAAAGAGGTGGAAATGGCAAGCTGGGGATTTCGCGCGGGAGCAGCCTAATGACGTACGGTTTGGGGTGTGTGCCACAGGGCACGACAACACAACACAATCTGCTCTTACCAGGTTCACTACATCCTTTTTATCTTCGATTGCATGACTGAGGCGATCAGGAAAATGGTCACCTTGTAGAATCTACAATTAAGTTTATATTGACCCAAGGCCTATTGTATCTGCAATGCAAAAACGCTGTCTTGAACACAAAGGTCTGCAAGTCGAGTTGCAGTTCAAGCCACATCATCACTGGGGTGATCTCCGCGTCAATGTCGACGGCAACTTCACCTCGCGTTAGACTAAGAAGGAGAGCACCATTGATCCCATGTAAGTTAACGTGCGACCTTTCGGTCTGCGCTGCTGATGTTTTCCCAGTCTGTTCCTCGAAGACGGACGAATAAATCACGTGCCTGAAAGGCAGCCTCAAGAGTACCCCGTTTTACAGTTTGGTGTCGATCTGTCCTATGAAATTAGCATTCTTTTGGCTTCGCGGAGTTTGCGAATATATCGATTCCTTCCCAACTAAATTCATTGCAATCGTCACAGCCGGTGAAAGGTCAACGTCCCAGCATCCACCCCGCGATAGGCTTGTTCAAGTCCGTACCAACAGCGGGTGCGAGGCAGTACCATGCACACGAGAGTGTGGCTGATTGCGGCGGATTGGGTACCCCATGATTTTCGTCATCGAACGTGAGAGTAGTGCTGTACTTGAAACTTTGACCCCCACCTCGAACTGTCTAACAGTCCGTGAATGCATCGCCTGAACATATATTGGAAAAGCTTGCATAGACCCAAGATAAGGTCTTTCGGCTCTCCGGTGGGTGGAAAGCTCCTGCTTGCTATCTGTCAGCTGTAAAATATAAGCTCAAATACAGCACTCTAAGTGCGTGCGCATTTCTAGTGGATTTGTGGTGCAAATTACATCCAACACTATCGCAGCTCCTGAGATGCCGCCCCACCCACGGACACCGTGTTACCATCGCCACGTTCCTTCGAGGCTTCTCAGAGCATCTCTCCCATCTTCCAGAGGACCAAGACGATCGACGGAGAACGTCCAAGCGGGAATGCGTCACCGAACGGAGTGGGAGCCCAGTGAGATGTTAGAAACGATGGGATTGTATGAAGATCTACTCTCGTCATACTCATACTGGATATCTGCCCATTGCCTTAAGAGTCTGCAGATGCAACGAGTCCTTGGCACCATTGGAAATAGGCAGAATGCTTGTCCAGCCCGATGTTGGAGTTGTATCCATATTTTCTGAATGATGAAAGGACGTCGGTTGGCACTGCCAAAAGCATATTCCACATCTTCCAAGAGGCAAGTTCTTCTAATCTCACTGGACAGCTGTATCGTTTTGTGAACGATCATGACCTTGGCCAATGACGGAACGAAGTTACAAAATGCAGATTTTCATTCCCAGCATCTCCGAGAGACAGATGCGGCGACCACGGCCTTCGAGCAATGTCAAAGGAATCCGCGTGGCCAGTGAATATTTGCCATGTTCTCGCGTGCAAACACTCAAGTTTGGTAAGGCCAATGTCACCTTTGTAGACTGCCGGTTCCCCAAGGCGGATACACCGAAGATGCATGCGGCATGGACACCGACGAAGAGGATCGAAGGGTTAAAGATCATGCGTCTTGCATCGAAAATGGAGAGCCTATGATCTCTACAGCCCATGCCTCTCGGTTCCAAGGTTTGCTGCATCAAGAGTCTAATGTTGAATTTGGCTAAATTCCATTCAGAGCCCTCGTGGTACCCATCGTTGACTGGACGCTGAGATGGATGCGGCCGTCACGTCGCGAACGCCCCTTGGTACCGAAAGCGCCAGGTTGTTGAATTTGCAGACGTCCCTCCGCCGGATTGAGAAATCTTCGAAGAAGCCAAGCCAGAGGTCCCAATTGCGGCAATCGGGGACATTGTCCTTTCGATCGCACCGTTCGATCTGAGCCTCCGCAGTCGTGAGCTCGTCCTCGTGATGTACCTTCCACGGCTGCCTCGTGAAACAGACGTTAGCCACGCACGTTTCTATGAATCGAATTGGCATAGGGTAGGACTGACCTTGGGAATTGGCCAATCCGAGAAATGCAAGTACTTGGCCTCCTGGAGCACCACTTCCGGATCCCACACCTCGTGCTCATTACCCAGATAAGCGGTATGACTCTTGTATCTGAACTCGCCCGTCACCAGGTCGTATGGCCGGTGTGGCAAGACCATGGCACTCTTTAGATATTCGGCATTTAAGATATCCATCTCCCCCGCCGATTCGTGCTCGATGGTTGCGTCCATGACACCTTTGTACTCGTCGGCGTTGGGCATGATGAGCACCATTTGCGAGCTCAATTCGGCGTGGTCGGCGTCGACTTCCTCGTGATCGTGCCAGAGCCAGTACGCGCGCGGCATGGCGATTGGTGCTGGAGGCAAAAGGAAGACTTCGTCCATGCATTTCAGGACTGTAGCATCGGAATCGAGGCCCAGGACGCGAGTGTATGCTGTCTGGTTGAAGGCTAGCAACTTGGTATAGCTTTCCGTCCAGGTAGCTATGGGGAGGTTGTGGTTAGCCCGTGGATCCTTTCGGAGGAACCGGCCAAGCAGACTTACGATCAGAAGCGAATTTGGTGTGAACCTCGATTGGCTTCAATTTGACGCCATACGTATCTCTCGCTTGGCGCAAGAGCCGACCTTCGTCGCTCTCTTCCGACTCGACGTCCCATTGCTTTGGGTAGAGAAGCAAACGATCAGCCCGGCAGCCGAGACGATGGATAGTTTCAAATATCATCACAGAGTTGCAGAGGTACGCGAGGTCGGTCGCCGTTTGCAGATAGGCAAAGTCATGCCAGCTTACGTCTGCCTGTACTAGAGCTTCTTGAACGGCGGTCAACTTCTTGGAAGGTGTGGGCGAGGACGAGGCAAGAGCAGCAGGGACCGAAGATGTCTCCTTGGTGAGGTTCAATTGCGGTTGAGCAGCCAGAGTGCTCTCTGACGGCATCGATCCACCACTTACTTCACCCCGTGCATTTCCCTTGAGAGTTTCATTCGTCAAATCTCCAGTAATTACAGTGCGACCGTTGCATTCATGGGAGAAAAAACCCTCTGAACGAATGGAAATCGTCAAGTACAGTAAAGCGAATCCGGTGAGGATTAGAAGAGCCTTGAAAGGCGACAGCTTTGTCATGTTGAACAAGAGAAATAGCGTCGACAGAACTGTGCATGCGGGCAGAAAGACGCCAACGGAAAGTTCCTCCAGATGGGAAAACGAGCATAGACGTTAACGAGCGAGATTCAGCTTCGATGTCCAGGTGGGACACTTGCAAGATCATAACCCTCGTAAGACCAGACCCCTCGCACGAGACTGTAAGGCAGTGCAGCCAATTTCCGTCGGTCGAACGTCACCAGGCTGCATGCTTACACCGTGCCCCATTGCAGTTGAAACCTCAATATTGTTGATCGGCTAATCAAATAACATTCGACTGCTAATCCAACTAATATCTGACTAATCAATATCTTACCAGTGCAGCAGATGACATTTCAGTCGACAGCATGCAGGTATATTAACTGCCCAGGACAATAAAGCTCCGGAGCAGAAGTGCGATTGCTCCTAAGCTGTTTGTGTACAGGAGAGGTTGCAATACTATGCGCTAATCTATTCGGGCCAATGCTTAGGGAATAATTTGGGGAAAACAGTGCATACTCAATACTGCTACATGTTCTTGTGCTCATGGTATATGCTCATACGTATGGCGCATGCCAATACCAATGCACAAACATGGCACTCAACATATTAAAGGTGAGGCTATAACCAAGCCTTGGTCTAGCACATACAGTCAGCATACGGTGCCGCACTAAGTGTTACGTTAGCGGCCGAGGGTCCATGAAACAAAACAGGGCCAGGCCAAATCTCGCGTGCCCCACCAGAACCACCAAACAAGTTACGCTTTGGAATGGGTTGGGTTTTTTTGTTTTACAGTTTGCAAACACTAACGATTGGGTTTGCTTACGCTTCGGAATAGGTTGGGTTGAGTTGGGTTGGGTCCAAAACCCTTTCTTTTTGGATTGAGTTCGACCTAACTTATTCCGAAGCGTAAATTTGTTAACACAAAAAAAATAGCTTCTTCTTTATTAATTAAATTAATAATAACACCTATCTAATTTAGCAAAGTAAGTTTATAGATATATACAGTTTTTAATCTATTTTGAGAATTTTAATTAAAATACCGCTAACATATTTAATACGGCCGTTTTAAATAAATTTATTAAGCGAGAAAACGGATCTAACCTAGCCCAACCCATTGCGAAGCGTACCAAAAATATTACATTTCAAGAATTTATATACAGTTATTTACATATTCGAATAAAATTCTATAGTAGTAATCAATATATATACTCCTAGCTCTGTAAAAAGTTGAAGTAAAATCGACAACGTTCTAATGGTATGTTTAGCCAGTCAAATTTTGGCCTGGCCATGTTTTGTTTCATTGACCCTCGGGCGTACTACGTGAAATCAGAATCGTGCCCTCGCATAGTGTTGGAGAATGGCTGGGGCAGTCTCTCCAGCAGCACTAAGCCAAATCAGGTCTAGCGTATCGCAATCCCGGATCACTGTCAGCCAGGCTGTATGCCGAACAACAAGGGCTATGCTCAGGGCATATCAGCTCCACTAAGTGCCTCATTATCTATAGGGCCTAGATTGATCTGCCGCGTATACAGATGAGCCTGCATTCCTAGATAGATAGGGCAATTGAAATCTCCTATAGCCAACAGGTAGCAAATGCGCAAGATTGCGCCTTCACCCCCTGGTTTAGGCCTTATAAATAGTCGAGAGGCAGGGATTCAACGGAGTTGGAACCCGGTGTCTCAGCCTTCTACCACCTACGTGCTGATCAGAAGCTATACGGTGTTTGAGCTTGTTGTGCTCGGCCGCATTCCGTTAGGGGGCCTTGTGCTGTTCGAATTTCAGTGGGTTTGATGCTTTGTTAAGGGGTAAGAGAAGATGGGCCTTTCTTTCTGAGGGTTTGAGTGCCACAGTGCGTGCTGTGCCTCTGATTATGTGTTTCAGGCTCATACATTGTTTCATGCTCCTTGTTGGTGGCACAGCCGGTGCGCGACGTTTTTCACCATTGAGGACCTGTTCGATAGTAGGTCGAGTACTGACTTCGGACTTCATCTTCTTTCCGCATCATGATTACGTGTGGCCATTGACTCGCCATGCTGAACGGCTACTCGCTGATCAAGAATTGCTTTTTCGCAGTTGCAGCTCTGCTTTTACTCTGGCAATTCACGCCGTTCGCAAATGTAGCAATCGCCTCCCTTTCTCCTAAGCAAGCTGCTGGCGCACATCGTGCACCCGACCATGCTGTGAGGTCTGCTCTGCCTGTCGCGACTCCCGCTTCAGCGAAATACTCCCTCTCGTTCACCAACCAGCAAAAACTTGCAGACCTCCCTTTCCCTGAGAATATCTGGCAAAGCTGGAAAGACAACTCGGAGGATCCGACTGAACGAACTGTAGGGTTTCCCCAACAATGGCGTACAGCAAACCCTGGTTTCCGGTATGAGCGCATCACAGATTCAAACAGCGAAACCTACGTCCGCGACCGATTCTCTCCGCAAATCTCCAAGCTCTTCTCCGACGTTTCCGATCCCATCCTCCGCGCCGACCTGCTGAGATATCTCATACTCTATGCGGACGGCGGGGTCTGGTCGGACATCGACACCCGTCCAGCGCAGCCTGTCTCGAAGTGGATCCCAGAGGAGTATGCCAATCGCACCAATTTCGTGGTAGGCATTGAGAACGACCATAATGGTGACGAGATTTGGCCCGGTGTGCCCTACACGGTGCAGCTTGCGCAGTACGCCGTCTTAGCTAAGCCTGGGCATGTCACTATGGCAAGGCTGATAGAGCGTGTATGCAACAAGCTGCGAGAAAGACTGGATGCCAATGACTGGAGGAACAGCACACAGGAGTCTGTTTCGGAAAACCAGAATCGTGGGTTGAGGGCGCGAGACTCGGCTCCGCAGCTTCACTTGAGTTTCGATGAGGTCATGAGCACGACTGGACCGTTCCCTTTCACCGCGGTGCTCATGGAGTATTTTTCCGAGCAAACGGGAGAAGAGTACACGGGAAACCAGCTGATGGCGCTTAAGGAGCCGAAGCTCATTGGAGATGTGTTGGTGCTTCCTCTGGACTCTTTTGGTTGGATGCCGCAGTTGCACACTGTCGAAGAGAATGACCCGCTCGTGAAAGCTATACATCTCTTCATTGGCTCTTGGAGAGCAAGCCATCCTGATTGAGGCTTTGTTGAAAACTAAAAGCATCACAGTACATGCAACATCTAAAACTTGATCAGATTCCGTAGCGGTTCACGGATGAAGCCTATGCACCGATTTTTGGAATGCTTGATGGAAGACTAGCGTGCCACTGACTGCTGATCCCAAGAATTGTCTTTCTGCCACATCGAGAGACATTTGGACCTGCGAGACAACTCAGGGCAGTGACACTTCCAAAGGCAAAAATTCAAAGTGATTCTGTGTTATCGGCCAAAGCTTTCTTGTCTGAGATAAGTGAGCAGTCCAGAAGGCCCTTCCATCGGTGGAGTAGTGGCCGTGCCTGTATCTTCTATCCAAGAGCAGCTTCAATTTTTTTTGTCGACGGGGACCTGAAGTAGGGGTGTTAGTGAACAGGGGCCGGTGAAGGCTTGTTCGACGGAGATCAACGGCAGCAGAAGAACAGAGATACGATGGCAGAGCTAGCCAGGCCGTTGGACGAAAGAGTGTACACTTCTTTGTCGGCTGCAAATTATGCAATAGGTCGTGAACCCTGGAAGCTTGATAACATATTGGTGATTTCCTTCGGCACGCTAGACTGGTTTGATATCTCGAACAATCCGAAACTGTGCAATATTTACATCTCCAAATCTTTTAGATACAATGGCTTAAGCTGCCACTGGCTTCCAGCCTCGGTAGTCTCTGACCTCATGAATGTAATTTCGGCAGATGCGTTATAGTCTTTTTCTTGCTCTTTTGAGTAGTATAGTGAATATATGGCAAACCCTTTAACGGCGATGGCGAGGAGGTAGGAAGATAAGTGGGACGACAATATTTTAATGTAAAAGATCGGAGAAAACAAGAGCGTGGAGGGCATGACAGTATCATGGACCAGGCAAGAAGGGTTCCCTTCCAGATCCTCACGGTCAGGTGAGATTGCTCAAAGTCATAATAATGAAGAAGCTTTTTACTGCACGAAAAGGTCCCAGAATAGCGAACTACGACTCTTGGTGGGGCATAGTCGTAGCAGAAGTGAACGGTTGGAAGATGGTTTAATTCTCTACTAGACTCTGCACGGCCCCGAGAAACGCGAGGCCGTGCAATCGCATTCCTCACATGACTTCCAAATGTTACTGCAGGGCTTTACGGGTTCCTGTCCGCGCCACCATGGCCTGAATAATGTTAGTCGAGCTCGTGTACGCAAGCAAGAAATCAAAACAGCAGGACATGTGTGGGCTGTTGACTCACCGCTCCAAAATTCTTTGTCAACCTTGTCATCTTTGTCTGCGCTCTTCTCAGCCGGACGGTCGTGCCTCTTTGCCATGTCCGCGTTGTGAGCTTTCACGTCGGCGCTCTGTGCGTTTTCGTTCGTCGCATCTTATCGGCACCCCCAGTCATCATGATTTCTTGTGAGAAGTAAAGGAGTGGGAATAAATAAACGCCAGCTACAAGACTCATATCTATTTGTAGGGAGATTCTTGGGATTAGAAGAGATACATACCGTGTGTATGTATCTTTGGTTGCGGATTACTCTGATCCGAGGCCCCACTGCCACCACTTGGCTGTCTGGGACCTGTGTCGTGGCCATCTGCTCCACTCTTTGTAGGGCCTCCACCCGTACCTTGACCTACGTCGGGTGGTGGTGGGCCTGGATGCTCGAGCTCTGCTGACGGATTTGGACCTTGGTCCGATGGGTTTTCACCTTTAGGGTCACCTTCGCCACCGCCATACGATTCGCTCGCGTTACGACGAGAGGTGTGGTCGAATGTTGATGGTAATGCAATGCGAGAAGAAACCCATGGCGAAGTGAGTGTACGGAAGGCTCGAATGGAATAGAGTCCTGTCATTTTTGGTGGTGAGAGTGATGAAGGCACTGGGGGGATGACGATGGTGAAATGAATCGGATTGAAGTGGTGACGGCTTCCTGGGACAGATGTAGTGATTCTTATGAGATTGAGGCACTTGGAAAAGAGAGAAGATGGACTATTAAACTGATGATAGGGGAGGGGGAAATCATCAATGTGCTTGTGGTCATTGTATGAAGGATGAACAATAAACATTGTGACATCATGGTGACGGGAATTTACCTCACCTGGTGTTCAGCCCTACCGGTCTTACTAGTACGGATACCTTCCATCAATTCTATTCCATTTCATTTTGTGCGCTTCCTCGGCTACCTAATCATTTACAAAGTGCGAAACAAGAGCATTGATCAAGTGTGGGCACTCTGTGTTTGGAATAGAATTGTATTCATTATTCAATTCTCGTTGTGCGTTATTCGCTAAGTACCATTCCGTAATCATCCATCCAGTCGTTGGTCGTTAATCGTTAATCGTCAATTGTAAGTGAAGCCCGGCAGACGGTCGGCAGAAAGGAAGCCGCCCTTTCCGAATTCCCAAGCACGCTCAAATCAGAAAAAATCAAAACTCAACAAGCAGTTAATTCCAATCTAGACCCAAACCAGAATCCCAAGAATATGTTGAATTCCCAAAGCAAACCCAAAGAAGAACCAAAGCTGACCCAGAGCAAATCCCAGCAATAGCAATAGCAGCACCCAGAAAAGCTGCCAGACCCGGGAACAGCTCCAACAGTAGCAACAACAGGAGAGCTGCCAGACCCGGAAATAATACCAACAATAGCAGAAGCCGGAAAGCTGCAATTCTCGAACTCCAAATCAAACCCAACCAAGAAGACCCAACCCGAAGTAAGACCCTAAGCAAGACCCAACAGTAACAGTAACAGCCCCCGGAAAAGCTGCCAGACCCGGGAATAGCCCAAACAGTTGCAGCAGCACCCTGGAAAAATCTCCGATATCCGAAATCCAGGTCGGAACGCTGCCGATGTAGAAATTCCGTATGAAAATCAAAAAAGAACCCAGCAGCAGCAGCGAGAGGAAAGCTGCCGTATCCCAAACCGATGCAAGACCCAAAAACAAAACCCAGCAGCAGCAACAAAAGGAAAGCTGCCGTTTCAAACTCCAAAAAAGCGCGAGGTGTCCAATCAGGCTGCCGAGAATTTGGCGGCCGAGACAAGCAAATAGATCGATCGATGTGGTGTGTGCCGTTCCCAGTTCTGGGCAAGATGGGCGCGAGCCCGGCGGCATCGAGGAGGAAGAGGTTAGTGTTCCCAGTTCAGGGCAATATGGGCGCGAGCCCGACGGCGAAGAGGGAGATGGGGAAAACGACCAGAAGACGAGAGCAGAACCCGTGAAAAGAGCAGATCAGAAGCAGCTGAATCGGCGAAGGGAAGAAGAAATCTTTTCCATCAGGCTTTTCAGCCTATGTTTGGTGCGTTGGCCTTGAGGCTTGTTAGGCTCGTCGAATGAATTTTCGGAGTCGTTGTCAGCCTGGAAGGCAAGCATGTCGGCGACGGTGAGATTACCATGGCTCATACCGAGGCTCGATGAGGTTTTCCCCTTGTTCTTGCTGGCTTGTGTCCGTTGTCGTACTTTGCTGTTATGGTCATCGGCCGGTACATCGAGGAGCTGAAGAGAGAGATTGCCATGGCTCATGCCAAGGTTTGGTGGTGCGTTGCCTTCGTCTCTATGGATGACTCGGGTTTGGCGTGTTGATCTGATGTTGCCGATGATGTCGCTGTCTTCGTGAATCGTTTGTTGAACGCGGTTAGAACCGAGCGCACTGTCAATGTGCAAGGCTTGGTAGCGTTGGATTTCTCTGGTAATGTGGTCGATGTCCATCTCTGGCAGTTGGGGAAGGTAGACTTGGGTCGGTTGTTTTGGATGTTTGCCGGCCTCGAGAATGGCTTTGAGCTCCTCGAAGGAAATCATTTTTGCTGTGGCTGGCGTCAGAGCCCAAACGGGGTGACGTGCCTAAGCGTTGTCTGGTGGTTGTCTGACGATGGAAGCTGGTGAGCTGGGAATCTTTGTGAGATTGTTGTGGAATGAAGGGTACCGTAGTACCCTTGTGCTTTAGACTGATAATGTTGTATTATCAGTGTAAAGCATCGTCGGACAAAGAGAGAAGAAGGGGAGGGAAAAGCCTCTACTTTATCCCCAAGCAGGGAGGCTGTGATGGGGAATTTCCCCCCAACTTCAGAGCAACAATGGGCAATTCCCAAGCTTCAAAGTATCAGGTATGACTCCTACGATCCACAATAACGTGTATTTGCGTCAATTCTCTGCAGACTATCAATGGTTTGGTGGCAAGGATCCACAGCATTAAGCTTCTAAGCATTGGGTATACCCCTTACGATCTGTTTTTTGCATCTAGCCTCTCCGATTTCTCTACTTTTTGGTGGCAAGGATCCACAGCATTACGCCCCAAAACATTGGGTATAGCCCCTCCGATCTATGTTTTTCATCCAGCCTCTCCGAGTTCTCTGCTGTTGGGTGGCAAGGATCCCTATTATCAAGCTTCAAAGTATCGGGCAAGACCTTACGATCTACGATATCATTGGTTTGCATCTATATTCTCTCCGCTATTGGGTGGCAAAGATCCATAGCATCCTTAGCTGTAATGGGGACAGTCCAATGCAATAAGCTAATTGTGTATGTACATCCCTTATTGCAATATATACTTGATAGTCAACGCTGCAAGTACGATGTACTCAAGCAATGGCGTTACCTTCAATAGTCTACGCTTCTACAGGATGCTTCCCCTTGGAACCATTCACCAGCTTCCACGCGTGCCCAAAATCCCTCAATTCCCGTGAGGCAGAAGAGCGCGTCCTGCTTTTCCCGGGGGGCGGATATCCTATTCCGGGCGATTTCAGAAAGCAATGTTTGATAATTGTCGCTGCCCAATAAGGTTGACGTTTCTCGCAATCTCCGTGCCCTCTGGGGCAAATTGTGGCGCTCTGACGAATGACAACGGGTAACAGCCGCACCGTGAGCTGCCTACGAGAGGTTTGGGGGCCACAATTACGTCCCATATTCTGGCCAGATCCTACGATCCTGGTGCCTGCTATGGAGAAAGCAAAGAATTCGAATTCGTTCCCCAGCCTCAAAGTCAATTTTGGTGCTAGCGGAGAGGGCCGAACCTTATCTGGACCTGATCCCATTACGCGTACCCGGAATTAGTCTAGCGCCCGCGCAACATCCTACGAGAATTCGCATATCCATCTTGTGAGCGGCCCTCGTTCTACCAGATCCAATGGTGCGGATTTCCCTTCTTCCATCAGATTCCAATGGAAGTGGACCCAAGCCTTAGGGACATTGGGATTGGTTGTTCCGTTAGTTTCTCCCAACGGACTGGGGACGATGTACCGAGATCTACAGTATAACTGGTCTAGTGCAACTACCATATGAGATTAGGATTGGTCAGTCCGTTACTTTCTTCTAAGCTAACGGACTGTGAACGAGATCCCGAGATCTACATTGTCACCTGGCTGATCCTGGACGGCTTCGTTAATGACAAAATACCTCATATCAGAGAAATCGGGCTCGATCGTTCCGTTCATTAGTCTCTCCCAACGGACGCTGGACGAGACACCAGGAAGTACGATATCAACAGGCTAGGTCCGGATGGCTTGGGATTGGTTGTTCCGTTAGTTTCTCCCAACGGAGTGGGGACGAGCCACCAAAGTACAGTACTGCCGAGCTTGTGTCGGACGGCTTCGTAGATGATGATGATGGGCACAACGCACATTTTCAATGCATAGAATACTTTTTTATTGTATACTAGTAATATCCATTAACCAATGCAATGCCCAACGCAAATACGACAGCAATATCCAAACCCCTAAGACCCACTCCCGAAACACCATAACCTGCCCAAACAAACCCCAAAACTTCAGTACGCCACCACTCCACACCTCACTTCCCCCCCCTTCAACCCCGTAAGCCACCCCTTCGACCCCCTCCTCAGCCCCGCTTTCCCCTTCTCCTCCCCCGCCCCCTTCTCCCTCCCTTCCCCCCCCTCACCCTCCATCCCAACCCTCCCCTCCCACTCCCTCGCCCTCCCCGTCAACTCAAACTCCCCCCCCCAAACCCCCACAAACCACCTCCCCCTCTCCCCCCCAATCCCCGTCTCAATCTCACACT
>JAABUQ010005156.1_pt1 | contig 21279 bp, 20 predicted proteins | sample 5560001 | NCBI WGS metagenome assembly JAABUQ01 (sample SAMN10711888, study PRJNA513371) | rock metagenome | isolation source: Antarctica rocks | place: Antarctica: Victoria Land, Finger Mt nord | collected 2015-12-18
CGCAACCGAGGCTACCAACTCGCGGGCATTCCCAAGCACGGGACGACTGGTGTGGCGATGCGTTACCAACTCGAGTACGAGAAAGACCCGTCGGCAGGCAGCCGGCGCTTCACCCAAGGCGGGGTAATCTCATCGAATGCGGATATCGGGGCAGTCAGTGCATTCTTGCATTACAATCTGGGGGCTGGTGGAGGTCCTGCAGGCGCGTATCTCGCGTACGCGGCGACATACAATTCGCACACCAAGGCATTATACCGCGCTGGATTATTTGAGCTTCCGCTGCAGCAATCGCCCGGACAGCGGCTGGACGACCTCAGCCCCTACGGATACTACTCCACGAGGGTAGGGCTCAACGATCTGACGCTATCGGCTCCACGGTGGGGATTGCAAATGCAACGCCAGTTCGCACAAATGACCGGTTCGCTGACATTCGCATTAGCTGAGTTCAAAGGCGCACCTTACGGCGGCAAACCGGTCGCGACGGGCAAGACGACTGCGGCGCACGCGCCTGAAATCGGCCTCTTTCTGCGGGCGCCGCTGCGCCCGGGAATCGACGTCGGCGGGGAAGTGCTCGGTGGCAGCCGCGACATTACTTCGACGGGCCGGCTTACATTCAGCGACCGGTACGTGCGCAGCGGTGTTTTCGCCCATGGCGCGTCCAAACGGTTCGACCTTCTGGCAGAACAATGGTGGGGAAGCGACGCAAATGCCGACGGTTTCGGCAATACTTTGGGTTCCAGCGGTGGTTACGTGCGTCTGAAATACTATCCGTCAGAGCACTTCTACCTAGGTGTTCGCTACAATGCCGCGGCCGCACCTCAGGCGGTTCGCAACTTCGTATGGTACGCCGCGGCTCACGTGACACCGCATGCTCGCCTGATAATCGAACGGCGCCAACCTTTGGGTGGTCAAGGATCGGGCACTTTTGGCGCGGCCGTGACAGTGGGTTTCCCGTGGCCGTCGAACCTTTGACCTGCAATGCGGATTTTAGTCATCGAGGACAATATACCGATTGCAGATGCCATCCGCGTTATGCTCGAGCATCGCAAGTTCGTGGTCAATGTGGCGCACGATGGAGACGCCGGTTTGGAGCAACTGCTTAACGGTTCCTACGACGCGGCTATTGTTGATATCGTACTTCCGGGGCGTGACGGTTTTTCGATATGTCAAACGGCGCGGGAAGAAGGCGTGCAGACGCCGTTGCTCGCTTTAACGGTGCGCGACGCCGTGGAAGATCGGGTTCGGGGTTTGAACTGTGGCGCAGACGATTACTTGATAAAGCCGTTCGCCCAAGATGAACTGATGGCCAGACTCAATGCTCTTTTGCGCCGCGGGGAACGTCCTACATCTTCAAAGTTGACGGTCGGGAAGTTGAGTATGGACATCGCGGCGCGAACCGCGGCTTATGACGACAAACTCATTGCACTCGGTACCACCGAATTTCGTATGCTCGAATATCTGGCGCGCAATGCGAATGTAGCTTTCACGCGCGCGCAGCTGCTGGAAAAGTTGTGGGATTACGAGTTCGAGGGTTCTAGTAACATCGTGGATGTGTACATCAGTCAACTTAGGCGTAAACTTAAACGCTTTGGTGCCCAGCAAATGATCCAAACCGTTTGGGGCGTGGGATACAAATTGGCGGCGTGATTGCGCGGCTCACCGGCTGGTATGTACTTGTATTTACGTGCATTCTAGCCGCGCTGAGCGTCATGGCGTATTTTTTCGTGGGCCGGACGTATGCTACTGAGCTTCAACCCGCTCTCGGTACGCCCGAATATCAAAGTGCGTACAGCCTCGCAATGCGACACGTCCTGTACACTATTGTTGGCTTTGATGCACCTTTGCTGCTGCTCGTGGCGGCTGCGGCTTACGTTCTTGCGCGCACATCGATTACACCGCTGCAACAGGCGCAGGAACGGGAAAAACGCTTTGCGGCGGACGTCGCACACGAACTGCGTACACCGCTTGCGACGATAGCAACGGTAGCGCAAGCGGCTCGTGTGCAAGACATCGCAGCAAAAAACGCAACGTTGGAAAAGATCACTCAGGAAGCGCTTGAAGCGTCCGGGTTGATCGCAGATCTTCTCACGCTTACCCGAGGTGAAAATAGGCACGCACTGTCGTGCGAACCGGTTGACCTTGCGGGTGTGATGACCAAGGCCTCACGGGATTTTACAGTGCAGGCCAATGAACGAGGCGTCAGCCTCAGTGTCAAGACGTCCGGCGCCGTGGTGCTCGGTGATGAGCGCCGGCTCATGCAATTATCGCGAAACCTCTTTGACAATGCGCTGCGTAATGCAACATCGTCCGTGGTAGGATCGACTTGGACGGACCAACGATGGGCGTACTTAAGTGTTGAGGACGATGGGCCCGCCGTCCCCGAGCGACTGCGGGACAAAGTGTTTGAACGCTTTTTCAGCGCTCGCGAAGACCACTCTGGAACGGGACTGGGTTTGGCCATCTGCCGCTGGGTCGCACGCTCGCACGGCGGCGACGTATTCATTGAACGATCCCAGTTCATAACGCGGCTTCCCCGACTACCCATCACGTAAATTAGACGCTTGCTTTCGGATGCAAACAGTCACGAGCCGGCAAGGCTTGCGTGTAGACGTGTCCAACAGCTTTAACGATGCGTCAAAAAGCTATCGAAATCTAGGGCGTTCGCGCGTCATTGTGTTGGGCGCGCTTGGAGTCGCGCTGAAGTCCAAGTCACAGAGTGGCTGTCATGCTGAGCCCCGTCGAAGCATGGTTTTATGAAATCAGCTTGGGTAAGGGAACTTGAGGTTCAAATTGATCGTGCATGGTTTGTGAATCCGCTTCTCTACACGTGATGCAAATCTATCTTCAGTACACTTGCGGCCTCGGCCAGCGCCGGATGAAGAATCGTAAGGCGTTCCAATCTTTTGCTCCTAATCGCATCGAGCGACCATAGGCCCATACTGACCCAGCGGGGGTCGTGATAAGACCACCAGCTTGCGCCGCACCAACGTTTTGTGTCGAAAAGTGCAAGAGCCCAGGCTTGTGATTGTAGGTAATCGCGTGTAACAATTTGCGACGGTCGCAATGATTGTGCCACCAGTTGTTTGGGGTCGTCGAGATTACAGATCAGCGCGCTGCCGTCAATCTCATACTCTGCGATTGCATGAAAGCTATCGGGCATGTCGGGACGGCCCCGCAACATCTCCGAGGACCAGCGCAACCGGTATTTCCCAACATTGAACACTTCCGCGCACACGCCGGCTTGCGAGTCACCCACATACAATGTTTGGTAGCGTTTGGGATTACCGATACGCGTCAGGTCTTGGTGAGGAGGTACAAATAAAACGCCGCCCGGTTCTGTTGGGGCGGCGCTCGGAGAGTGGATGAATATGCGGTAGACCCTCAAGCGAATGCGCCTCCGACGCGTGCTTCGAGTGCTCCGACCACTTGGGCGGCGCCCGACAAGATAAGCACGTTGAGCGGTACGCTGCCCCCAAGGAGCGGTTCTGGCGAGGTTAGCCACGGCCCGATTTCATCGGGCCAAAGCAGATGCGATGCGCGATCCAAAAAAAAGTCGACGTTGGCAATGCGCCGGGCTAGTTCCGGGCCAATCGCCTCTTTGCCCTTCACGCAACGGCTAAGTTGGGAACGATCGACGCCCAAGAATTCAGCCGCTGCGCTCAGCGTTAGACTTTTCACTATTCGCATAAGTTTGGGCATGGCGAAATCCGCAACGGTTTTCGGCTTGAGTACGCTCACGCGGGAAGAAGAAATCTGCCAGCGCGTGCGGCGCTGCGGCAATTTTCTGCGCGTCTTTTTCTTGGCAGTGGTGTTAGTGGGCATTGGCACCTCCCGCGTATCATTCTACTCCACATTTTTTGCGGAGTAAAGTATCAGATCCTTCCACGGGTTTCCAGACGGTCAAAATGTAACGCTAATACAACTGCGAGTTAGCGTCGAATGCGACTTAGATGTCGAAATCTAGGGCCCTCGGGCGTCATTGTGTTGGGCGCGCTTGATCGCGCCACAGCTGAAGTCACAGGAGAACGTCATGGAGTATATTTTGCATCTGTATAACGAGGAAAAGCGCTGGCCCAAGATGGGTCCAGACGAATTCAAGCGCGAGATCGGTGCGTACATGGCCTACCGAAACGCATTGGAAGAAGCCGGTGTGTACGGGGGCGGCAATCGGCTAGAGCCCACGACGACCGCGACCCAAGTGCGGGTGACCAGCGACGGAAAAACTTCGGTGCTCGACGGCCCGTACGCCGAGACTAAGGAACAACTCGGGGGTTACTTCATTATCGACGTCGCGGATCTGGACGCGGCCCTCTCATGGGCTGCGCGTTGTCCGTGCGCTGGCCATGGTACGGTTGAAGTCCGTCCGGTTGCGGCGGTACCGGCACCGGCGTGAAGCACAATGGGGTCGCTGCACACCGAGTCGCCGAGCGCGCTGCTCGCGAGAGCTACGGCAAGTTGCTTGCGTATCTCGCGGCTCGGTGCGGCGACTTTGACGCGGCGCAGGACGCGCTGGCCGACGCATTTACGACGGCACTTGAGCGTTGGCCAATCGACGGCGTTCCTCGCACGCCGGATGCGTGGCTGCTGGTAACCGCCCGAAACCGGTTTCTTGACCGCGCCCGGCGCGAGCAGCGCGTGAGTGGCCTCCAAGACCGCCTCGTTCTGGCGGCTCAGGAGGCTCAAAGCGCATTTGACCGCGCTGATGAGCTTGCAGACGAACGCCTTGGGATGATGTTCGCGTGCGCACATCCGGCAATCGCTCCGGAAATCCGCGGACCGCTCATGCTGCAGGCGGTGCTCGGCCTGGACGGCACACGCATTGCATCCGCATTCCTTGTCGCGCCGGCAACGATGAGTCAGCGTCTAGTGCGCGCGAAGCGCAAAATCGCGGCGGCAGGTATTCCCCTGCGCGTCCCGCCCGATGAGGAGTTACCGGAACGGCTGGACGCGGTGTTGGCCGCCGTCTACGCCACCTTCGGCGAGGGCTGGGATGACCCAACCGGCCGCGATCCACGTGCTCGCGGGCTCGCGCTTGAAGCGCTCTGGCTCGGCCGGCTGGTCGTGAATTTGGTTCCGGACGAACCTGAGGCAATCGGTCTCTTGGCCCTGATGCTCCACGCCGGCGCCCGACAGGCAGCCCGGCGAAAAGTTGACGGCTCATATGTGCCGCTCGACGAGCAGGACCCCGCACTCTGGGATGCGGAGGCCATCGATGAGGCGGAATCACTGCTCAAGGGTGCCTTACGAAAGCGGCGCATCGGCAGATTTCAACTGGAGGCTGCAATTCAGTCCGCTCACGCCGTGAGCCGGTTTGGTCGCGACCCGGACTGGAGCGCAATCGTCTTGCTGTACGACGAGCTCTTGCGCATGACCAATTCGCCGGTGGTTGCGCTCAACCGTGCCGTGGCCGTGGGGAAACTCAGCGGCGCGCAAGCCGGCTTGGCCGCGCTTGGCGAACTCGCCTCGGACGCCCGACTAGACCAGTATCAGCCATATTGGGCGGCGCGGGCCGAGTTGCTCGCGCAGGCCGGCAATACCGACCAGTCGCGAGTCGCATACACGCACGCTATCGGGCTGACGGTCGATCCTTCCGTCCGGCAGTTCCTCACCCAGCGCTTGGAAGGCGTAGCGGTTTAAACTAGTGACGGGGTTCACCGTAATGCCCGTTCTTCGACAGACTCAGAATGACGCGGTACGTTTGTCGGACGCGTGACTCTCCGTCGCGGCGTCGATCTGCCGATTGAGGATGCTCGTGCGATAGGCCGCTTGCCATTGTGCTGGGATCTTGCTCACGCGTTCCGCGTACTGCGATCTTGCAGAGGCCAACGCAATGGCGGCTTCATCCTGGCACCCCGCGGCCTGGTACGCGCGATACGCGGCATAGCCCGCCAGTTGTGGAAATGCCATCGCTGCAAGTTCCATGTCCGGTAGGCCGCCCACTCGATAGGCTAGAGTCCGTGCGTCGGCAATTCGTCCAGCCGCAACGTACGCTAAAGTCAGTTCGCAGAGCTTTGTGGACGGCTCGATGGGATTCGGGATTGAACCGTCCAGTTCGATCGCCTGTTCAAGGTGCGCGATGGCGTTTGCAATATCTCCACTCTCGCGCTCGCACACGCCGAGCGCCGTCAACGCAACCGCAACGTAGTTTGTGCCGGCATGCTCTTGCGCAAGCGCAAGCGCGCGAGTACCGTACGCCCTTGCGCTTTCATAATCGCCTAGTTCGGTCATGACCACTGCAGCATTGAGCGTGGCGGACATGTTGCGCCGGCGATCGCCTAATGCGCCAAAAGCGTAGATTGCTGTCTGAAATGCTTCAAGCGACTCAGACCAGCGGCCAAGAAGATGGTACGTTACGCCGAGGTTGACTATCGCGGACGCGCGTCCGTGCGGTAAATTTAACGTTTCGAAAAGGTCACGAGCTACTAAAAAGTGCTTTTCCGCGACATCCAGCTGGAATGTTGCTGCAGCCGCTGTAGCGATCAATTGATGGGCGCGTGCCTCGCCCTCCTTATCTCCGGTGCGTTGCGTTAGCGCCAGCAGCTCGCGAGCCCGTTCCTCGACGAGCGCCGGCTTTAGGGAGTGATGGGCGTTAACAGCGCTAGCTGCAAGCGCTTCCTGCATGAAAAACGGATCGTCGAGCTCGCGTGCAATTCGAAGTGAAAGTTGCAATGCGCTCTCGGCCTCCTCCAGCCGGGAGAGCAACGGATAGATCTCGGCAAGGCGGAAAAGTGCCATTGCTTCGCCCCGCCGGTCTTTTAATGCGCGGTAAGTCTCCACGGTTCGCAGCAGCAGCCCTTCCGCTTCGCTCGGATTCAAAAGCGTCGTTGATGCTCGTGCACGTGCTAAAAGAGCCTGTGCCTCCAAAGCGGGATCCTGATTAATTTTTGCCAGCCGCTCCAAACTGCTGACTGCGATGTCCAGATCCCGCGCGTCAACGGATGTCAGAGCATATTCGATGTGTCGCAACAGAGCTGTTGCATAGTGTGCGAGATCTCCATGCGCAAGCGTTTCCAACTCTTCTATCTGCGCGCGCTGCAGTTCGCGCCGCCCTAATCGTCGCAACGCTTCTTCACGTTCGAGTCCAAGTGCAAACCTCGCATCGCTATCGGTTGCATGGGTAAGACCACGTTCCGCAAGTATCGCAGCGCGTTCGTTTGCGGCCACCGCCAAAGCCTCGCGTGCTGCACGTGCATACATGCGTGCAGCTTGCGCGAACTGCATCGCGCCTTCCAAGTGACGGGCAATTTCTGCTGCGTTCTTGTCTGTAGAGCGCTCCAGCGCATGCGCCGCGCGGCGGTGATGCACGCGCCGCCGTTCAGGGTCCGTCTGCGAAAAAATAGCGCGTTGAATGAGAGAATGCGTAAAGACGTATTCGGTGCGATCCCGCACGCTGCCCAAGCGAACGAGCCGGCAATCCATCAACTCGTTCAGGGCGTCCGTCACCTCATATTCGGGCCACGCACAAATGTCGGAAAGGAGATGGATGTCGAACCCTTGCGCGAGGACGGCGGCGCATTCAACAATGTTGCGCGCGGGGGAAGAGACGCGCCCGAGGCGCCGTTCGACCGATTCCGCAATGGTTCGAGGTAGTGTCGCAACGGTGGAGTGACCCGCCTGTATCGCCTCCGCGAGGAAGAGTGGGTGGCCTTCGGTGAGTTGATACAGGTGTGCGGCGTCGCTGGTTTCTACAAGATTTGTTTGCCCGCACAACGCCCGCACGTCGCCTTCGCGCAAACGCGCAACCGGTATACTGGCCGCTAACCCCTCCCGCACGAGTGCGCGCAGCGGACCGCCCACAGCATCGCCGCTTTGCATCTCCTCCTCGCGGTAGGTAACGATAAGGAGCAACGAGTCCGTTGAGATACGCCGGGCCAGATACTCGATTAACGCAAGTGTGTCGGGCGATGCCCAGTGCACGTCCTCGAAGAGGACAACGAGCGGACGCGAAGCGGAAATGGAACAGAACAGGTTCGCAACCGCTTCAAAGAGGCGTGCGCGTTCCCGCGACGAGTCGAGCTTCGCCGCTTTGGGCAGCGCCGGGCGGCGCACGCGAATCTCCGGAACAATACTGGCGGCGACACTCAATGCCAGCGGATCCACATCGAGCGAAAGCAGCGACGCCAAAGTAGCCCGCAGTGCTTCGGCGGCACATTGGTAGGGCTGCGGTTCCGCGTACCGTGTTCCACCTGCGATAAAGCGTCCACCCTGCGCCTCAATGCGCGCGCGCAGTTCGGTCGACAGGCGCGTCTTGCCGATGCCGGCTTCGCCGTGCACCAAAACGGTAGCGCCGCTGCCGCGTGCAGCGTGCTCCCAAAAGCGCAGCAATGTATCCAGTTGCTGCTCGCGCCCGACGAACGGCAACGACTCACGGCGAGGACTGGGTTGCGTCGAGGGCGTCGCGCTGAGCGTCCCGTGCCGGAGCACGACCTCATGCAACGCGATGGTTTCGGGCGCCGGCTCGACACCGAGTTCTTCCTGAAGGCGCCGTACGAAACGGTCATACTCGGCCAATGCACCGGAGCGATCGGCGAGTTCGTGCTTAGCCGTGATGAGCCATCGCAATGCGTCTTCGCGAAATGGATCCAGACGTAAGAGGCGCGTCGCCCATTCGATAACAGCGCTATGGTCGTTTACGTTGCGCGCCTGCTTGGTGAGTTCGGTCAGCGCGGATCCTTGCACATCACGTAGCCGTTCACGATCGGCGATAATAATGTCGTCGTCGATTCCTTCCGCCAGGTCGCCCCGATACAACATCACCGCTTCGCGCAAGCGCTGTTCGTCGATCAGTTTTTGGTATGTGCAGACGTCAGCATCGCACGGCGCATTTGCGTTCCATTGAATATTCACACCTTGCGCGACGATCCAGGGGACGCCAAAATCGGGCAACGCTTTAGAGAGCCGATAGATGTGCCGGCGGAGGTTTGAGCGGGCTTCCTCTTCGCCGGCATCGGGCCACAAGGAGTACGCCAACGTCTCGCGCGAGCAGGGGCCGGCACGGTGTGTAACCAGGTAGGCAAGGAGCGGCAGCGTTTTGGGCGGGGCCGAAAAGGCGAACGGTTTGCCGTTCACGGCGAAAGTAGCCGGTCCCAGCAAACCGATTCCTAAGCTACGCGTCTGAGTGATCGCGGTGGCCATAGTAGCCGTCATCGGGTTTGGCTAACTCCGTTGCCGCTCCCTGGGGGCAGGGCTTGCCCTTTGCGCCATGATGAATTGGCAAAGGTCGCCAAGGTTGACGAAAAACCGGCGTTCACCTGAAGTAGTATGCTCGACTGAGCCTCGCCATGCATCGGCCAGAGCATCCGACTCGGTCCAAACCCGCACAACAAACACGTCGGTCTTCATACCGCTCGCCCTGCCATACGCGCCTTACTGGCCCAGATCAGAGGCGGCAACCGTAAACCGGAACGCCTTTGCGGTGTCGTTACGGTACCAACAATAACGCATGACAGCCTCCAAAAAGCAGTAATCCAAAGAGTGAATACCAGCAGCGTATGAATCGAGCGTCCACCCAGCGTCCATGTTCCCTGCGAGCTTGTCGTGGACGCTGGCTGGACGCCATTAGCTTAAGGTTAGCTTCCATAAAGGAGGTTTGCTATGTATTTTTCCATCAGACTCATCGTCAGTTCCGTCGCGCTGCTTTTTGGAGCGCAGTTAGGCTTGGCGAACGCTGCTAACGCGCCGGCCGCTGTTTTCCCCCGCGGTACCGTGCAGTTGAGTCCCTGTATCCCCACCATGGGCGAGCACTGGGCAATACCGAAAGACTTTCCATTTGGGCCCATTTACGGCGTTCACAACCAGAAGGTCGTTTTCACCGAAGTGATGATCGACCAGCGCGCTTTCGCAGCCGGAAAAAGCTTCGATAAGGTGTTAAAGCCACCGCCTGGCTACGCGATTGATCACGTCGACATCGATTTTGAACCGCACGGCCACCCTCATTATCTGATTCCGCATTACGACATACACGCCTATTTCGTCCCCCATGCGGAGCACATGACTTATTGCTTACCGGGACGTGCCCGATGACCGACTTGAGGTTTTTAGACATGAAGCGTTTTCTTGCCACACTCTTGAGCAGCAGCGTGTTGCTCGTTGCAACCGGCTGTGGAGGCACCAGTAATCCTACACCACCCAGTTCACCGGTCGGCTGGTCACTCATCGCCGGCAGTTCGGCACAACAGGAAGCTTTGCAGGGACTACAGTTTTATCCCAACTCGATAACCATTAACGCCGGCGATACCATCACGTGGTCGTTTCCGTCCGGGGAACCGCATACGGTAACGTTTTTGGGACCGCTCAAAGCGCCGCCGCCACCCACCGATCCGGGCGCGCCAGTGCCTGCCGGCGGGAAAACCTACGACGGTTCAATCTACACCAGTTCCGGTTTTGTTCTGCTGGGCAAGACGTACGCCTTAACCTTTACCAAGCCTGGGGTGTATCCATACTACTGTCTCTTACATGACCGCACCGGAATGACGGGCGTTGTTACGGTCAACCCGACAGGTACGCCGTACAAGCAATCACAGAGCACGCTAACTGCGCAGGGCGCAACGATGATTGCAAGCGATTTGGGGCAAGCGGCAGCCGCAGTTCTGGAGTTCCCATACACGCCGGGCGGGCCACACGTGGCAGCGGGGATTTCAGCCGGTCTGCTTACCGGCTCCAACGTTCCGTCGACAGTCGTGCGCTTCTTGGATGGACCGACACTTGCTAGTGGAACGGTCAACGTTCACGTCGGAGACACCGTAACGTGGACAAATCTTTCCAGTAATTTCCCGCACACGGTAACCTTCGGTGTGGTCGGTCAGCCCTTTCCCAGCTTGCCTCCGTTCTCACCGCCAAGCGGAGGCAATACGTACGACGGCTCGACGCTGGTCAATTCGGGCCCAATGTTCCCGGGTTCGAACTTCAGTCTCAAGTTCACGAAGGCTGGAACGTACGAATACCATTGCATTTTCCACGATGACACCGAAAACATGATCGCCACAGTTGTCGTCACGTAAGCTTCAGATTCAATAGCGTACTAAACCAAAGAAAGCAGATGTTATGAAAATTCGTAGGTTAGCGGCGAGCATCGTTCTCTCTGTAGTACTTCTTACCCCACTTCTGGCCAACGCGGCGACCCCTCCGCCCGCCGGCGGTTCCAATCAGCGTCGTTCGCTTGAAAGTTGCATCGGGGGAAACGCTCTTTAATGGTATCTGGCGTTTGAGAGTGCTCGAAAGCGCGCTAAAACAAATCCCGATAATCCTGACTATAAGAATTGGGCAATCACGCTCGAGCTCCGCAATGGAAAGAACGCGCAAAACTCGCCAGGCGACAGTGGCTTCCAAGAGTATCCGCAACTTGGCTTTGCAGACGATACGGTTTTGGACATGGAAACAACAGATGCAAAAGTACAATACCAAAAAGCGATTTATTACAAGCACGTGCCGCCGGGGGGTGCTGCTCGAATGACAATGTGGTATCGTCTTGCCGATGAACGTGCAGCGAAGGTGCCGACGAAGCTGCTGATCGGAATCAAGCCGGTTGAAAACGGTAAGAAATTCGGCTACTCCGTACCGGACCCCAGTTTCCGCGTCAAACTCGACTGCAACTCATAGAGCCCGGCGCCACAATGCTGAGGGCTCGCCCCCACAATTGCGGGGCGAGCCCTTTATACTTTTACTGGACGACGACCGTAGCGATCATATTTTCGTTGCGCCCTGCGCAGTTAGCGTGCTCTGTGATTGCTTGTACGGCGTACCCGTCGGGTTGACCGTAACAACGCCCGTCATTCCGGTGCGGTCATGTAAGAGACAGTAGTATGGATACACCGCCACCCCTCCCCAATCCAGCAAGAACGTTTCCATTCTTCGACAAGCTCAGAATGACATACGGGTTCAGAACGACATGCGGGCTCAGAATGACATACAGGGATCCGAATGACATAGCGTTCAGTGTCATGCTGAGCACGTCGAAGCATGTATTTCGAGAGCGTCGTTCTTCGACAAGCTCAGAATGACATATGGGCTCAGAATGACATATGGGCCCAGAATGACATATGGGCTCAGAATGACATATGGGTTCAGAATGACATATGGGCTCAGAATGACATACAGGGTTAGAGTGACAAAGCGCGGGAGTGTTAGGTTCGCGGGGGTGGGTCTCCGATGAAGCGGCCGGGATTCAGGATGCCTTTCGGATCGAACTGCGCTTTTAAGCGGCGCATTTTTTTAATTGCCGCCGGAAGTTCGCCCCATACGTCAAGCACATCACGCAATGAATCGGAGGCAGCGATGATGTGAGCGTTGGCGAAAACCCGGTGCAATGCGTCATCGAACGGCTGGATTCGTGCTTGGAATTTATCGGCATCGCGTTCAGTCACACGCAACGTCACGTCGCCGTTCATCAGATCGGTTATCATCTCGGGATGCAAGTGGTGACGGCGTCCTAATTGCATCATCTCCGTACTGCGAACCTCAGCCTGATCCGATAGACCGGTCGAACGATACGTGACCGATCGCTCGCCGACCGATCTGACGTACGCATCGAGGAGTCTCCCAAAGCTGGCGCTTGCGCCTTGATCGATGATAATCGTTTCCGGAACGCCCGCTTTACCCAGAGCCGAGCGCACCTCGCGCGTAGCGCGTTCGATTACCGCGTCAGTCCCTTCAAACAGAAGAAAAAGACGTCCGTCGACGCCCTCATCACCATCGATCGCCTTCTGGTAACCGTTGATGGCGACGGCGGCCGAGGGAGCGATGTTCAATTCGGCAACTTGGGCAATTGCTCGCGAGCGGGTGTTTTCGGGTAAACGGCAGAGCAACGCGCGCATCGCTTTGGGAACGGGCAGAGTCTTAAAATTGCACTGTACAAAGATGCCGAGCGTGCCGAGGGAACCGACGTAGAGCTTGCTCATGTCGTAGCCCGTGACGTTTTTCACGACCATTCCACCCGCACTTGCCGGGGTTCCGTCGGCAAGCACGACTTTGCACCCGATCACTAAGTCGCGAGCTCGACCGTAATAATGCCGCCGTGGTCCCAGCCAGCCTCCGGCCAGCGTCCCGCCTATTGTGGCTTTCTTCGGGAGAGGTGCATCGAGCGGCACAAACTGATGATGCTCGTCCAAGACGCGCCCGAACGCACTCAGCGTCATACCGGCCTGCACGCTGACGGTTAGGTCTGAGAACTCGTAAACAACGAGTTTGTTTAGCCGCTGCAGCGACAGCGTTACATCGCAGCCGTGCGCCGGTCTTCCGATGGGCAAGGTTCCTCCACCGGTTAGGGCAATGCGTTTTCCACTCGCATGGGCGTCTCGAACAGTCGCGCTCAGTTCCTCGACTGAGCTCGGTGCGATTAGCGTACTTCCGCGCAGCCTACGCCTGCCGGAAATATCTTCTCGGGATTGAGGAGGCGGTGCGGATCGAACACCTCGCGAACGCGGCCCATCGCAGCTAAGTCATCGGTCGTAAACACGAGCGACAGCGTTCCACGTTTCTCGTAACCGATGCCATGTTCTCCGCTGATCGCTCCGCCGAGGTCGATGCACGCCTTGAGGATTTCGTTCCCCGCTTCGACGACGGCGCCCACTTCGCGCCGGTCTCGCTTGTCGAATAGAAGCAAGGGATGCAAGTTTCCGTCACCGGCATGGAAGACGTTCCCAACGATGATGCGGTGGTCGTGCGCTGCTGCATTGACGGCGCGCAGCGCTTGCGGCAACTTTGTCCGCGGAACGCATACATCTTGTATGTAGTAATTGGGCTTGATGCGGCCCGTTGCGCCAACCGCACCTTTGCGCGATGCCCACAGCGCTTCCCGCTCGCGCGCAGTTTGCGCGCTGCGCCACGATAGGGAACCGCTTTGACGGGCAATCATCGCGATTGCGGATTCGATCTCATCCATGTCATCGGAGAACCCCGCGTTTTCAATCAGCAACACCGCCCCGGCATCAGTGGGATACCCGGCACCGAAAGCTTCTTCGGCTACTTTGACGATGATGGCGTCCATGATCTCGAGTGCAGTCGGGATAATTCCCGCAGCGATGATCGCCGATACGGCGCCGGATGCACTCTCGACGTCGGGGAACGCTGCGACAAACACGCGCACGGCTTCCGGCAGGCGTAAGAGGCGAACTTGCGCGCTGCACACGATGCCCAGCGTGCCTTCGCTTCCAACCAGCGTTCCGGTGAGATCGTATCCGCTATCGTCGAGTGAAGTAGTGAAGACTTCGCCGTCCTCGTCCACGACTTCCAGAGCCGTCACGTGGTTGACGGTGGTGCCGTACGAAAGACAATGGGGTCCGCCCGCATTGGTTCCGACGTTTCCGCCGATCGTGGAGATTTTCTGGGACGATGGATCTGGCGCGTAAAAAAGCCCGCGCTTTTCGGTGGCCCGCGACAAATCTAGGTTGATCAAGCCGGGCTGCACTCGCGCGCGGCGATTGCGCACGTCAATCTCCAGGATTCGATTCATGCGTGCGAAGGAAAGAACGACGCCGCCCCGCGCCGGCACCGCTCCGCCGCACAACCCCGTGCCGGCGCCGCGCGGCACTACCGCTTCACCACAAGCCTTCGCGATTTTGACCACCGCAGCGACATCGCGTGTAGTGGCCGGTAAAACGACTGCGGCAGGTGGAGACGTTTGTGAATAGGCATCGAAGGCGTAGACTGCCAGATCTTCGGGAGCGGTTTTCACGGCGTCGGCACCCAGCGCTTCAATGAGCCGGCTGTGGAGTACGTTATTGATAAAGCAAATACTTCGCGCGCAGCTTTATAAATGCGGCGATTCCCGGCTGCCACTGGCGCTCGATGGTGGGGGCGCTGCGTCCTTGCTGCAGTGCCGTACGCAAGGTATCGGTTCCCCAATCGATGTCCAACTCATGGGCTCGGTACGAGATGAGTCCTGGCGAGATCCTACGCACGGCAGTCAGTATTTCGACCGCGCTACGAACGGAACGATAAACACGCGGATCATAAACGATCAGTTCAACTCCCGAGAGTTGTTTATCTTTCCAGAATCCTGAGAACGGCGTCCAGTAAGCGGCCCGAAAATAGACACCGGCGAGCGAGCGGGAGTTGAGGATGTCGGCCAGCTTCTGACCATCGATCCGTGCGTTTCCCGCTAATTTGAACGGTTTGGTAAAACCGGTCCCGTTGTTGATTCCGGCATTGTCGATGAGCCCCGTCGCCGGATACACGACTGTCGTATTCCACTCGGGAATGTTTGGCGAAGTTTGGACCCACTGTAAGCCGGTGTCCGGCCATAGCATGCTTCGCTTGTAATGGCGCATGGGAATGACGCGCAGGGTAGCGTCGATGGAGAAGCGATCGTTGAAGAGTCGCGCTAGCTCGCCGACGGTCATTCCATGGCGCATGGCAATCGGATACAAGCCGATAAATGACGAAAATTTCGGGTCGAGAACGGGGCCTTCCACGAGTTCGCCGCCGATGGGATTGGGCCGGTCGAGGATCCAAATCTCTTTGTGGAACTCTTTAGCCGCCTGCATGGCATAGGCCATGGTTGAAATGTACGTGTACGCGCGGTTTCCAACGTCTTGAATGTCGAATAGCAGCACATCTACGCCGCTAAGCATCTGCGCGTTTGGATGGCGTGTGGTGCCGTATAAACTGTAGACCGGCAGACGCGTTTGCGGGTCGGTGTAGGATCCGACATAGGATCCCGCAGGCCGGTCACCGCGCAAACCGTGTTCCGGTGAATAGATCGCCTTAATGCAAATCGCGGGATTGCGCCGAATCGCATCCACGATTGGTTCCAGCGCGGAAGTGACGCCGCTTTGGTTGGTAATGACGCCGACGCAGCGGCCCTGCAAGTCTCTCCACGCTTCGCGCAAAAAGACTTCGTCGCCAAGCGTGACATTGGCGGCCGGTAGCGTGCCGGCCAGCGCCGAGTGAGGCAGCAACAGCGCAAGCGCGCATGCTATCCTCTTAAACAAATTGGGGCTCCGCCACAACTGGAAGCAAGTCGGCCGTGTGGGCGCGTTTGAAAAGTTCTCTCACCGCGCGTTCCCCGTTGCTGCCCAAGTCTTGCGTGTACTCATTAACGTAGAGGGCAATGTGCCGCCGCATCACATCGTCGCTCATCTCAGAGGCATGCTCGCGGACGTACGGCATGATTTCCGTTTCATGCTCTTTAGCGTAGCGCAGGCTCGCCCGGATCGCATCGCTGACCTTGCCGATTTCTTTTACGAGATCGCGCCGCGCCAAGATGGCGCCAAGGGGAATCGGCAAGCCCGTTTGCGATTCCCACCATTCGCCCAAATCGCAAACGCGGACCAGGCCGTGCTCTTCGAAGGTGAAGCGGGATTCGTGAATGATAAGACCCGCCTCGACGGTACCTGACTCGACCGCCGAGACGATGTTGTCAAACCGCAAAGCGATGCTGGGGGGTGAACAGCCGAGGGCAAGCCTGAGCAATAGGAATGCCGTGGTGCGCTCACCCGGAATCGCGAAGAGTTTCTCGCGCAAATCCTCGAGTGAAGGGGCGCGGTTGCCGGAGGGCTTGGCCACAACCAGCGGGCCGCATCCGTGGCCCAGCGCCCCCCCGGCGCGCAAAATGCGATACTTGTCCGACAGCGCGGGAATAGCGCCGTAGCTGACCTTGGTGAGTTCGTAATCCCCTTTTTCTGCCGCGAGGTTAAGCGCTTCCACGTCCTCTAAGACGACGCGCACTGCGGGCACTTTTTCCAACATTCCTTGGGCAAGCGCCGCGAAGATATAGGTGTCGTTGGGGCATGGTGAATACGCCAAGCTCAGCGGTCTATCCATCGCGCTGCACGAGCACGTTCAAAAGGGCCTGAAGTACCTTGGATAAGCCGTTGACTCCGGCCGCCAAGTCCCAGCCACTTTTCGCGCGGTCGCCCACGATGTTGGAGATTCCGCGAACCTCGATTGCCGGTACGCCCGCCATCTCGGCGGCGCGCAAAGCGGCGAAGCCTTCCATGCTTTCAATCTCCACGTCTAAACGCGCGAGCCTGGCGGCGGTCTCTTCCGTGGCGGTGACGCTGCTGACGGTGATCCCGCGCTTGCTTGGAAAACCATATTCCACTAGGCTGTCGACCAGGGAAAGATCCGACGTTACCCGGTTGACCAACCGCGCACCGTCGGGCAAGGCAATCGCTTCCCCCGTTTCTATACCCAGCTCCACAAATTCATCCGCAACCACCACGCCCTCGCCGATGTGTGCGGTTCCCCGAAATGCACCGGCGATTCCGGCATTGATCACGAGCGAATACGGGCTTTGCGCAAGCGCTCGCGCGATGGAAGACGACGCCTCGACCATGCCGACGCCCGTTACCAGCACCTCGACATGCGGCGCCGGTTTCAAAAACCGCAGCTCTTGGCCGACGGCACACGTGACCAGAATCACTTACCGCACGCCGATGAACTTGTGCGTTTGCAGCGAGAGGCGAAAGCGTTGCGGTTCGGCCTTGGCGGCTTCCAGCGCGAGCTCGATGTTGCGCGGTTTGTTTCCTTCGGGTTGTAAGAACATGGCCGTTGTGGATCCGTCGAAAGCACTGAGAAACTCACGCGGAACTCGCCCATCCACGATCAACTTCGCTTCGTTTGCGCGTTGCGCCATGCGCGCAACCAGCCGTTCCTTTGGGGAAACGGTCAACCACACATCGCCCGGCAGCTCCGTTTCCACCGTACCGTTTGATTCGATGTGAACGCGCTTTCCCGCTTGCCGCAATGCTTCGATCAAAGCAAGGGTTTCGCGCTGCGCCAACGGCTCGCCGCCGGTGATCACGACCATCGGGCACTCGCCGCCCAACGCGCGAACGCGATCCACTACCTGGGCGACGCTTGCGACGAATTTTAGGGAGTAATCCGTATCGCAAAACGCGCAGGCCAAATTGCACCCTGCAAGCCGCACGAAAACTGCGGGTTTTCCGGTGTGCGTTCCTTCGCCCTGTATGCTATAGAAAATCTCGGCGAGCTGCAACATCAAGCGAAATCGCTCGCGCGAAGTACCGCGCAGGAAGATGCGGTCTCCCACAGGATGAGCTCGTCCAAAATCGGCAGCTCAGGTTTCAAACGCCGCCATATCCACTCGAGAATCACTTCGCAGGTTGGGTTTTCGATGAGTTCGTTGAGCGAGTTGTGGTCCAGTTGGTCGATGACGGCGCGGGTAACCACGGCGGCGAGCACGTCGAAATCTTCGACCATGCCACGCTGCGGTCCGTCGCTTTGCAAGTCTGAGCGTACCGCGACATCCAGACGATAAGAGTGTCCGTGAAGGCGCGCGCACTTGCCCTGATGATACGGCAGAGCATGGGCCGCCTCAAACCTGAAACGCTTGCGAATCTGCATCGAGCGTTTAGGGCACCGCTAGCGTCAGCGTCATTGCATCGAAGTCGAAGGTCACCGAATAGTGCTTGAGATACTCCTGCGAAATCAATCCTCCGACTTCGAATGGAAAAATATCGAACATCGGGTCGCCTGCGACGTATCCGCCGCCAACATTTTGCTGTTCCGCATCGCCGATTGCGAGCCGCTGCGCAACGATTGGAATCACGCGAACGCGACCGCCTGCGCCGATGCCTTCCTTTGCCGCACCCTCATCGAGAGCAATATGTGCTTGCTCGACGGTAGCGCGCGTCGCGCTAAATGCACCGCCGGTGAGCCCGCTATCGATAAGAAACAATTTTGGGATGTGATTGAGGCTTGCGCGCGTCAGGATGAAGTGATCGCCGGCGAGCCAAAAAGGAGCGACGGTTCCGTACTTGGCAGCGCTGGGGGTCCCTGAAAGGCCGCCTGAGAGTTCCTTCGCGCGCAAGATTAGGGCAGCATGCGGATAATCGATGGTGGGACGGAAGTGATACAAAAAGTTGGTTCCGACGATCCCGTCGATGCGTTTTCCCGGGAAAAACGGCAGGTTCCGCGTTGGGCCCAAGCGCACCGGTAGATTGCGCACGCGCAGGTCCGCGACCGCGATTGAGGCGAGCTTGGCGCTGGCGCTGAATTGCTTCCCTCCCGCAAAGGTTACCAGTTCGCTTCCCAACGCGCGAAGTTTGAGTTCTTTCGCAAAGCCCGGATCTAAAATAACATCAGGCGCTCCCGTGTCCAACAGAAACAGCGCGTCGCTTTGGCCGTTGACGCGCATGCGCAGTACCGGTAGTGGGTCGGAGAGCGCAAACGGAATGCGCACCGTCTGGGCCTGCATTTCGATTTGATATGGGCGGTCGTGGAAACTCTGAAATAGCTCAGCTTCTGCGGTGCTCCCAGCCGTTGCGAATTGGTCCGCCGCAGCGGCATAATTATCTTGACGCCGGTAACTTTCGGCGAGGAGAAGCATGGCACGCCGGTTGGAGGGCTCCAGTCGCAGCGCCGTCCGCAGCCAATGCTGCGCTTCGCTGCACTTGTTATCGTACAGCGCCAGAGTGCCTAGGGCCGTCGCGGCCGCCGCGTTGCTCGGTTCGCGATCGAACGCTTGGGCAAAAGCGGTACGCGCGTGCGCGAAGTCGCCGACGTGGAAAGACTCGGCAGGCGAAAGCGCTTGAGCGTCAGCGCGCAGTGTAAGGGCGCCGCTTGAAAAAATCAGGCAGAGCCCCAGGCGCGCAGCACGCAACATGGCTCTACAGGCTCCCGTCCGGCCCCATTTCCTCAAGGCGTTTTTTCAGATCGCTTAAAAACCCACTCGCGATCGTCCCGTCGACGACGCGATGATCGAGCGATAAACAACAATTCATCATCGAGCGCACGGCGATGGCGTCGTCTTTTGTAACGACCGGGCGTTTCACAACGGCCTCCATCGTAACGATGCCTGCCTGTCCGCCATTGATGATGGGCGCTGAAGCGTTCGAGCCGTTTGCACCGTTGTTATTGACGGTAAACGTCCCGCCCGCAAGCGCATCGACGTTGAGCCGGTTGCGGCGCGCTCGCTCGATCAAATCGCCGGCTGCCAGTGCCAGGCCTCTAATGGATAGCTTGTCGGCGTCCTTTATCACGGGAACCACAAGATTGCTTTCCAGACCGATGGCAATGCCGATGTTTACCTCCTTGTGTACGTAAATGCCCTCTTCGGTAAACTTGGCGTTCATCAGCGGATATCTGCTCAGAGACTCAACGACCGCGCGAATGAAGAACGGCAGCAGCGTCAGCGCAACGCCGTGGCTTCGTGCGAATGCCTCTTTTTCGCGGAGCCGCCATTTCCAAACGTTCGTGACATCCACTTCGACCATCGACCAGGCGTGCGGAGCGGTGCGCTTGGATTCTACCATTCTCTGCGCAATAATCTTGCGGGCTTGATTGAGCGGAATGGTCGTTCCCAAAACCGGGGCGGCGTAAGTGCTTGAAGCGCTTTCGCGCGGCGGTGAGGGCGGCTGTTGCACCGCTACGGCTTGTCCGACGGCAGCTGCGGGCCCCATGCGGGAAGCGGCCAGAACGTCGTCGGCCGTTACTCGCCCGTTTGCACCCGTGCCTTTGAGCTGCGCTACGTCGATGCTATGCTCACGCGCGAGTCGTCGTACTGCGGGAGAAACTCCGCGCAGCGCAGCTTCGCTGCTGCCGTCGCGAGCAGCTCGCGCGGCACCGTTGCTGGGAGCCTGAGGTGTGGCGGAAACGTTGACACTGGCCGGCTTCGTGGGCGCCTCTTTCGTGGCGGACGGTCGTGGTGGTGCGGTTTGCGAAGCTGCACCAACCTCTTCAATGATCGCGATGGGCGCGCCGGTCGGAACGGTTTCCCCTTCTTTGACGATTAATTCGCGAATAGTGCCGCTGACCGGTGCGGGGACCTCAGCGTTAACTTTGTCGGTCGATACTTCGACGAAAGCTTCGTATTTTTCAACGCTGTCGCCCGGTTTCTTCAGCCACTGCGCAACCGTGCCTTCAGTCACCGTTTCCCCGAGCTGCGGCATCGTAATTGTGGTTGCCACTAAAATCTCACCATCTCTCGCATCGCTTCGACCATCTCCTCAGTCGATGTCATGTACTCTTCCTCAAGTGGCAACGCATAGCCCATCGCGGGGACGTCGGGGGCGCACAAGCGGCGAATCGGTGCATCGAGATCGAAAAACGCTTCCTCCGCCACCATGGCGCTGACTTCAGCGCCGATTCCGCCGAACTTGTTGTCTTCATGAACGATCAAGAGCTTACGCGTCTTACGGACACTTTCCAATATCGTCGTGCGGTCCATCGGCCGGATGGAGCGCAAGTCAATGATTTCCACCGAAATGTTCTCTTCTTGCAAACGCTTGGCAGCATCGAGCGCCTGGTGGACGTAGAGGCCATAAGACACAACGCTGAGCTGCGTGCCTTGTTTCTTCACGTCGGCTTTGCCGATGG